>Ga0208666_1000615_pt1 | contig 16536 bp, 26 predicted proteins | sample 5B_taG_FD_184078 | JGI IMG/M metagenome (GOLD analysis project Ga0208666, IMG submission 184078) | Marine viral communities from the Subarctic Pacific Ocean - 5B_ETSP_OMZ_AT15132_CsCl metaG (SPAdes) (version 2) | ecosystem: Environmental > Aquatic > Marine > Oceanic | place: Pacific Ocean...
ATCGTCTTGTACTTTTAGATCTACAACATTAAGACTAGCAAAAGCGTCAACAACTGCTGCGCCTGATCCTGCTCCGTCTAAATAAACAACTTTTACATCTCCTGGAGGTATAGTTATATTAGCTCCACTACCTTGAGAAATAATTATGTTTTGAGAACCAGTTGTAGCATTTTCAATAAACTGAACTCTTTTCATTGTGTTAGGGCCAATAGTTATAGTACAAGCAGAATCAAGTGTGCCTGTATATTTAATATACATGGCTCTTGCTGCATCAGCAGCTCCATCCGCTACTGTAGAAGTGTGAGTATCTGCATTAGTAGTTATAGCTTCTGTACCAAAACCTAATGCTTCACCAATTAACTCTAAATTTGTGTTTGTAGTTGTGCCCCAGGTTCCTGCTCCGTCACCTGTGGCCATTTCGTTTAATCTAAGGTTGTTTACGTATGTGCTTGCCATTTATATTCCTCGTAAAAATTATATAGTATTTATGCAGCAACTTCATCCCAATCTGGAGATTGTGTATCTGATACTGTAGTATAAGACGGACTTTGACTTTCATCAACTGGTGAATAAGATGGGGTTTGATCTTCATCTACAAGACCCCAAACTAAAACATCCCCAACAAATCCCGTTATAGCGTTTAATTCTGGAACTATATTTGCTTTAGCATTTACAGTTAAGCTTCCAACTGCTCCAGTTGCTGCAACGCCGTCAACATGCACGCTATTAACTAATATTAATGTTGGCGCTCCTACTGCAGAAGTAGAGGCTAGTCCTGATATTGATATATTATTATTGGTAACAAGAGATGTGCTGCCTAAAGCAGACGTGTTTTCAAAACCTGTTACAGATATATTATTAACTGTTGATAAAGTTATTGTACCAAGAGCAGATGTTGCTGCTATACCAGTTACAGATATGTTATTTACTGATGTTGTAGTTGCTGTTCCTAAATTTGCTGCAGCTAATACTCCAGAAGGAGTTACATTTGCTTCAGCTTGAATAACTACACTTAAAGATCCTAAAGTAGCTGTTACACCACCTACAGAAGCTATGGCTTGAGCATTGACTGCTGCAACGGGAGTTCCAGTTGTACCTGCAGCGGGCGCAGTTGGCTCTACTGGTATTGAGCCTTCACCAAACCCTAATTGGCCAAATGTGCCTCGACCCCAGCCATTTAGGTACTGAGGCATTCTAAGCTATACGTATAATTGCCGTAGACGCTGCTTTTGCTGGAAATACTACTGTAAAATCACCTGCGGTAGAAGTTTTATCTCCGCCAAAATCAATAGTTGCTACTGATTTATCGCCATTTGTATCGTTATAAATCATACAGCCTCTTGCTGTAATTGTAGCTGTACTAAAAGTTAGATCATTAAAGTCGGTAACTGCAGTAGTTCCTGTAGCAGATGGTGTTACGTTAGTTAACGCAGAGCCTCCTGAAGTATAGTTAGTACCACTAGCTTGTCCAGTCGTAGTAAAAGCAGTTGTAGTAGCTCCTAGAGTAGCTGAACTTGTATATAAAGCCAGTTTAAAACTATTACCACTTGAATTAGTAAAGTTATGAGTTCCAGTTAAAAGCTCTACTTTAAAGCTTGTTGTCAGAGTAGATGTTATTGCCATATTAAATACCTTTAATTATTTTTGCTAAATCCTCGCTACCTTGACCAGATAAATCTTGAATTAAAGTAGCCTTATAAGATTTTAAAGCATTTTTAATATATATCAAACATACTTTGTATATTAGTTCTTGGTAGGCTCTTGCCTGAGCTTTAACATGCTCTTCATTATCGTCTGAAACTCCTACTATTTTGTCAGTTAATTGCTTTGCCCAAAACTCTGGAGGATGACCTCCATACTGAGTAGTAGCTATTTCTACCATGCCCAATTCAGGCAATCCGTCTGGAGTAATTTTTATTACCATTTGTTTGGCTCTACAGGATCATCTTTCTTTAAATGGGTGTCATACCTATCTATTAAAATTGGTTCTTTTTCTTTTTCTGGCTCTTGATTATTCATAACTTTGCTACGATTCATGCTTTGCAAGTTACCTTCATCATCAGATAAAACGATCAAAGGATCACTTAAACGATGATAACCATATAACTTTTCTTCCGCTGGAACTGCTGCATCAAGTAAGTAGCTTGATTGAGCTACCTCTACTTTCATTCCATCACTCATACATTTGCTTAACCAAAACTCAGTACAAGCTCTGCCAGCCTCTGCAAAATATAAATTACCTTTATAACCAAAATCCACCCCAAATATTTGTAAGTGGCCAACTTTGTTGTATAAAGCAAAAGCTATTGCATAAGCAACCGTATTGTTAAGATAGTGACATCCCCATTCTTTTAATACTTCGTTTATTGGATATTCAACTAGACCAGGACATCTTTCATCTAGTTCACATGTGTATATAGGTCCTTGATGTTGTTTTAATACTTTGGCCATACTATTAGTTTGTCCTCCAGCATCATCTGTATCTAAAAATCTAGATGCAGGGTCCATCATAAAGACTCTATCGTGGTATATAACGTCAGAAACTGCGTTTATTGCCCAAATTTCATCAAATTCTGCGCCATGTGATTTTGCCATACAGTAGTCAAACCAACTCCTGCCCATGCCAACAATGGCTACATTTTTCCCTTCAAGCTCCTTGATTGGATTCATATCTATCTCCTTTTGTTAAGTTAACTTACTTGCGAGCGGAGTGAGTCATATCGGTATTCATCTCGTCTACCTCTTGCCTCGGCTCGTTCTTTTATTCTTGCTATTTCCTGCGCGAATCTATTTTCATAATTTGCTAATAAATCTGGCTCACCTTTCATAAAAGTATGGCCTTCAATTAAAGATGCGTATAGTAAAGCATCTCTAGCATTAACAGATAACCAGGTCCCTGATGTATCTGAAACTAAACTTGTTGGTTTGTATAAGTAGTGTAATTCTACTGTGTAGTTTGCATCTGGTACTGGAGCTAGTGCTATTGTTGAACCAGAACTAGAAGATGTTGAATATGCTTTATCATAGTCTGCATAATACTTTGGCAATCCTCTTAAAGAAGCATCACTTAGATCTGGAGTATACTCTTGCATAAAACTTGGGTGTTTCTTTAATAAAAAATGATAATCATTAGTAGTTGAGTCTATAACTGCTAATGAAAAACTAAGAAGAAAATCATTGGGAGCTGTTAGAAATCTATTTCCTGCTGTTACTGTACCTTGAACATTTTTACGAAATACATCTTCTTGAACTAAATTAAATATTCTATCTTCTGCATTTTTTACAAAATCAGCTATTGTTGCAACAAAAGTAGATTCATCATTATTAAGATAGTTTTGAATTAAAGTCGTTAGCTCTGAATAAGTCATACTGTAATTGTAACCTCTCCTAAAGATGATGTCATTCTATAACCAGGTATGGAATTACCAATTATATTATCGTTATTACTTAGTATGTAACCTTCTCCAACCTCAACATCATTATTAGGCCTAGGTTCATATAAAGCTTCTGGATCAGATATTGCTGGAGTTGGCTCTAGTTGAGGGTGTTTTAACTCAAAACATTCTGGACAAGTTTTTAAATTGTTCCATTCTTTTTTAAGATCTAGTAATTTATATTCAAAACCACATCTATCACACAGAGCTTTAGCAAATTTAGCTGAAGCATAAGCCATTAACTTATATAGGGTCTAATTCTAAATGAAGCCCTATCCTCGTCTGTTGATGAAGCTCTCTCAAATTCTTCTTCATACATTTGTTTTAACATGCCTGACTTTTCTGGAGCTTTCTTTACTGATATGTAATAAGCTAAACCAGCTGCAAAACAAGGGTAAAATCTAAAAGGCATATCCATAGTATTAATAGCTGTATCAGCATCGTCCATTCTTACTAGCTTATTAAAAACCAATACATCTGTAGAATTTTCTGGGGCTGGCCATATTTTTAAAACTGCTGCGTTTTGTTTGTCTAAGAAAAATTGGCTAGGTCTTCCTGTTGTTGCTTTGACTGGTATATTTAGATATTCGCTACGGCTTAATCTTCTCATAGATAAATCAGTTGTTACGCTGCCTTCGGTTCTTCTAAGGCTACAATCTAATATATCTATTACGTTAGAGTTTAAAGTATAAGTTAAAGTATCTTTAGTAACAGTTTGAGTAGCTTCCTCTATAGTCCATTGATTAAGACCTCTGTTGGCCCATTCAGCCAACATAAGATTTATAGATCTTTTTGCACTTACTAAATCATAACCAGTACGTAACTCAAGGCCACATCTTTCAAAAGCTTCTTCAACAAACTCAGTTACATTTGGTTCAAAATCTGTACTATTTGATATTGCCATTATTTCTTTTTAGTTTTTTTTAAAGACTTTTCTATCTGTTTAGCTTGTTTTGCATGCAATTTAGAAGCACCTTTTAGCTCTTTAATTAATTTTCTTTTTGCTGCTACACTTAATTCTGTCATTATTTATTATCCTCTTGGTTATACAAATTATCAAATGTTATATTTGGGTCTATATAACTTTCATGCTGTTCTGCTGAATGTACCCATTGAGAAGGCATAAAGTCTGGTGCTCCCTCGCCTACACGCCATAAAGCAGGATTTGTTGCTCTTACTCTATTATTTGGTAAAGCTACAAAATTGCCAGTATATTCGCCAGCATCTGTTAAATATAACACATGTGATTGTTTATGTTGAGCAGGATCATCTGCTATTGAGTTATCAGTATAATCTACGGTAAACAAATATTTACCCATGTGAAATTCGCCGCCTATTTTACAAAGCCAGGGAGATGAACTTACCCTATCTAAAACCACAACAGAATGTTCGTGACTTAAACAATCCCAAGGTTGAGCTAAATGGTCTTCCATAGGAGTTGGCCATTCTTCTAAAGGAATATCTGCTACTAAAGCTTGGATAGGCATTCTTGCCCACATAGCACCGCCATGAATGTTTGGCGCATCTTCTTCATTGTCTATTTCACATCCAGTAAAAACTACTTGAAATGATAAAGACCTATCTGGTAATGTATTTACAGCTATAACAAGAGCATGTAAATACTCTCCGTGGTAGTTACTATGATTTGCTGTAAATTCTTTTCTTACCCAGCATTTAAACTGCGGTATGTTAGAAATTAAATATGACATGTAAGGTGCTAATTAAACTTTGCCGCCTTTTGACATGTATTTAGTGCCCTTCATGGCTCCGCCTTTTGACATATATTTAGTCCCCTTCATAGCTCCACCTTTGGACATGTATTTAGTACCTTTCATTGCTCCGCCTTTAGACATATATTTAGTTCCTTTGGCTGCTCCACCTTTAGACATATATTTAGTGCCTTTTACAGCTCCGCCCATTGCATAACCTTTTGTTCTTTTAAACATTTTATTCTCCTAACTTATTGTAGTTACTTTTCTACGGTTGTTCATAACTTTACCACAGCCTTTAGCTATAAAACCACCATTTTTCTTTTTGACTCTGCCATCTTTCCAACTAATTGCTTTTGGTCCTTTTTTCTTTTTTGCTGCTGAAGTGCATTGAGACATAGTTGGTCTACAAGCAGGATAACTTTTTCTTTTTTCACCTTTTTGACGTCCACATGGTTTACCTGTTTTACAATCAACCCAACCTTTACCGTCATTTTGGCTAAACCATTTTTTTAAAGAATTTTCTGCCATTATCCTAATTTAGTTTTATGACGTTTGCCTGGAAGCATGTTATTAAATCCTCTAGCTGAAACAAATGTTACTTCGCCACCTGTAGCTTTTTTTGTTTTTGATTTGTTACCGTAGTTAGCAGCGCCTACTTTTCTGCATTGAACCAGTCTCCCACTCGCATAAGCACTTGGCCAAACTTTAGCACTACGTTTTACTTTATGGTAACAAGCATCTTTTTTACCTTTAGCCATTTAACATTTCCACCTTCGTCTTGCTTGACGGATCCTTGAATTAGGATTGTTTCTAGTCTTAGCAGAGCTTTTTTTTAGTTGCCCTGCTGACCTAGCACAATAAGACTTACGTCTTTTTGCAGCTTTACTGCCTTTTTTAACTTTACCAGTTACTGCTGTTTTAAGTTTACTGCCAGGATTAGCTTTTCTATAAGCTTTTACGCCTTTTTTGGTCATTCCCGCCCCACTTTTAGTAGGACGGTAATTTCCACCTTTACCAGTTGTTTTGCGTATAGGTTTAGCTGTTCTTCTTTCAGCCATTATAAAAATTAATCAAAATCTTTATAAACGGTAAGTACTATTACATACGAATCGCCGTCAGAATGTCCAGTAGTCGTCAGCATAATATCGCCAGTTTTTCCACTGCCTGATGTATTTCTAATGCCTCCAAATTCTGTAAAATCTTCGTCTGTTGTATAGTCTGCGTTTAAATCCCAACAGATAGTATCTGTAGTTGCATCCCATAAAAGTTTTACACTCATTCCAAAAGTAGAATATACAATTTTTGCTAAACGTACGCCCGTACATGCTTGGCCTGTAGAGCTATCACTTAAAGCGCTAACATCTACTTTTTTAACTGCTGCCTCGCCTGTACCATCGGATGTATTCGTTAACTGAATAATAGCGACTCTATCGCTATCCATCAATGTTGTTGAGGTTACTGCGTCTGCCATAAATTACTCCTTACGCGTCAGCAAATGGAGTTACTACAGTACCAGAAGCTAGTACTATACCTTCTACCGCGTACTTAGCTGAACCAATAGCGGTTACTTTAATAATAGTTCCAGCTATACCACCTTTAGTAGTACCGTTTAAAGTAATAACGTCATTACTAGCACCTGAAAAGAATGTTTTACCTGCTGCATCACTTTTACCCATATATAGTCCACCAACAAATTTATCTGTTCCGTCAGTTTTAATATCCATATCTGTAGCTGCTGTTTCTACTACAAAAAAGAAAGATGCACCTAAGTTATTTGTTTGGTTAGGATCATCATCTGATCCTGGAGCAGTTGCTACAATGCTAGGTAAAGTAAATTTACCGTCTGCATCATTACAAGTTAATATTTTACCTGCATGAGCTGCTACTGTTAATGAAGTGTCTGCGGTTAAACTAACTACGTTAGCGTTACCTGCTGAAATAAATCCTGCTAGTGACTGGATAGGACCAGAGAATGTTGATTTTGCCATAATTTCCTCCTGGGAAATAAGTTCTACCGTCTTGGCTTGTCTGCTAGGTCAGTCTGTAGAACAAGTTAATAAATCCTAGTCCTTTGATTGTATATTACTTTTAAACAAAAAAAAAGGGAGCCGAAGCTCCCTTAAGACAATCAATTAAGATTATGCTCCTTGTGATGCGAACACCGCTCTCCAGTTGGAGAAACCAAAAGAGTATCTTTCTCTAGCTTTGTAACGCATGTTACCAGTATCGAAATCACCTTCTAGTGATGTTTGCATAGGGCTTCTTTCAAAATGTTTAAATCCATCAGGACAATCTGTCTTGAGGAACCAAGCATCAGTATCTGTTAGATAGTTATTAACAACATATCCTTCAGGCACCATACCCATATTTTTAATAGCATTAATGTCATTGTCAGAAGTACCAACTCTACCAGGAGTTTGTAGTAATCTGTCAGCAACAAATTGTAATGCTGGTGGAACAATAAGCTTTCTGCCTTGTAGAGCAATTGTCAAATTTCTATCGTCAACTAAAGTTGAGATATTAATAAGAGCATCTTCTAATGAAGTCTCGTTTAAGTCAGCGTAAGCTGTTGGTCTGTTACTTGCAGTACCACCGCCACCTAGAGGGTGAGCATTTGATACTAAAGCAACGCCATCACCACCAGTAAAACTACTGCTAAAAGCGTTATTAAGAACAGAAGCTGCCTTAATTTGCTTTGTGTTTGCCATAGATCTAGCCAAGGCTTTTGTATACCTTGAGCCAAGTCTATCATATAAGTTATCTTCAACTGCTTCTTCAGTTAGAGAGAAAGCTAAAGCAACTGTTTCGTGGGCATAACGTGCAGTAAAGCCTTCAGTAGCATTGTCATATTCGACAGCATTACCTTCGCCTTTTACTGATGCGTTACCAAAGCCAACGATCATTACTTCTTCTTCAAACGCTCTGTCTGATGACTCAGTTTCAAATATTTCAGTATGTTGATTATCATACCTATCATATTCCATGCCGAACAAGGCGTTTAATCCTGGTTCTAATTCTTTCGCTAATTGCGCTCTATTTATAGCCATTATTATACTCCCGCAGCTGTTCTGTTAAAATGCTCGGCAATTCTGACGATAAAGTTAACATTGGTTGATAAAGACCCAGTTCCTAACGCATTGTTAGAAGGATCGTTTGATATACCCATGATTCTCAGTTGAGCTGTACCAGTAGCCATAGTGCCACTAATTTTTACTCCTGAAACGCCTGTTATTGAAGATCCAGCAGCATAAACGATATCGCCATTCAAACCAACATCGGTTTGAGTAACGCTACCTGTAGCAGCTGATTGTACTTCAAATAAGACATCTGGGTCGTCGACAACGGCTGCTTTGCAGTCGCTGGTTACTGTCGCTGTAGTCCAAACAGGAGAGAAAATTTTATCTCCGTCTGAATTAGTAAAGTGACAGCCTTGAAAGACTCCTAGTAATAAATCGCCAGCAGCAGCAACGGCAATGCCGCCTGTGTTAACCATTTTTACTGGGTCGCCTGTATAAATAGTTCCAGTTGTACCTGATAGAATGTCGTACTCTGTTGTTCCTGTAGAATTAACAGCCGAGCCTAACTTTCCAATGGGTTTTAAACCGAAAGGTGCATTTACATTCGCCATAATATTTACCTTTTATTAAAAAGTTTTATTTAGATGAAATCAGATTAATCTCTGTTTCCACCACCAAAAGTTACGCTTGTAGATCTCTGAGGTTTTAACATCGGAGAACTAGGGTCGGATTCCTTCATTAAATCATTGTCAACTGCATCTTGCTGCAATTGTGCACGTTCTGTGAAATAGGCGTTTCTTTCGTCACGTGTTTCGTTAGGAATCTTTGCCAACAGCAAACCACCCACGGCTACTACTCCAGCGTGCTTTCCGTCGTCCATAGTTGGAAGTTCGAAATCTCCTATCTCTTCGGAACGTACGAGTTCAAAACCCTCACGCATCCTAGACATAACATTCTTTCTATCTTCTTCACCAACGAGTTCAGCTCTTATCCACCTGTAGGTGTATCCTTCAGGCGCTGGAGGCGTATCCAACATAGATGGGGGACGCCAAGGTTTGCGAGCAGTATCTTTAGCTCGAGTTTCTGCAGAGCGCGGAGCTCTGTTATTGTGTTCTATATTTGTCTCATCAGTCATAATAATTTACCTTTTAATGTACTTAGCATATTCACTAAGCGGCACATTTAAACGTTTTGCCATTTGAACTTCGCTTGCGCTAAGTTTGACTTGACGTTTGCGCCCAGAACTATCACTCCTTCCAGCTGGTGCAACATTTTGTTGCATTTTGCTATTAGACTTGACTTCATCACCTGTTGAGAATTTGTGAGGAAATTCAGTTCTGATACGTTTATCTATCTCATCATAATATGTAGAATCAGAAGTGTCAAAGCCCTCTTCCTCAATTAATTTACGATGAATGTTAAAAGCAGCTAAAGTCATTGTTTCATCTTGACCAAACCACTCGTTTTTATCAGCCCACTTTTCAGCTTCAGGATCAGGCTTAGCTTGTTGCTGAGCCATTTGCTGTTGCTGTTGTTGCATGGGTTGTTGATACGTTTGATAATTATTTGGTTGTTCTTGTTCTACAACAGGTTTACTGTTAGCTAACTTACTTTCCTCAACCGTTATCTTATCTAAAATGCCTTGGGCTTTTGTTACTTTGTCCCAATCTTGTTCTTGGTAAGCACTTTTTAAAACTGCATTAGCTTGCGCTCTTTGAGACGTTAATCTGTTTTGAGCTTCAGATAAATAGTTTTTATTTAATTGCGTACTACTTTCTTTTAATTTATTGTTTTCTGCTTGTAATGATTGAGCATACTCATAAGCAGAATTAGCTGCTCTTTCTTGCTCTCGCATTTTTTTAGTAAGCGTAGCTATTCTTTTTTGAACGCCTTTAGAATAATCTTCTAACTCGTCTTCTTTTTTAACTTGCTTTTCTTCTTCAACAGAAACATCTTCTACAGCAGCTACAGCTTCTTTGTCTTCGGAAACTTCTTCTGTTTCTAATTCAACAATTTCACCATCTTCTATGGGTTGTTGTAGTTCTTCATTTATTTCAGGTTCTGGCATGAGTCCTCCTCACGTTATGCGCTAACGATATCATCGGGATCATCAATAGTCGCGATAACTTCGTCGTCGTTTATAATACGGCATTCTGCGTCGTCACCAAGTTTAAACCTAGCTCCTGCATATCTACCAATTAATACCCAATCTCCTTTTTGACACCAAGGAGTTTCTCCAAATTTATTTTTATCTGAATAACATAATGGACCTGTTTTAACAACGTATGACACTACTGTTGCTAAAGACTCTCTATCAACTGTTTCTTTTACTAGTTGAATACCACCTTCAGTTACGCCCTTGCCTTTATATGGCAATATAAGAATCCTCCACCCAGTAGGCTGAGGCATACGTTCTAAAAATGATTTATCAAGCAATGATGGATCTAAGACTCGTTTTGTTGCTTCTGTATAAGCATTTTCAACTTTTTTAACCGTTTCGGGTTTTTTATCTTCTGCTTGTTGTTTTTTTTGCTGTAGATCTTTTTCTACTGATTTTGCGACATGTTCAGGAACTATTACCTTGCTCATCGTTTTCTATTACCTTTTTTAGCAATTCTCTAAGTTCAGATTCTAGGTCGGCGAGAGAATTGTAGCGCCCACGTAGATAATGATATTCTTCAACATCCTTAGTACCATTCATAATAGATACTTGAATATCTTCTTTCTTTTCACCAATTCTTTTTTTTAGCTGTTCAGACAGCCAAAGAATTGACATTTAATATATACCAGAAAATTTACCACCAAACTCAGCAGCACCCATACCTTTAGCTTTCCCCTTTCCCATTCCTGGAGTAGAAGAAGCTTTGGTTTTTTTAGGAGCTTCTGAAACAGCTTTAAATGGTACAGTACCCTTGTTAGAGTAACTTTGTTTTCCTTTTAATACTTTTACGTTTTTCATATAGTGTACCTTACAGACCTTTTAAGCCAATATCAATTAATTTTAATTCTTTTTGTTGATCCATTCTATCTCTAGTGGTGTCATCTTTTAACTCAGCTATATCTTTTTGTGCTTGGATTCTTTCTACATCAATTTTATCTTGACGTAACTTTTCTTCCATACGCAATCTTTCTTTAGATTCAAACTGTTGTTGATCTTGTGATAGCTCTTGGCCTTTTAAGGCAAGCTCTTGTTTTCTAATAGTGACAAGTGGATCTTCTTGCGGTGGTGCTGATACTTGTTGAGAAAATTGCTGCATAAGTTCAGACATAATCGGAGAACTAAATTGCGCTAACATAGCTTGAGCCTGCTGCATTAAAGGAGCAGCCTCTTGCGGCGGCATTTGTTGAGCTTGTTGTTGCATCTGTTGATACTGTTGCATAGCTTCAGGTGGCATTTGTTGTTGTGCAAGTGCATCTGCTTTTAATTGTAAATGCTGCATAATGTGTGAATGTATATTACCTTGAATCTGAGCATTCATTTGCACAGGACTCATGTTTAGTAAAGATACATGAGTTGCTATATGAGCATCATGGTCTTGTTCTGGAAAGGCTTGCGCTGGCCCACCCATCATTAAACTACTATTTTCCATACCAGACTCAATAGGCTTAGGAGTTGTATCAGGTGGCGGCATTAATAATTGATCTATATTGTCTGCACCTAAAGCAGCATACATTCTTTTATAGGCTTCGTGAGTTCCACCAGGTCCATGTATTTCTGGATTAGATTGCACCAGTTGCATCATTTCTTGCGCCATTACAATACGTTGGCTAGTAGAAAATATGTCAGGGTTACTTACTGGAAATATATCAACTCTATCATCAAAGTCTTGTTGTTTAACTTGCATGTTGCCGCCTGAAACATTGTAAGGATAAACAGGAGGTAAACTATCTTTAAATATAGTAGCAAGTAATCTAAATTCTTTCTTTTGGCCATTATGTAGTCTTTTATGTATAGCTGATAATACTTTGCTTGATTTTTCCATCAAAGCCAAAGTAGTACCAACTGGGGCTTGTGAGTTACCTTCACCAACATTAGTATCTGCTATAGAAGCAAACTTTTGACCAGATTGCACTAATAGTCCTAATAAACTCAACAAAGTGCCACTAGGTTCTTTAAATGGTAATGGTTGTATTGCATCTCTAAGTGATCCTGCTGGTGCATCTACATCTCTAAATTCACCTGGTTGGATTGGCTCGTCTTCATCTCTAATTCTAATACCTCTAGTTTTAAAACCAGCGGGTAAATTAGCTAAAGTACCAGCATCAATTAATTGACGCATAATAGATGTAGAAGCTTTAGATAGGCCTCCTATCATGTGTGTTAGTCCAAAACCATAAAAACCTAAACCTGGCAAGAATTTAAAATGCACAAAGTATTCAGTCTTTTTCTTCATTGGATCTTCTTCTTTGAAATTTCTTCTGATAGCTAATATGTTTTCACTATTAGAGTCTATTGTTACTATGTAAGGTAACTTAACTCCACTAGGTTCGCCGTCTTGGCCCATATCTTCAAAGCCTTCTAAATCTAAATTACAATGAACTTCATAAAGAACAGATACTTCACCATCGTCATAACTAGGCTCCATACCTTCTAATTTTTCTTTTTCTGATTGTATGTCTGAAGTTATGTCCACATTATCTCCAGACTCTACATTTACATTTCTGTAAAAACCAATAGCTTGTAGCTTTCTTACATCATTTTCTGGCATCTTAACGACATGAGTAATTCGCGAACAGGTCTCTAAGTCAGTTGTATAGTAAGGTACAATTAAATCTTCTGGAGCTACAAACTTTGATACAGGTCTACCTAGAGTTTCATCATAGTAGACTTTTTTAAATGCAGAGCCTGCAAGTGGTAAATAAAATAACATTTGATCTAGCTCTTCATCATATTCTTCCATAACGTGAAGAATTTGATAATTCATAAATTCTTTAACTCTTTGTGCTTGTTCTTCAACTAAACCATCATAAGCACCTATAACTTGTGTTTTGACTGGACCGCCTGCTGGTAATAATTCTTTATATGCTTGCGCTTGGAACTGAGTAACAGATTCGCCTAACAATGGATGAATAACACCACTAGCCCCAGCAAAAGGTTCAGATCTATTGTCATCAAACTTCATACCTAAGTATTTAAGGCCATCGGTATAAGTATTTTCCCAATCCTCTCTAGATGATTTATCGCTTTCAATAGCTCCTACTAATTCAATATATATTGTAGATAACTCCTGTTTAGATATAACTTCAGCTAAGTTTTCTGCAAAGCCTACTTCTGGCATTACAGACTCTTCTGGGCCTAGTATTGCAGAACCGTCTTCTTGCATCTGCACATTCTCTTCACCTTCACCCATAGCTTCTAATACATCAATAATTTGAGTATCAACATTGTCTTGAGTTTTTGTTGTATCTATTACTTCTTCTGGAAATTGTTTTTCTATTGCCATTTTATAATCTCATCAATAATACGCCCTAAGAGGTTTTTGCCTTTCCTGATCTTCGTAATCGTTGGCTAAAGAAACAAAACCGCCTTCACGAAAACGCATTAGGGCTTGAGTCATAGTATCGCATAAATCATCATTAGCACCAAATGGAAATGATGCACATTCTTCTATCATATCTTCTGCAAAGGTTTTATTAGGTGCATATACCATTCCTGATTCAAAAATAGGCGCAACTGAGTGCATTCTAGAGTGTTTATCATGACCTCTAGTTGGTGAATAATTAACTACAGGAATGCCCATTCGCCGCAACTCTTGGGTAAGCGGAGTACCAGATGCTTTGGCTTCAATTAAAACCATATCGCATTCCCAGTAACTATATTCACGCATAGCTATTTCTTTTAACTCAGGAAAATCCCAACGACCTTTTTGACAATCAAGCAATATTAAACAGTCAGGAGAATCTTCTGATGGTTTAAATACTCCCCATGTAGATATAGCAGAAAAGTCAGCAGTTTGATTTTTAGAAAATGCGGTATCGTAGGATTGCATAATATATTTAACAGGAGGTATGCTTTTGTGTTTCCAGCGTTTCCACCAGTCTCTTTTAATAATGGCGCCTTCTTCAGCAGTAGGGTTCTGCATCCATTGAGCATTCCATTTAATTCCAGGAATAGAAGATTTAACCTTTAATAATTCATCTTTAGGCCAGAACTCAGGCCACAAAGGGTTGTCAGTTTCAGGAAAAATAGCAGGAAACTCTATCATTTCCCATTGATCTGCAAGCGCTTCTTTTTGCGAATCTAGTAATTTAGCAGTCAGATCTATAGAACTCCACCTAGTCATCACTAATACTATGGCTCCACCAGGCTGTAAACGCTGTCTAGGTCCAGAGGTATACCATTCCCAAGCAGACTCCAGAGCATTAGGGCTAAGGGCGTCTTGTTCTGAATGGGGGTCATCGATAATAAGTAAATCCGCACCACGACCAGTAACAGCACCACCAACACCAGCAGCAAAGTATTCGCCGCCTTTGTTGGTTTCCCAACGTCCTGCTGATTTGTTGTCAGCTTGAAGCTTAACTTCAGGGAATACTTCTTTGTATTCTTTTTGATCCATTAAGTTTCTAACCTTACGACCAAATCGTACGGCAAGTTCCCCTGTATGAGTTGTTTGCATAATCTTCATCTTAGGCTTCTTGCCCATAATAAAAGATGGGAAAAAGGTAGATGCAAATTCTGACTTAGTATGACGAGGTGGCATGTTAACAATTAAACGTTTAATCTCGCCTGTTGCTACCTTGTTAAGTTTTTCTGCAAATATTTTGTGATGACGACCACATATAAATTCTGGCCACATGTGTTCTACGTAGAACAAAAAATCATCTTGACATCTAGCTTGAGTTTCAAAGCCGTCAAGCTTTTCTTTGAGCATCAGAGCTTCTTTGAGTTCTGTCTCGGTTAACTTTGAGAAGTTCATTGTTTTTTGTTAATTGCTTCTTTTACCTTAACTGCTTCGTCTTTTATTCTTTTAACTGCTTGTTGCGCAGCAGCTCTTTCGTTAGGATCAATATTTTTAGTAAGTTTTATTTGTCTATTGAAATCTATTCTTAACTTTTCGTATAGTTCTTTTAATTTTTTTAAAGGCATTTTATTGTAAGGAAGTGCCATTCCCATGATGCCACTAGTATCAGCAGCCATTTGTTGAGCTTCTTGCAAATAGTTTCTTGGCATTACTCCACCATACTCGCCAATCTCCATCATAAATTCTGGAGGTGCTTGAGTAGGTTGCGTGTTGTTAAGCAGCCTTGAGTTCATGTCTGCTATAGATTCTACGTTAGGTAGTTCTGCCATTTATCTTAGCCTCGGATCTTCTCCGTTATTTTTTATTTGTTAGGGATATTGATTGATCCAATGGATGTCTAAATGGTTGAGGTCTTCCGCCACGGAAATTACCGCCGCCCATTCCTGGGAACATGCCGCCTAAACCGCCACCTTGAAATGGATTGCCACCAAATCTGCCACGTCCACCGCCGAATCTGCCGCCGAATGGATTTCCACCCATACCACCGCCGAATCTGCCGCCATACATACCGCCACCGCCGAAGCCTCCTCCGAAGCCTCCGCCATACATAGGTGGTCTAATAAAACCGCCACCGCCGCCGAACATAGGTGGTCTTCCAAAACCTCCACCAAAACCGCCACCGCCGAACATTGGGGGTCTACCGAATCCACCGCCGCCACCAAAGTTGCCGCCGAATCCACCGCCTCCAAACATAGGAGGTCTGCCGAAACCGCCGCCAAAGCCACCACCAAACATAGGAGGTTGTGGCATAAAGCCACCACCAAACATAGGAGGTCTAGGTCTAAATAAAGGGGGTGGTCTACCAAATACAGGTCTTTGAGGTGGTTGTATGGGCATAGGCCTCATACCAGGGAGAGAAGGTGGTTGAACAGGACCGCCAACTTGAGGTGGTTGTATAGGCATTGGCGCTGGCATTGGTCTACGCTGAGAAGGTGGTTGCTGTATAGAAGTTATACCGCCTTGTTGTAATGATATCTGCGGCATATTATTGCCTACATTCATCTGTTGTTGCGGCATACCTTGTTGTTGCTGCATTTGTTGCGGCGGTCCTGGATTGTAATACATATTTTGTAACATTATTGCATCTCCTGTAGCTCACTAGCTATCGGGTCTTGTTGGCCTTGTTGCATTTGCTGCATGACCATTGTAAATAGATCTTCTATATCTTCGTCATCAAGACCTTGTTCTTTTAAAAAATTAATAATTTCTTGTTCGCTAATGCCTTGTTGCACCATTTGCATAACAGCCATTACTAGCTGTTCTATCATTTTAGTTTGTGGGGCAATGCTTTGTATTTCAGCCATAGCATCTTCTTCGCTCATCTGCATACCAGCAAGCTCATCATCTATAG
>Ga0208666_1000616_pt1 | contig 16516 bp, 9 predicted proteins | sample 5B_taG_FD_184078 | JGI IMG/M metagenome (GOLD analysis project Ga0208666, IMG submission 184078) | Marine viral communities from the Subarctic Pacific Ocean - 5B_ETSP_OMZ_AT15132_CsCl metaG (SPAdes) (version 2) | ecosystem: Environmental > Aquatic > Marine > Oceanic | place: Pacific Ocean...
GAGTGAAGTGGACGTTAGATACTTCACAATAGTAATCAATACGTGCAGGAGATCCATCATCAACCAGGATCTTCAGTTGATTGGTGATAGTGTTGATGCCAGTAACAGCATTGATGTTACCATTCAGATCACCAGTGACATTACCAGTTACATCACCAGTAAGATCACCAGTATAACCACCAGTAGAAGTTGAGAAACCACTTACAAGAACGCTACCAAAGTTATTTTGTCCTGTGCTGGTTACATTACCAGTCAGGTTACCAGTCACATTACCCGTGACATTACCTGTGAGATTACCAGTAACATCACCAGTCAAGTTACCACTCACCGGACCCTGAATGGATGCAGCGGTGATAATACCAGTGGAGTTGATGTTGATATTATCTAAGAAACTGATGGTTGACAAACCAACAGAGTTCAAATTACCAACAATATTACCAGTCACATCACCATCATGAGTACCAGTTGTGATGCCAATCAGGTTACCAAGTACATCACCAACCAGGTTACCATTGAATGAACCACCATCAAATAGTGATGCGGTCATTGCCAGTCCAACTACGTTGCCACTGAAGAATTGACCTGCGGTGATGATACCAGAAGCACTGATGTTATCGAATTCTCCCGATACATCAATGGTTGCAATACCAACAGAGACCTGAGATGCTGTGAGACCTTTACCCACACGGACAAAACTAACATTCTCAACAGCACTACTACCATCACCATTCTGAACAGCAATAATTGCACCAGTAGCAAAGATAGTGACGATGCCAGATTGTCCAGGAATGTCTGTAAATGACAGACCAGTTCCAATACGGAACGTGGTAACACCAGTGACCCGAGTAAATTCGTTAGCGTCTTGAAAATCGTTGGCGGATTTGTTGATAGTTAGTGTGGCAACACCAACCTCAACACCACCATTATCCTGCTTGGTGGCAGAGAAATCTACACCATTACCAGTGAAGTTGATGATAGTGGTAGAACCACCAAAACCAACTGGAGTTATACCATCCTTCTGAACATCAATACCATCAACACTACCGGAAGGAGCACCAGACGGTGCTGCCCAATACCTTCCACCTTCAGTGGTACCATACAGCACATGGTTATTATTTCCGGGCAAACCGAGATTCGGTTCCACCTCTTCCAGTGCTAGAAAACTGGGGAACCCGTCAGTTTGTTTACGATCAGTGGATAGACCTGAGTAGGATGTAACACCTACACGCCCGGACAGCAGTCTCATTTTTACTTAGCGTTTTCGAGAATAGAAATGATGCACTTCATGGTGTTATTCTCATCACCTTTGATGGTAAGAATGTCACCAGTCTCAAGTGCGAGACGACCATCAAGGAATGACATTGCATCTTGATGGGGGATGCGTGCATCACGCACGACTTCAGTTTCTTCTGCACCACGCTTATGGGATACAGTGAAAGATACTACGGAAGATCCTTGACCCACGTTTGATACGTTGCCATAGATCAACAGTGATGCCACTCCAGGAGGGCAGGTGTAGATACCAACAGCACCAGTAGTGACTACATGTGTGATGGTTCTAAATTTATTGAGTGGGATTGCAGCCATTAGACATTACCTCCGAGTGCAATAATTAGTGGTGTAAGGGTTGCTTGGATACTCTTATTGAAAGCGTCACCTGTAATGGTGCCTGTTTGCTGGTTGATAGTAAATCCATCACCAACTTTCAAGTTACCTCTCTCATCTGTGGAGGTATAAACAACTCGACCACCACCCTCAGATACAGTTTCATTCTCAGGAATTGTAACGCCACCTTTACGGGGTAATGCGTTAGCAATAGTAAGACCAGCACCCACAAACTCGAAGGTATATGATGATGCCAGGACCAGAGATTGACGCCTCAGTGGAATGTCAGATCCAAGACCGACATTTGCTGGTAATGTTTGATCAATCGTAATGGTCGAAACGCCTGCAGTTACAGGTGTCGCACTATTTATAGTGAAGTAAGTGGGACCAAGTACGGCGTCTGCTTCTGCTGTGGTACCACTACCACCAGCAATGGTAACGTCAGGTGTGGTACGATATTGCGTGCCAGTGGCAAACATATCAATAGATGTCACCTGACCAAATCCATTCACTGTTGCTGTTGCTTCAGCAGTAGCACCATTAGGACCAGAGGGAGCACCGATTGTAACGTTTGGAGGATTGGATGAAGTATAACCACTACCAGCGTTGGTTATATTGATTCTGATGACTTCATTGAATAGTTCTCCAATAAAGAATACTTGTCCTGAATATGGACGGTGATTCAATCCACTAACAACAACTGTATTATCTTCCTCATTGGCATCTTCTGCCAGCGTGCCAGTGTCTGTGACAGTACCCACACCGGATGCTACAACACCAAAGGTACCGAATGATGCGTTAGAGTTGTTCAGGTCACACTGACCACCTGACACACAGGAGATAGCGTACTCATCACACACAGTGAAGATAGACACCAACTGTGCATAACCATCATTGGAGATTGTGACACCAATACCACCCTGATTGTACTGGGTGTAGGAGTCAACCACCATGGACTTGGTACCACCAGCGTGGTTACCATCGATCCTCATGCCAATACTATTAGGAACAAAGTTCGTGCAGTTCCTAACATAAGGAGACTGGGTGATAATACCAGTGATTCTCGCACCAGTGCCAGCATCACCAGCATCGAATGTAATAGTATCTGCAGTAAATGATGTAATACCAGTGAAGATACCAGCAAGTGGATCAGTTGCCCGTGGATATGAATGTAAAGTCGCATTATCATCACTGTCACAGGTCATTGCAAAACCACCAGTGACAATACCAATACTGTCAGATAGTGTCAGACCATGACCTACAATTGTAGCAGTGGTAACACCACTGATAGGATCGTAATTGATGAATGTGGGTGTGGTAGAAAGACCTGTGTGCCAGTTGGGTCCAATCTTGAATGAATCAGCATTGGCACTTACAAAACTGTGACGGTTGACCACACCCTCAGGAGGGAATGTGATCATTGCACCAGTGTTAGCAGCACCAACAAAGGACATGTTCTGAATCAAGACACCATTGTGAACCTTGAACAGATCTTCTCCAACGTTTAGTGGAATAACTTGAGTATTTCTTAGATCATCACCATCAATGGAAACATTACGTGGCACAGTGATGGGGTTCTGCTCACTGTAAACACCACCAGCGACACGGATTACGTCACCAGCACCCACAACACCTGCTGCTGCCTTGATTGTACGTTTGGCACTACTGATTGTTCTGCCATCATTATTATCATTACCATCTTCTGTAACATAGACAATGTTCAGTGTAGATGCACCAGCACCAACCCACTGAAGTTCACCACTAGCATCGGCAGCAAGAATAGACTTAGCAACACCAACTTGAGAATTAGCGTCACGGAAGACACCATCAAAGCGAGCAGCACCCTTTACATCTAAAGTATATTCTGGTTGGGTACTGCCAATACCTACGCGGTCATTACCATCATCATATACAAGTTGAGGAGCACCCCCAAAGGTGCCATCATCCTTCTTATATTGTATTTGATCCGGACGACCGTCTGCTAGTGTGGTAATATCAGCGGAGTTAGACCAGGATACACCAGCACCTGTACTAATAAGAACTTGCTGATTAGACCCCTCAAGGTCATTTACATCGTAGAATTTTTTTCTGACCGCAATATCTTTATTGAGGTCAACGTCCTTGGCAGGTTGAGTGCTACCAATACCCACTTGAGCAGCAGTAATAATGCCGTCAAAGCGTGCAGTTGTAGCAACATCTAAACCGTATTCTGGATTAGTTTTACCAATACCAGTACGTTCGTTGTCAGCATCTACGACAAGAGCCTGGTCGCCAACTTCCAGACCCTTTTCGACAGCAAATTTCTTATTTACCGATGCCATTTACCAAGAGACCCCTTCTGTAAGTGTATTTATCAGGTAGTTCGCATGATATATGCGAGTGCATAGTATTGAGGACGGTTATCAAACGAATCACCGCTACCAGTGTTACCTGTATTCTGGTTACCACCATCTCCAGTGGAACCCACGACACTAACGTCAATGGGGTGAGTGTGACTGGCACCACCGTTATCTGTGCCACCACTGAGGGATGCTGTGATACCAGTGGTTGCGGAAGTGGTGTTGTACATCGTACCATCACCACCAGAGCTCGAACTGTCAGCGTCCATGTTGAAACTACCAACACGACTGGAGCTCCAACCATTTTGACCATTAGCAAATCGCAGATGGTCATCACCAGGGAAGACGTGTGAGTGAGCAGACTCGCTGATATCAATAGCAGCACTGATAGTGTGACTGTGAGTCGCAGTGGTAGCATTTGACGTTCCCTGTGCTTCCAGAGTTCCAGCACCGTGATCGTGCGCTGGTTGACTGTGGAAGTGACTCGGCATATTGTTGACACTCAAAGTGGTAGAGTCATTACCACCCGTAGCACCAGTGTTGTAACTATCACCAGAACCAACAACAAAGCGGTTTCTGAGGTCAGGTGTGCTGTTGCTACCATCACAGAGTGACCATCCCGTAGGAACGGTGCTACCAGACCACATGATGATGCCACCAAGAGGAATGGTGCCAGGTCCAATGAACTCACCAGCAGTGATGGTGTTGGATGCTACCTGAGTATGTGAATACAGTGTAGAACCAGAGAAGTACAGGACTCCGTTGTCTGTCAGTTCACCATCAGTGCCAGCAAATACGACCCGCGTCTCAGTCAGATCACTGACTGCGAGACTTGCAATCGTGGATGCAGCACCAACACTGATGCCACCACTGATGTAAGCATCACCAGTTGCGTCAAGCACACGGTGACCTGTGGTTCCAGTGTTCTGACCCAGACCCAGTTTGTCAAGGGCATAGTGATCAGTATCATCAACAGCAATTGGTCCCCAACGCTTCCATGGAGAAGAGTCACCAGTTCTAACATAACCAATGAACCCACCTTTATCGTAAGACAGATTCAGAAGAATCTGGTCAATAGATGATGTCGGAGTTGCATTGGAGGAACTTCCATTGACACCAACAATAACACTAGCACCAACAGCACCAGATCGATTACCCTTCAATTGAAGGTCAATCAGTTCAGTATTACCCAAACTGTACAGGTTATTCTTGACAGTCAGGTCATCAAAGTCTGCAGTAATAGGAACTTTGAGGACTGGAGTAGAGTCAAACTTAGTGATGGTGCTGATCTCTTCACCAGTCAGAGCATCAATCTTCTTACGACCGATGAAGAACTCACCCCGGTCATTCATACCAGAGTAGACAACAGTACCGCCACGAGTGCTTACAGACTGTGCTAGCAACTGCTGATCATCATCTAGCACACGGGTTTGCGTCTGAGGCATGCCTGTGCTATAGTTGCCAGGTCCATAACCCACGTACTCAAAGGTGTGACCTGAGGCACGGATGGTGGAGTGACGACGTTGCTCAATAGGGATGACTTTGATCCGTTGTGCAGCAACATACTGAAGGTGGGCAGCAGCATTGGTGCCCATGACACCACGTGCAATCTGATTCTTCTGTGGGTTGATGATACGGACAATCTCATCCTCAATCTGGAGGAAGTCTCCACGATTGAAGAAGTGAGGATTCTTCAGTGTGATACTTGTAGAAGTGGTAGTAAGACCAGCACTGATCTCACTAAATGCACCATCATAGATGGGAATAGTTTGACCATTGGCACGCACTCCCAGTCCATTACCATGAGCATATGCACCAGTACCACTGAATGTGGGTTCGGTATCAGACTCAATCAGAACACTGAGAGATGAACCATAACCAATACGATCTTGAATAGACCACGTACCATTGTATTCTGCATTGGCACCATTGATAACAATCTGATCACCACGTCTCAAACCAATGTCCGTGTGCATTGTCACGGTTGCGATCCCAGTGGTCGCGTTGTGAACAATGTTGGTGATTGTAGTGGTAACACCCACGTGGTAAACAAAACCACCAGTGGATCCTACAGAGACACCAGTATCAGTGAACAGCAGGTTCTTAGCATCAGTGATTTGACTGATACGATGCAAACCATCAACTGCGGTGCTACCAACACCAACCACTTGAACAATGTCTCCCACATTGTTCATGATTTCAGATACCTGAATAGTGGCATCAGAACCACTTTGGTACTTAGGAATACCTCGGAGAGTCAGTGTGTCAGAAACTTGATAACCTGAACCCCTATCTACAAGAGTAACATCAGAAATATTACCAGCAGAGTTGACAACAACATCAGCGGTAGCACCTTGACCACTACCACCAGTGAAGTGAGCACCAAAGTAAAACTCACCAGATCCACTGTTTAGACCGAATCCATCGCCGCCTGCTAGACCACTGAATTGCAGAATACCATTCAGGTCATGATCATAATCAGTGTTGACTGTGACAGTAGTACCACTGACCGTAACATCGGTAACTTTCTTACCGATTCCCATATCATCAAGGAGTTTGAATGTTGACTCCTTAGTGATGCTGTGCTGAGGATCACTACTCTCAACCTTTCCGATGTCATCTCGGACAGCATATGACTTAGAATCCAGAGGATCATCTACAGGAGAATCAACATCAACAAATGGTTTCAGGTAGTTGATATTCTGTGGGAACCTGTTGCGTCCAATATTGAATGGTGCCAGGTCGGGAGTGCTGTGATAACCTAACAGTGTCAGATCATAGACACCATCCTGAACACCAGGATTGTGCTCTTGGATTGTTTCATGGTTGAAGATCTGGTATGCATTACCATACTCTTTCCTAACAAAGTAAGGAGAGAACGTACGACCAGAACCCACAACACTGTTATCCATTACAGTGTAAGGGATGTCAGTGGCAATGGTGCTGATACCACCAGGATCTGTGTTGATACCAATCCGGAAGGACTTCTTATCAATGATCTGATTTACATAATGCAGACCATTGTATCCATCGTTAGCATCACCATTGACATTATTCTCAGACCGCAAACGGTTGATCTGAATCAGTTGACCGTGACGCAAGCGGTGGGGATGACGGCAGGTGATGAAACCAATGTTACCAGTCCATGAAGCATCGACGATATAGGTTTCGGTACGGAGGTCTAGATCGCTGCTGAGAGTATTATTCTCGTTCTGGAAGTTGGTGTCATCAACAACTGTGCCACTATCCTGAATGGTATAACCATTCTGCGGAGGTGCTGCAATGCTGCTACCATCAGGCAGAATGTAACGGAAGCGGTAAATTGCCTCGATGTCCTGGCGATCATCAATCTTACGAGTGATGAACGTTGCAGGAGTCTCAGGACTGATGGATGACTGGTTGACCTTGACCTTATCGTGCAGTGTGTTGCCAGTCTTGACATTGACAAACCAACCAGTATCATCATACTGGATAGGATGACCAGGATCACCAGGTTCTTTGTCAACTACATTAGAGACAATGCGAAGTTGACCACCAACGTTGTTGATACCAGTGATGGCAACATTGGCAAGTGCATTATCCTTGCTGGTTGCAATCTTGATCTTATCATCTTCACCTGCAACAGGATTTGCAATTACATAATACTTCCTGTTATAGTCAATACCATCAGGCAGTGCTCCATCAGCAGAATAGAATCTGATTGATTCTCCAGTGAACAGGTTGTGGGTTAGGTTCTCACACTGAAGAGTGATGGTATCACTTGAAATACTACTGATACCAGCTGCTCTGCCAACCAGGAACTCTTTCTTACCACTGACAGCAGTTGTGCCATTAGGCACGGTCATCATGATCTCTGCTGAGGTGATCTGACCGTTGATGTTCAGTTCTAGCAGGTCACCAGGTTTGTTACCAACAAAGTATTTCGATGCAGTAACGATGGGAACATCGTCACGTTGTTTGAAGTCACGGAGATATAGTTTAGTGTCTGCTGCAGCAGCAGTGTCATCTACATCCAGTTTCAACCAGTTGAATGTAGTCTTCTTACCAAAGTTCTTCTGGTTGGGATGGATAGCGGTGATGAAACCTTGATCATCCTTCTGGAATGCATCATCTTTGAAACCATCACACAGCAGAGCTGATGCACCAAAGTTGCTGTTAGAGTTGGTGATGGAGGCGTCAGAACCAGACTCACAGATGAAGTGATGTCCACAACCCACAGCAAACACAGACACCAACTGGAGTTGTGCGTTGTTGGATGCTTTGATATGGAAGTTCTGATAATCAGGTTTATGGCGTGCCATGCCATCCGTGTGCAGGATGGTGCTAGTTCCTAAAGTGTCCTGATCGTCATATACGCCAGTGCTTAGATTATACTTGACAAACGCATCATCATCCTTGTTCAGGGACACACCCGTGAACTGAGCCAGCACCATGGATTTGAATCCAGTTGCCTTGCTACCATCAGCATGCAGACCGTTGATGCCAAAGACAGAACGGAGAGAGCAGTTGAAGATGTATGGGGAGGCACTTGTTACAGTGTCACTCTCAACAGTCACCGTGGGTGACAATCCACTTAGGTTAGGCGTGGCAGTGGATGCCGGGGCTGATGTAACAGAATAGGTAAAGAGCGTGTCACTCAGTACCTGTGACACCACATGGACACCATCATACTCTGTGCCATTGACATTACTTACTCCAGCAACACCCTTGATGTTGATAGGTGTAGCAACAGTCAGTCCATGTACTTCACTGGTGCGGACAGTAACAATGGTGGTGGCAGTAGGATCAGAGGAGTTGACACCTGAATAGATGTCCTGAATCTGAATAGCACCAACATTAGAGATTGCACCAACAATCCTAGACTCATCAACAACTTGCTCAAAGTCGTCGTTAGTGGGATATGATGGGATGGCACGACCAGATGCATTACCATATGCTAAGGTCAACTTAGCATAGTACATGTCAAGGTCAGTCAGACCCTTGCCACTCATCTGATTCACACCATCTGCATACTCAAAGCAGGTGAGTTTATGGTGTGAGAATGTAGGAGAATAGACGTTTGTGGTGTAATCTTTATAGATCTTATCTGCAGGATCACCATCAAACAGAGTAAACTCACGGAAGTAACAACCACCAGTTACCCTAAAGATCGCTGTGGCAGGAATACTGTCATTTTTAGGATCTGGTACATATTTTGGTCGGATCTTAGTCTTACGAAGATCTGAACCACAAATAGATGTACCACGTGGCATAATAACGCCACCGTTTGCACTGTTGAATTGGTGCAGTACGTTATTGGCGTCCTGAATATTGAAGTTAGTTCCTACTCCAAATTCATCAATGGTAGCAGAAGCACCATTTACATTAGTAACCGTGCCAGATGTGTCAATCTGGTAACCAGGACGGTTGTCAATATAATGAACGCCAGGGGAGACTACAATTGTAGTTTTATCAAACTTATCGTTATCTTTACCGAGTTGATACGAGAATCTAGCAGACTCAATCAGAGCCCGTTGAATCGTCTTGAATGGACGGGTTCTTGAATTACCCGTATTACTAATGTCATCTGTAGCATCCAGTTCTTCTGGATTGACGTAGATGACATTGCCCTGAATGTTCTTCAGGAAATTTTCAAGTCTACTAAGAGGCATTACCTATGAGTCCAGACACCATTCCTTCAGATTATTTATGGTGTCTGGACTGACAGGTCAGATCACGCTGACCATCTCAATTTCTCCATCAATATCAGTTGCCAGTTGTGCAATAGACCAAACGCTCATAAACTGTTCCATGTCAGGGCAGTCTAGTTGCTGAGATCCACCGTCAGAACCATAGATCGTGAAGATCCGAGCAGGAACATTGACCTTGATCTTGGTAACGTGCTCGTTATCAAACATGGGTGTCTCAGTTGGGTACCCACAAAGTATAGCGCCTCAGTCGTCCACTGTCAAGATCGCTGTGACAGTAAAGAAAGCGTCGATCATCCCGCCACTTTGGTTCCGGACCTTTACAGTACGACCATAGGGCATGGACTCCACAAACAGTTCCTGATAGCAGGTATTAGGTGTCAGTTGCACAATCAATTTGTCTGGATCAGACTTACCATTCCACTCTTCAGGGAGGTCAATGATGCCATCAACTCGAACTCTGCCGCGAAATTCGCTAACTACTGTGTTTTCCATAATCACATTCATGTACAGTTATTATAGCACAATTACTTGGTAATAGTGTTACGTGGACCTCTGTAACGCTCGTCTAAAATGTTACGTTCCTCATCATCTGGTGCCATGAATACGTTGGGATCAGGATAATCCTCCCAAGTTTTGCCTTCATAATCAATAATCAGGGGGTTGATATCCTTTCTTTCACCATACACATGGTAGAAACAATCGATGTCAGCACCTGAAACGTTTCCACCAACATGTTGCAGCACAATCTTGGTGTTGTCAAACTCCTTGACAATGATGTCCTGTTGTGCTCCAATAGAAGTGAGAGACACAGTGATACTGTCCTCATATACCAGGTTTACCCAGTATTCAGGCAGAGTGATCTCATTGGTGCCAGTCAGTCTGCCACGGTGATACACAGCGACTTCCGGTCCCTCAATACATGCATAGCGCAGTCGATGTCCTTCCTTTGTAGGATGCTGGATGTCAAATGACTTACCCAGAGCATCTGCTGTGGCAAATCTACTAGCAAGTCTGCCCTTGTTCAGACAGTCAACTTTGCCAGTGACATACACATCACCATCAATATAAACAGCATTTACTGCCTCTTCCCCAATAACCTCAACATCACCATCAATCTGCAGTGCCCTGCCTTTGACACCAGACTTGAATTCATCAATATCTGTGCCGATGTTTACTGTTGCTTTAGCATAACCTGAGTGCTTTCCTGCAATAACAGGTCCAGTGGCAACAAGTGTGCCATTGAAAGGTGCATCACCATTTACGGTTTGAGCAGCAGTATCAAGTTTTGCTGGATCTTCTCTACCAATGTAGACTTTACCAGTCTCAATGTCTCTGATGCCTGCCATTATTCTACCAGTGAGTTGATGTAATCGCCTAGTGGAGGCGGAATGATTTTTGATTGTGGTTCATGAATACGAACCATGTCCCCGATGATAAAGTTGAAACCTTTGGAATTGGTGATCAACTTATCACTTGCGGTCACTGTAGTGTTGTGACCTATGAATTTAGCAAAGTTTTTTGCCTGACAATGAACATCATGTTCGGCATGTAAAAAGATGTCGCCGGTTTTTGCATCAGTTGCTTTCATGATGATGTCTTTCGCCATCACCGAGAAAGTTCCCTTACAGTCGATGTTTATGTCACCATCAGACTTGATATTGATAGGACCAGCACCAGCCTGAATGATGTTAGAACCTTGGTCATTTTCAGTGGCACGGAGTTCCCACCCACCATCTTCAAAGATTCGCAAAGATGCAGCAGATCCGGCAGCAGCACAAATTTGTGCCTTCCTTACTGCTTTACCATCTTCCTCCTTACCAATACGAAAGGAACCATCTTCAGGGTGGTTGACAATATATGGGGGTGACTTTGACATTAGTATCCTTTCGGGCAGTCAATAACTGTGATAACCTGAGCATCAGGAAGAACAGGTTTCTCGTATTGTTTGATTTCAGTGAATGTTGTAATGGGTCTAATAAATGCACCGTAACCAGTCTTAGACTTGATCCTCAAAGTAGGAATCTTGTCTAGTCCAATGTCAACAATGCCACTCGCTCCTAAGATTCTACCATTCTCGATGATTGGAGTCAAGACGCCACCATTTGAAGTAACGATAGTGTCTCCCTCCTCATAATCAAATCCAGTGTTGATAATTTGAATACCATCAACTTGACCGATAACTCGATCACCATCAGCAGTTCCACTGCTACTAACACCACCAGGTCTAGTCACCTCATCTTGCACAACCTCTTGAATTACTTCACCATCATTATCAACTCCGATAGGCGTGAGAGTATCGACCGTAACACTTCCACCCCCGAGATACCCAGAACCAGGGTTAGTGATAATAATATTGGTAACTTTACCTTCTTTGACAACGGCAGTTCCAGTAGCGCCCCTGCCATTATTACAACGGTCAACAATAGAAACGTATGGTACGTCATCAAATCCTAATCCCAAATCATCCATCTTTGCGCCAACAACTTCACCGACAGAGTTGACCACTGCCTTAGCAACAGCACCAATTCCACCACCACCAAAGATCTCAATACTTGGTGGTCCACATTCAAATGCACTGGTATTACAACCACCTGCTAATGAAGCAGTTACACCACCTAAAACTTTATTAGCACTACCAACTGTTTCTAATGTGCCTTGAATAGTTCTAGTAACACCAGCAAGTTGTGCTTGAGATCCAGTAAGACTAGTTGCACGTTCTTTTGCATCCTTGATGAATGGGAAAGTATCCTCAAGGAAACCTTCTATACCACTATCAATACCTTTGAGCAAACCACTAACATCTAAAGCACGTTTGATATCCAAAACTTTTTTAGGATCTGGTCCAACGTTTGCTGCCCAGTCGAAGGGTTGTGGATCACATGAAGAACCTTCACATTCCAGCAACTTCAGACCTGCCTGCAGAGCACCTGTTGCTTTGTTCATGATGCTATTGAAGTTGGTGTTTGCAATACCTGCCAAACTTCCAATAGCACTCAGAACCGGTCCTAATGCTCCCTGAATTGAGTCAGTGATCTTAGAAATCAAACCACCCAGAAACTGTTCCGCTGCACAAAGTGGGAAGTTGATGATCTTGCCAAGCATTCCTTTTAGGAATCCACCAATCACATCACGGAGACCGTTGATCACATTCTCCATCAAACAATAAGCAATATCTTTCTGCTTTTTCAGTTCTAACTTCTTGATTAGATTATCAGGAGACAAGAATGTAAGAACTTCACCAACTCCCTCATCAATCTCTTTGAATAGTTCCGAACGTGATATGCGAATCAAGTTACTCATATTACCAGAGATCCTGTCAGAGACCTGCCCAATAATATTATCAATATTGACAACTCTATTCAATATAGGGTCAACATATCCTGCTTTGGTTTCTTCTAGTCCTTTGATAACATCAATGAAAGACTGCATAGTCTTTGCAACGTCACCCATAGCAGACTTAGGAACATCACATTTTACTGCTTTCCTAACCTCAACGGGTTTGTCCATAATGTAGCGAGAAGCAGTCTCTACATCGGCGCCGTTCTTATTTTGAATATCTGCATTATTATTAGGAATACTACCAACATCTGAAGGTCTGTTTTTCCTTGTAGGGCGCACGTTGGCACCCAGAGAAGTCTCTGAACCACCAGTCTCTAAGACAGGATCAACAGTAATTGGTTTGAACCCAGATGTTCCCTTCGCTAGAACATCATCCCACTTTGTTGCATCCTTGAGCAAAGAATGCTGGTATAGGGCACCAAGGATGATTGGTTGCTGAGCATCTTCACCATCGGCATAGAAACCAATAACAGTTTCTCCACCTTGAACGAAATTACTAACGCCAGCATAGTTGACACCTACACCCTGATTGGCAGGGCACAGAATATGTGCCCATGGCAATTCCTCATCCTTTATATCATCTGTACTAGGATGCTTACCTAAGACTCTTACCTTACACCGATATCCCTGCTGACGAGATTGTTTATCACCAGGAAATTCTCGCCAGGCGTCATCAATGGGCACCTGTCCAATGAACCAGTGAAACCCATCACGCCCAATAAATTTGGATTCAATACCTCTATCGTCAAACATTATTCGTCATACACACGGCATTCAAGGGCATCTGGGTGGTTGTCACAATAGTTTTCAAGAACTTTATCTGAGTGACGTTGTTTCCAACCATCATCCTTTTCCCCCTCATGCTTGTCCATAAAACCATGCATTTTGAGGTCTTCTTCGGTATATTCAAGCATACCGTGATTGACGTGCTCTTTGCCGTCTTTGTCAATGAAAGCGTTAGTCATTCGGAATAGAATGCAAATGAATCTCTAACTAATGAAAGCCCAGTATAGTCACCTTGAGGGTCACCAAATACATGAGCAATTTTAGCGACCATGTAATTACCAGATTGAGGGTTTACACCCTTCGATTTTTTATTTAGTCGAGGAAACTCGAATTTCAAAATCGATCCAACTCTCAAACTAAGATTCATAGGAATAGTAACTTCGAGAGTTTGAGAGAAGAGTGACTGTAGTCTTGCAGTTGCATGTGCCTGACGCCAGGCAACACTCTCTGCAGAACTTCTCAATTCTGCTTTTTTCTCTGTCATCGCACCCAGATCAAGAACATTTAGAAAGATTCTTGAATACTTGTCATCAATGCCATTTGGAACATACTGATCTTCATTTGCAGAAGGCAGTTTACTGTTCTTGTAACTATATTCTACGAAGTGTGGGGTGTGATCAACAATATTATAATACCAGTTTGCCGATTTGTATTGTCCTACCATCAGTTTTTTGACGATATCATGACTTGTAGTAACTACAGGTTGATTGACAACTGAAAAGTTATTCACTTTTGTGGCACTTTTGGCAGGTTCTTGAGTATATGTAAACTCTTCTTTCTCTTTGATCTGTTTGTCAACGGAGAAAAATTGATATCCCTTACGCTCACCTTCTGTCAAAATATATCCACAACTACCTTTTTCAGCAGAATTGCCACCATCAGATTCTCCCATACATTTTGCTGCCAACCTACTGATTTGTTTCAGTGGCACTTGAAAATTGCCTGTAAAAGTATATTCATTCATCGCAGGATGAGGAATATTCACCCTACTTGAATCAACCTCTAGAACTTCTTTGAAGATCTTTTGTACGCTGTCAGTGATCTTTCCCTTATATCTTTTGATGACACGGGTAGTGTGATTGTTTAGAGTTGATCTTGTTATACAGACGATAGAGAATAACTCACGTTTTGTGTCACCACTATCGCCCGCAATCTCAGCAATTATGAGTTCATTTTTTCTTTTCTCACTGAACTCAAATGGTTCATCTGAAACACTACCATGCTTGATCTTCAAGCGAACTCTATCCCCACTACGGATAGGCATTGATGCTACAAACCCAGAAGTATCAGCAAAAAGAATTGTTACTTTCAGAGTTTTACCAGCCTGTTCCTCATATCGGACTGCTTGAACCTGACCGATCAATGATTGTGTTTTCTTTTCTGTGATTATGTCAATTGACTCAAATTCATAATCATTCAACCACCGGCGGTTCTGATTCATTTCCAGACCTTCATGTATGATTCATACTCAAGGTATTTAGAGAAGGGCATAATGGTTTCCATGACAGAACTTTCTTCCTCTGTGGGAACTTGGAAGGGTTGAATTTGTTGAGCACCATTCCCTTCACCCTCACCCGCTTTACTGAGACCAAAAGCAGCAAGTGGTGCCAATAAAGCAAGGTTTTGTTGATTACCCTTCAATATATCTTTCAATGGAGTTTTATTTACACCCCCCATTAGGCTATCAAAATTAGGATACTGTTTCCTCATTCTTTCTGCGAGTTTCATAAAAGAATCTGGAGAGTTTGTAATCAATGGACCATCTTCAAATGGTATTTCTCTTGTTGATTTTCGTTGAGTTGCACTTCCCCCCATCAAATTACGGGCAAAATCTCTCAAGTCCTGATCATCCGGTCGAGCTGACTGTTGATCTCGCTGAGCATCTTGCTGTGCCCTCTGTTCCATACTATTTTGTCGCTTCCGAATTGTTCTTGGTGTTGCACTACTAAAAACTTTCCGAATTCTTTCAGTAGAATTGACACCCTGCCCTGGCAATGTCAAGGGAACAGGTTGTACAGGCGGTATAGTTGGTCTTTTTAGAGTTGTCGGAGATGCAGTTTGTGAAGTAGTAGTTTCTGCAGGTCTGTAGTTTCTATTCCTAACACCTCGGCTGCCAACTCCTCTCGCCAAACCAGCAATAGACAGTGCAGTCTCTGCAATACCAAATAACTGTACTGGGGCTGATTGTATGGTTTGCTGTGCTCTGAATCTCTTATCTTCTGCTTGATCTCTATTGATAAACTGGAAACCAGCAGGTGCAAATAAAGTAGAAGGTTTGCGGAGTAGAGTTCCATAAGGGGTTTCTATTTTTTGCCGCTCATCTAATTTCTCAGGATCAAATTTGTCAGTATAAGGTTGTACAAGTGTGGGCAATGCCGCAGCTTCTACAACTTTGTTAGATGGTGTGCTGGGAATTTCCTCATACTCAATACCTGTTGGTTTGTAATTAGGTCCATATCGAAACTGCTTATCCCTACCTTTATGCCTTTCTGCTGTAGCACCTTCTTCAGCTTCTGCTTCAAAAGGTCCAGATGATGGTTCTACTTCCTCAGTTGCAGGAGGTGGACTATCAGGAGGTCGTTGAGGAGTAGGAGGTTCCGTACCTGTAGGATTAGATGGTCCGTCATCTGAATCTGTAACAGCAACTTTATATTCTCCCTCAATGAAGAAAATATTTTTTCCTGCTAATCTTGAAAAATCATCAAGAACGCGATCAAATTCCTCTAGAACTGATCCAAATTGAGTTCTTAGAGGTTT
>Ga0208666_1000621_pt1 | contig 16397 bp, 15 predicted proteins | sample 5B_taG_FD_184078 | JGI IMG/M metagenome (GOLD analysis project Ga0208666, IMG submission 184078) | Marine viral communities from the Subarctic Pacific Ocean - 5B_ETSP_OMZ_AT15132_CsCl metaG (SPAdes) (version 2) | ecosystem: Environmental > Aquatic > Marine > Oceanic | place: Pacific Ocean...
TTTCCAAACTGCAGGTCTTGGTTGGGGTACAGCTGCATGGGCTGGATCTTCTGGATTTACAAATACTTTAAATGGTGCTTTGAATGATGACACTGCTGGTACAGGAGGATCAGGTACAAGTATTACGTTAACATCAACAACTGGTTTTCCGTTAACAGGAGTTATAAAAGTAGGAGCAGAATATATTTCTTATACAGGAATAACTGGTAATAATTTAACAGGTATAACAAGAGCTGTAGCAGGAACTAGATCAGCGCACAGTGATGGTGCTACGGTTGAATATTATATTGGATGGGGATCAGCTTCTTTATCTTCTAACGTGGTTTTTGATGCAGGCCTCTGGAGCCTTGATAACTTTGGTCAAATATTAATTGCAACAATTCATGGTGGTAAAACATTTACTTGGAATGCAGGTGCAAACAATCCAAAAAATAATAGAGCAACTGTAATGGCTAACGCACCAACTGCTAGTAGATTAACACAAGTTTCTGATAGAGATAGACATGTATTTCATTTTGGAACTGAAACAACTATTGGAGATACAACAACTTTAGATCCTATGTTTATTAGATTTAGTGATCAAGAAAATTTTAATGAATATCAACCAACTGCTACTAACACGGCAGGTAGTTTTAGATTAGATAAAGGTAATAGAATTATGGCTGCTGTTTCAGGTAAAGACTATACATTAGTATTAACTGATCTTGCAGCTTATGTTATTCAATATGTAGGACCTCCTTTTACTTTCTCTTTAAAACAAGTTGGTACTAACTGTGGATGCATTGGACAGAACGCTTTAACCTATTCTAATGGTGAAGTATACTGGATGTCTAGTGAAGGTGGTTTCTTTAAGTTTGATGGTACAGTTAAATACATACCTTGTTTAGTAGAAGACTTTGTGTTTACTACAAACGGCGATCACCTTGGACTTAATTATACTTCAGGCCCTCTTGTTTATTCTGAACACAATAATTTATATAATGAGATTAATTGGTTCTATCCTAAAAATGGTTCTTCACAAATAGATAGATGCGTAACATATAATTATGCAGAGAATTTATTTACTACAAGTTCTTTAGCTAGAACTAGCTATTTAGATCAAGGGGTGTTTGAACTTCCTTACGCAACTGAATACGATAAGACAGCTACACCTAATTTTGATATACAAGGAATTACAAATACTTTTGGTGCATCTACATATTATGAACATGAAAAAGGAACTGATCAAGTAAACAGTTCTGGTACTACTTCTATTGATGCTTTTATTCAATCAGGGGATTATGATATTACTAGCTCTTCTAGCTTTTCATCTTCAGGTGTTGCTAATTTTAGAGGAGATGGTGAGTTTATAATGTCTGTAAAAAGATTTATACCAGACTTTCAAGTGTTGACTGGTAACTCTAAAATTACTTTGTTATTGAACAATTATCCAACAGGTACAGCTGCAAGCTCACCACTTGGACCCTTTACAATAAGCTCATCTACTGATAAAGTAGACACTCGTGCAAGAGCAAGATTAGTGGCACTTAAAATAGAATGTGATGCTGTGGGTGAAACATGGCGTTACGGTACACTAAGACTTGACGCAAAACCAGATGGAAGAAGATAATGGCTGAAATAAAATTTAATGATTTATATAATCAATTAAAACCTATGGAAAAACTGTTTTATGATAAACAGTTTGAAAAACAATACAATCCTGAAAAATCTAGTATAAAGTTAGAATCACAACCAAACTATGAAACAATGAAAGCTGCATACGAAGCTAAACAAGAAATTCCAGAAAAAGGAATCATAGCTGGAGCGATAGATGCTCTAGGATTCGGTTCAGCGGGTGCAGCAGAACCTGATTTGAGTAATGCGGCAAATACAGGTATTTTTTCTGCTCAAGCGTTAGCAGAAAATTTACTTTCTGGAAATCTTTCAGATTTAGAAAAAGCATTAATTAGTGGAAATAGAAATTTTCTTAATAACACAAATACTCCATTTAACATAAATCTAAGTCAATACGATCAAGGTGTATCACAAGGAATTCCAATACAAACTCAAGCTGCTGAAGCTGTAAGACAAAGACTTAATATACCTCCAGATTCTTTTTATGCTCAAGATCCTTTTGTAGGTTTAGAGTATCAAGATATGGAAATGCCAACTTCACCACAAATAGCTAAAGACACTATAGCAGCTAATTTATTATATGATGATTTAACTCCTGTTATAGATACTTCTTTTGGCGTTGCTAATGAACCAGACGTTGAAGAAGAAAAAAAATCTAAAGGCATAGGTAGTTTATTTGAATTTTTATCTAGGTTTAGTCCTGTACGTGGTATAGCAAAATTATTAGAACCACTTAATGCAAGAATACAAAGTTCTGATTTTGCTCAAGCAAAAAATTTAGCTGATTATTTAGATATGAGAAGTTATGGTGGGCTTAGAGAAAGAGAAAATAGAGCAGCACAGACTATGGCACAAGCAAGAGGTTTACAAAAACAAATGTCACAAAGACCTTCTGCTACACCATCAGCAAGAGATCTTGCTATGAGCAAAGAAGGAGGAGATGGACCACAAGGAGATGCCTTTGGTGGAGACAGAGGAGTTGGACAAGACGCAGGTACTTCTGGAGGAACTGGAGGAAGAAGGGGTGGCGCAGGAAAATTTAGATAATGGCTAAAGTAACCGCATATATACCTGAACCTAAACAAGAGTATGATGTAGAAAATCAAAGACAAATTCTACAATCAATTGAAACTATTAAAATGGAATTAAATTTTGCTTTTCAAAATGACTTGAAAGAAGAGCAAGATGCATATAATTACTTTTTATCTTAATGACTATACAATATAAAAATCAAGGTTTTAAACAAGCTGATACAGCTAAAGCAACAGTGCTTACTTGTCCTACTAGTGGAGCAATCATAATTAAAAGTGTTTATTGTGCAAATAACGATGCATCATCAGCTATTGTGGTAAATATGAATTTAGTTGATTCATCTGATTCAAACACCGAATATGAATTTTTTAGAGATGATGTAGCAGCTAAGTCACAAGTAAATGCTACACCTCAAGGCTTGAATTTAGAAGCGGGAGATGCTATAACAGTGCAAGCAGCGACGGGCAGCAATAAAATACAAGGCGCCATAAGTTATGCTTTAATAGACAGGTCACAACAAAATGGATAACGATATATTAAAAATAAATTGTACAACAGTAGTTACAATTAGAAATGTTAAGTCAGGTAAAATTTATAAAGATGAAGCAGAAAGAGATGCTGATATAAATGATCCTAATACAGAAACGAAAGCAGATCACGTGGTACAAGATCTAACAGTTCAAGTATCGCCAAAAGGTCTAAACTTATTACAGAAAGCAATGAGCAAAGATGATAATAAATCAAGCACCTAAAGGTGGCACCGAGTTACAATTTAACTATTTAGAAAAATACGTTGATAAAGAGTTATTAGATCAAGTACAAATAACAACTTCAATACCTGAAAAGATTCCATTGCATCCAACCAAGGTAAATATACTTTGGCAAAAAAATTCTTATGATCAACCGAATCTGGCACCATGGTTTCAAGATAGAAGTAATCATTACAAATATGATTGGTATGTATTTAACTCACATTGGAACTTTGAAAAGTTTAGAATGATGTTTGGGTTACCATTAGAAAGATGTATTGTTATAAAAAATGGTATAGACAATATACAAAAAGCTAAACCTTATAAAGAGGGTGAACCTATAAAAATTATTCACCAAAACACACCTTGGAGAGGTTTGTCTGTTTTACTAGGTGCAATGCAATTAGTAAAAAATCCTTTGATTAGTTTAGATGTATATTCTTCTACAGAAGTGTATGGAAAAAATTTTTATGAACAGAATGATCACAACTTTACAGAGTTATACGAACAAGCAAAAGCTTTACCGAATGTAAACTACATAGGTTATAAACCTAATGATTATATAAAATCAAATATGCATAAATATAATATGTATGTGTACCCTAGTATTTTTGAAGAAACGTCTTGTATATCTCTGTTAGAATGTATGGCTGGTGGTTTGTATTGTGTTACAACAAATCTAGGAGCGTTATTTGAAACAGGTGCAGAGTTTCCAATGTTTATAACTTATGATGATGACCATAGAAGATTAGCAGAAAAGTTTGCGTTTGGTATAGAAGCTGCAGCAAATACTTTACATGATCCTCAGATACATAATCATGTAGACTCACAATCACATTACGTAAATATTTATTACAATTGGCATAAAATAGCTAATGGTTGGACTAGATTTTTAAAAGGAGCTATTAATGCAAAATCCAAATAAACCTATTTGGTTTGATAAACCAAAAGAAAAGGTAACAGAGATAAATGTAGGCGATGCTTCTCCATATAAAATAATGGTATGTACTCCTTGTCATAGTGATACCTCTATGCATTACACACAAGCAGTTTTAAAGTTTCAACAAGAGTGTATGATAAAAAAAATAATGGTTAGTTTTACTTTGTTAAAATCTTCTTTGGTTACACAAGGTAGAAATTTATGTGTAGCAGAAACATTAAATCATCCTGATAATTACACACACCTTTTATTTATAGATTCAGATATTGATTTTGAATTTTCTACAATAGAGAAAATGTTAAAAGCTGATAAAGACGTTATCTCATGTCCTTATCCTATGAAGATGTTAGATTGGGATAAAGTATGGAGAAGAATAAATAATAAACAAGACGCTATTACATCTGCACAAGACTTATCAAGAGCAGGTTTTACTTATCCAATTAAGGTAAAAGATAATCATAACATAATAGCTGAGAAAGGTATTATAGAAGTAACACATGCTCCAACAGGATGTATGTTAATTAAAAGAAAAGTATTAGAAGATATGATAAAACAATACCCTCAGTTAGAAATATTTCAACCTACATATATTAATGGTAAAGAAGAAAAAAAACCAAATATGTACAATCTTTTTGATACAATACATGACCCTACAACTAAACGTTATTTTGGTGAAGACTTTGGTTTTTGTCAAAGATGGGGTGATATGGGTGGTAAAGTGCATATCTATGTAATGGATGTAATAACACATGTTGGAGAGTTTCAATATTGTGGTAGATTTTATGATGATTTATATCAAGGTCACAGGCCAGCAAAACATGCCAAACCGCTTGACGAAGATACAAAAATCAAATAAAGTGTAGTATTTTCAGGACTTCTATGCCTGCTTTTAACTTTTTTAAATATATAAACTATGACAAGATTCGCAAGTCCACAAGCAGCAGCGCTAGCGCAACAAATAGATCCACAGATGGCAGCTGGAGGAGGACCAACTTCATCTTCAACGATGCCTATGTTGGGTAGTTTTTTTCCACGACCTGGCGGAGGAATACAACAAGCCACTCAAACAGGTGGTATTTATCCTAGACTAGGTAGTTTAAGTTCAAGTATAGATTCTGCTGAACAAGAGTTACAAGGTATTAATCAATCTATAGATTCATTACAAAATCAAATAGGTGAACCTTCGGGAGGACAACCAGGTCCATTGCAAATTGGTTCAGGGGCTGGTCCTAGAATACCAATACAATTACAAGCTCTAAATAATTTTGGTCCTACACCTGCTGTAGATGCACCTGGCGGAATGCAAAACATTCCTGGTGATCCTAGATTAGGTGCAACACAAATACCTGGTAACCTGATGCAAATGATGATGAGAGGTCAAAGCTCTAGATTTGGATTTGCTGATGGTGGTATGGAAACAGACAGACAAGAGTATGGATTAGGAAGTATAGTTAAAGGAATTAAAAAAGGAGTTAAAGGTTTAGTTAAAGGTGTAGGAAATGTAATTAAATCTCCTCTTGGTAAAGCTGCTCTTTTAGGTATAGGGGCTTTTGGTTTTCCAGCCATAGGATCTTTTGGAGGATTTAAAGGTTTGTTATCTGGTAGTATTCCACAATTTGGTTTACCTTCTCTTTTTAAAAAATCTGTAGGTGAAGGTGCAGCATTAAAAAACTTTGGTAAAGTATTTTTAGGAGGTTCTGCATTAGGAGCATTAGCTGGAATGGGTGAAGAAGAACAAGAAATGATTACAAGAGATGTAAGTTCTTTAAGAAAATACTTAACAGGTTATTATCAAAATTTAGGTTACACTGCAGACCAAATAGCAGAAGCTGTTGAAAGAGATACCTCTGAATATTCATCAGGTCAAGGTGGTTATGCAGACGGTGGTCGTATTGGTTATGCTATGGGAACTGATCAAAAAGTAGAAATGGCATCAGGCATCGAGAGCCTACCTATTAATATTAACCCTAAAGGTGTTAAAGAATTAGACCTTAGAGAAACAGGTGGATTTATTCCTCCAGTTGGTGTAAAAGAAAAAGCAGATGATATCCCAGCGATGTTATCTAATAACGAATTTGTATTTACCGCTGATGCTGTAAGAAATGCAGGCGGAGGAGATATTAATAAAGGTGCTCAACTTATGTATGACACAATGAAAAAACTAGAATCGAGAGTAGTATAATGGCTGTACAACAAACACAAGTATTACCACCAGAGTTTATAGAGGCAGGCGGTAAAACTTTTTTAGACATGCTTTCAAAAGCAGTTGGTGGTTATTCAGGTGCTGATCTTTCTAAAATATTTGGTCCACAATTTGTAGCAGGTAAAGATAAGTTACAACAACAAGCAGAAAATTTAGCTGTTTCAGGTATTGGTGCTTATCAACCATTTTTAAATCAAGCTCAACAAGCTCAACAACAAGCAGGTGTATTAGCAGGACAAGCAGGTCAGTTTATGGGACCTAGTGCATACAAACAATTCATGTCTCCATATCAACAAGATGTTATTGACACAACTCTTGCTGAATATGATGTTCAAGCTAAAAAAGGAGCACAAGGCGTGCCAGCAGCTGCAATTGCAGCAGGTGCCTTTGGAGGTGGTAGAGAAGGTGTACAAAGAGCAGAATATCAATCTACATCAGATAGAAACAGAGCAGGTATACAATCACAATTATTACAACAAGGTTTTGGCCAAGCTCAAAATGCGGCACAACAAGCTTTTCAAAATCAACAACAACTAGCTCAACAACAATTAGGATTAGGTCAAGCTGCTCTAGGATTAGGTTCAGCACAACAAGGATTTATGGGTCAAGACATTGGAGCTCTTTCTAGTTTAGGTGCACAGAACCAAGCGCAGAACCAAGCACAATTAACAGCTCAACAACAATTATTACAACAACAATTAATGCAACCTTTAACTGCAGCTAATCAATATGGTTCAGGGGTAACTAGTTTAATATCAGGATACCCAGGACAAACACAACAAACATTCACTCCTACTCCTGGAATAATGCAAACAGCTTTAGGAACAGGAGCAACTCTAGCCGGCATATACAAAGGTTTTGGACTAGGGGGCTAATGAAAACATTAAGACGACCTATGTTTAGAAAAGGTGGTAACGTCGGTGACGGTATCATGACTGGTATTGTGGACAGAAGTAATTATGATGTAGGATCTACTAACCCTGCATTAAACGTTGGAGAACAAGATATTGCAGATTTTATTTCTTTAGTTAGAGGTGGTGGACAAGACATGAGTTCTGATCCAGCTACAGATTTCTTATTACAATTTGGACCAAACTTATTAACTCAAACACCTCAAGGTTCAGGTTTTTCAGGGCTTTTACAAACTTCCGCTGCTGCAGCTAAAGACCCAATAAAAGATTTAATTAAAACTAGAAGATCAAAAGACAGTGAAAATATTGCACTAAGAGCTAAAGCTATAGATACTTTAGGAACAGATAATCTTGCAAAAATTAGAAAGCAAGCTGAAATATCTGTAGGGCCACAATTAGACATGGAAACTACAGAGGAATATAATGCAAGATTAAATTCTAAAATGAAAGAATTTATAGACTCTACTTATAGAAAACCTTCTGATTTTTTAAAAACAGATTCACCTGAAGAAAAAATATTCAGTTATGCGGAGACTATGGTTAAAGCAGGAGACATGAAAGATATGCCTACTGCTAAAAACAGAGCTAACTTTGAACTAAGTGATTTTGATAAGTTAAAAGCTGCAAAAATAAATATACAATTACCGAGAGCTAAAAAATTATTTCATTCCAAAAGACCTAATCAATTAAAAAGAAATGTTGCTCAAGGTGTATACTATGATGATATTACAGATACCTATACTAGAGTAATTGCTAGAGATGGTAAACTTGAATACGTAAGAGGCATTACATTTGAAGAACTAATACAAAACTAGGAGGCTAAATGGCATTAGAAAATTTTGATCCAGAAGGCTTCATGGGTTTAGCTGATGAAGAATTAGGTAATGAAAGAAATGCTTTTAGTGCAGCTCTAGCAGGTGTAGCTTCAGGGTTAATTAAAGTACCTGAAGGTGTAGTTTCATTAGGAGCAGAGTTAATTGATTTAGGAGCAGGCACAGATCTTGCAACAGACGTAGAAGTATTTTTTGATAAACTAAACCCATTTGAAGAAATAGCACAAGAAAAAGCAGCAGGTAGATTAACAGAAGCATTAGTGCAAATTGGTATACCTGGATCAATAGGTTTTAGTGTTGCTCGTAAGATGGCAACAAAAGCTTTATCAGGTAAAAAAGCAAATAAATATTTAGATCTTAAAAGACCTGACTTATTAAAAGGTGCGGGTAAAGCTGATGAATTAAACAAAGCAGCTAGAAAAAAAAGATTTGCAGCAGCAGTTGCTGGAGGTGCAGCGGGGGAAACGCTAGTAGCAGACGTTGAAAGTATTGGAAGTATTGGAGATGCATTAGGAGGACCAACAGACTTAGATGATGAAGCTTTAGCTGATTCATCACAAGATGCTGGTAGAAAATTATTAAACAGAGTTAAGTTTGGTGGAGAGTCTTTGTTTATTACACCGATTGTTTACGGTATAGGTAGAGGTATTAAAGCAGCCGCTGCCACTGGTAAAAATATTGAGTTTAGTAATTCTAAATTAGATCAATTTTTTAATAAAATATTTAGTGCAGTAAGAGCAAGAGGTGCTAAACCACAAAAAATATTTGAGGAGAAAATGGCTGAAAAAGGAGCCACAATGGCTGATACAAATGAAGCTATGAAATTAGTTAAAGAGTTTGACAAACCTCTTAATAAAATGTTTCCAACTATAAAAACTACTTTTAATCAATCAACTGGTAAAGAAAAAGCAGAAATATTAGAAACTCTTAATGATGCTATGTTTTCTGGAGACTTAACTAAAGGAATTAAAGACGATGTAGTAATGGATCTTACAGAAAAATTAAAAATAAAAGGATTAAAAAGACCAGAAATTAATCAATTGTTTGGAACTTTAGGTAAAGCAAGAGAAGCATTTACTACTCTTATTTCTACAGCCACTAAATTAGGTGGAGACATGAAAAACATTACACCATTAAAATCTATTATGGGACAAAGGGTAAAAGATTATTTAGGTGGCACGTATAGAATATTTGAAGATAAACCTATACTACCTTTTGTTAGATATACACCAACAGGAGATGCTTACAAAAATGCTAGAGAATTATTTATAAGATATGCAGCTAAATCTGGTAAACCATTTGCAAGTGTTAATCAGGTTGATGAACAGTTAAATAGATTAATTGATACAGCCATAGCAGCTAAGAAACCAAACTCTTTACCTTTTTTTAAATACACATCAAGAACAGCAGAAGCTGATGACACTTTAACTAAAAAATTTTTTAAACAAGTGTTAGTAAAAGATGCTGAAGGTAAAGTGTTAACTGGTAAAAGAAGAACGTCAGCTTTGAGAGGAGCTGGTAAAAAAGGTGATATAATCGAACCTATTGGTAAAGGTAGTAAAGTATTTAGAGAATTTTTTGGTGAAATGAGTGACCCTAGATTTTCATTGTACAATGGAATGACAAGACTATCTACAGTTGCTAGAAAAAATCAAATGTTTAAAAGATTAGATGATCAAGATTATTTTAGAAAACAAGCCGTAAGAGAAATAGAACAAGCTGGAGGAGTCGTTGCACCAGGGACCAAAGGTTTTTTCTTTGGAACTAGAAATTTAGCAGAAGATGCTTTACCTAATCAAGAAATTGTAAAATTAGATGATTATGTAGCAAACGCATTTAAAGATGATTATGCAGTAAACCCTTTAGCAGGTAAATATACATCAAAAGCTATTGCTGATGGTTTATCAGAGAGTGGTAAAATTTTAAAATTTTTATTTGAACCAAGAAAAGATGCAACAGGCGTAGAGAAACTAGCAACATGGGGTTATCGTAATTTAATTTTATTTCCAAAAGCTGCATCACAAGTAGCCAAAACAATTCTTGCACCGGTAACTCACTTTAGAAACATATTCTCTGCAACAGGATTTTCTGCAGCCAACGGTATCTTTTTTGAAAACCCTGCAGTAGTTGCAAAAGCATTTAATGAAGCTCTTAAAACAGTAGAACCTGGCGCAGGTATTAAAAAGTTTGCATCTAAATACACGCCATACAAATACAGTGAAAAAGAATTTCAAGAAGCATATAGAAAGTTTTTAAGATTAGGTGTTGTTAACTCACAAACAAATGTAAACGATTTTAAAAATATATTAGGAGACTTAGGTTATGGTGGTAATTTAAATTTAGAAAAACCATTACAGTCTATGGGTAGAAAACTTTTAGGTTCAGCTGGACGTGGAGCTAAAGCTGTTATGAAAGGTGCTGAAGATTTATATACAGCTGAAGATGATTTGTTTAAAATAGCCAACTATGCTGTAGAAAGATACAGATTAAAAAATGCATATAGCAGAGCTGGTAGAGAGTTTACAGAAGACATGTTAGATAATGAAGCAGCTGATATTGTAAGAAATACAGTTCCAAACTATGCTTATGTATCTGATACTGTTAGAGCGTTAAGACGTTTACCTCTTGGTACGTTCATGTCTTTCCCATCTGAAATATTAAGAACAACAACTAACATTGGTCAAAGAGCTATTAGAGAAATAAAAGATCCAGCGTTAAGAAACATTGGTATTAAAAGATTACTAGGTATGACAACTGTATTAGCTGCAGCTCCTTATGGAATACAAAAAGGTTTCCAATCGTTATACGATGTAACCAACGATGAGTTAGAAGCTATTAAAAGATACTTACCTAAGTGGTCAAAGAACTCAACTATACTTCCAATTAGAGATGAAGATACAGGTGAGTTAAAATACATAGACTTTAGTCATGGTAATGCATATGACGTAGCTATTAGACCATTACAAACTTTATTAAACAATATTCAAAACGGAATAGAAGATGAAGAAGTTTTAATGAAAGGTTTGTTAACAGGTATGGCAGAGGCTGCTGGTGAACTTGCATCACCATTTATATCTGAATCTATTTACACAGAAGCTTTAACAGATTTAACATTAAGAAATGGAGTAACAGATGATGGTAGAGCATTATACACTGATCAAACTCCAGGCGGTGATAAAATTAAAATTGGAATAGATCATCTTGCACAATCAATGTTACCTTTTTCATATCCACAATTAACAAGATTATATCAAGCAGCTATGGATAAACCATCAAAACGTGGTGAGTTTTTTGAACTACCAGATGAGCTTTTAGGTTTTGCCGGATATAGAGCTGTTAAATTAGATCCTATAAGATCAATGGGATTTAAGATTGCTCAGTATCAAAGAGGTATTAGAGAATCTAGAGGTTTATTTACAGGTGGTGGACTTGGTGATTCATTATTATCAGGTGGTCCAAAAACACCTGTAGAGGTTATTGATAGATACATAAAAGCTAATCAAGCAAAATTTAATGTACAAAAAGAAATGTTAAAAGATCTTAAAGCTGCAGATTTATTAAATGCAGATGAGGATGAAATATCTAGAGAGTTTAGAGAAAGACAATTAAGAGGAGATTATAACGATATTATAAATGACAGGTTTGATCCCTACTATCCATCAAGAAATATTAGAAAAGAATTTGCTGAAATAGCAGATAGAATTGGTGAAGAAAATCCATTTGAAGAAGTAGAAGATATTTTACAAGATATAAGAGATGATTTAAGAGATTTATCTTTAGAAGATAATTATGATATTGATATTACAACATACATAGATGATGATATGTTTTCTGCAGGGATACAAACACCGCCTTTACCAGGTGATGTAACTTCAGCTATGCCTAATCCACAAGTAATACAAACAGCTCAAGCTAACTTAAATAACGTGCCAAATAATGGAGGATTGACCTCAGTAGAGAATGCTTTATTATCTGAAGAAGAAAAACAAATAAGACTAAGACAACGTGGAATAATTACATAATGCCAAACGGAGATAAACTTAAACCCAAAAATACAAGAGAGCATTTGCTATCTATTTATGGTTACATAACAGGATTAAAAAAAGATGTTAAACACATGCATGATGGTATACACGATTTGGGCGGTAAGATAGACAAGATCTATTGGGTGTTATTGGGTACTGTTGGGGCAGTATCACTTCTGCTGTTAGAGAAAGCTTTGGACAAAGGATTATTTTAAATCCAATCTTTTAAATCTTCACCCATAATTTGAGTTGCAATATTTACTTTGTCACGAAGAGCCTTAACAATTTTTGTGTCAACTGTATCTTCAGTTATAATATCAATATAAGTCATCGGATAGTTTTGTCCAATACGATCAATACGTGCTTCTGACTGTAAACGTTTTTCTAAATCATAACCATTAGAAAAATAAATCATTGTACTTGCAGCAGTCAAAGTAATACCATATCCACCTGTTTGAGTTGTGCCTACAAAAAATCTACATTTAGGATCTTCTTGAAATTTTTTTATATTTTCTTGTCTCTCTTCTTGAGGTGTTAAACCATAATAGTCTACTACAATATCATCACTCTCATATTTTTTTCTAATAGTTTTTATAATTGTATCTACGTCTTTTTGATAGTTAGACCATATAACAGCTTTACCTTCTAACTCAGAAAGTATTTCCATAAGTTCTGTTACTCTATGATTAGGTATATCTAATATCTCTCCATCATCAGATGTATAGTGACCACAAGAAATTTGATGTAGTCTCATTAATTGAACCATGACATTATTAGTAGTTAAAGTCTTACCATCAAGTTGTGCCATTGCATATTTTTTCATTTCTTTGTAAACTTTTTCTTGTTGAGGTGTCATAGTAATTTGACGTTTCATAAAAGTTTTATCAGGTAAGTCTAGACAATCATCTTTTAATACACGCATTGAAAAGGGTTCAATTAATCTAGACAGTTCTCCAAGATTTCTATGACCTGTTACTATATTCACACTTCTAGATCCAAGGTTAATAGATTTCATAATAGAATACCTTGCTCTAAAATCATAAAAAGAATCTGTTTTTAAGAGCCAGGGTTCGAGGAACTCACATTGACTAAATAAATCTAATGGTGAATTAGTTACAGGTGAACCTGTTAATATTCTTCTGTACTTAGCAAGATCTCTTAGCTTTAAAATATTTTTAGTTCTGTTAGCACCAGGTGTTTTTATACTTGTAGATTCATCTATTGCCATCATAGCATTGTGACAACTTAAAAATCTACGAGCAAATGCTTTACCAAAATCATATGAAAAAGCTTCTACATTCATAATTAAAATATGAAACTCTGTACCAGTTTGTAACACAGAATTTATTTTCTTTTCTTGTCCAATAGTTTTGTCAGAACTTTTCCAAAGAACAACTTTTTTATTTATATAATCTGGTAAGTGAGTAGGTATTTGATCTTCATACCAATTTTTATATACACCTTTAGGTGCAATAAGAAGTAAGCCATTTATTTTACCTTGATTGTATAAATAAGCAGCATTATCTATTAATACCTTAGATTTACCCGTACCCATTTCCATGAAATACGCAAAATATTTTTCTTCGCAAGAACGCTCTAATGCTTTTAATTGATGAGCATAAGGCTCAGTTTTAAATTTGTAGTTAATCATTTACTTTTCTTTCTAAAAGTTTATATAATGTATAGAAAGTATAAAGTCAATGAACAAAATTTATTTAGTACAAGACATTCCATTAGATAGAGAAACCGGTCAACCTAAAATTGATATTACGCCTGCAATAAAATATGGCGAAATTAAGGTTATGTTTCCAAGATTAAAACAAATGCAGTTTTCACCAGGGCCATTGGTTTTAGAAATAAAAAATTCTTTAAAAGATTTTACCTCTGATGACTATTTGTTACTTTATGGTGACCCTGCTATTATTGGTGTAGTGTGTGCAGTGGTTTCAGAAATGACAAACGGTAAATTCAAATATTTAAAATACGATAGAACACAAAAAGGTTACTACCCTATTGAATTAAATATTTTTCAAAAGTAGTTGACAACATAAAATTCTCCTATATATACGATAGTGCAAATATAAATTTAAACTATTAAACTATTAAGGAGTAACATGACTATAAATCTTAGGGATCATGCACCTAGTCAGGTGACACAAACAGATCCAGAAAAACTTTCCGACGAAATACAAAAACTTTTAGACATACAAACTAAAATAAAACATCACGAAAATCTTATTGAAGATTTAAAACAAGATGAAAAATATTTTTCTGAAATTGTAATTCCAGAAATGATGAATGCAATGAATTTAAAAACAATGAAATTAAAAGATGGTTCTGAAATAGAAGTATCTAATAAATTTTATGCGTCTGCATTAGCTGAAAAAAAAGCAGAAGCATATCAATGGCTTCGAGATAACGGACTAAGCAATATTGTGAAAAATGAAATCACAGTAAGGTTTGGAAAGGACGAAGACAACAAGGCGCAGCAATATGCTGACCTTGCAAGAGGTCAAGGTTATGAACCGGAACAAAAAGTTGCTGTTCATGCTTCGACTTTAAGAGTTGCTCTGGAGGATCTCCATACACGTGGTGGTAAAATTCCTTCAGAGTACTTTAGTACGTTTGATGGCTATCGAACAAAGATAACTAACAAACCTAAATCAACAGACTAACAGACTAACAAGGAGTAACTATGGAAAGTCAAGTAGCAAAGAAGACTAATGCAGGTGCATTAGCAACAATAAATCTCAGAGAGCATGCTGGGAAAGGATCAGAGGAAATTAAGAACGATGATGTTTCGACACCGATCTTAAAAATTCTTCATCAACTTTCTCCAGAGTGTAACGAAAGAGATGCCAAACATGTAGAAGGAGCTAAACCTGGTATGATTTACGCATCAGGTTTTGGTAAACTTATAGATGGGGAAGAGGGATTACAAGTTGTAATTGCTCACTCTCAAACTAGGTATCCTGAGTGGCAGGAGAGAGGCGATAGTGCTTCAGCTCCAGTAGGAACACATTTAGATATTCCTGCTGATGCTACGGAGGAAAAGAATGGAAGATACAGATTACCAAACGGTAATTATGTTGAGAAGACTGCATACTTTTATGCATTAGCATTGGTAGATGGTGAACCAAAACCTGCAGTAATCCCAATGAGATCTTCTAATCTATCTCCGGCGAGGGAGTTAAACAACCTAATCAAGAATCTTAGATTTACAGATGATCAAGGTCCGTTTAATCCTGCAAGTTATTCAGCTGTATATAAATTAAATACAGTTGGCAAAACTGCGGGCAGTAAAAGTTGGCATGTTTACAAACCATCAAGAGAAAGAAATCTTGATATGGGTAACAAAGATGATGCAGCAATATTTGAGATAGCAGCAAAACTTCAAGAACAAGTTTCTAAGGGTACTGCTAAACCTAAATATGATGCTAGTCAAAAGAAACAAGACATAGTATAATAAGTTGTTATAACAAAGGCGCTGAAGGGAGACTGGAGGCGCCTTTAATTTATGAAAGATTTTAAAAAATATTTTAGTGGACTAGAAAGAGACTTTGGTTTCTGTAATGTAAACAACGGCTATCATGATCCACAAACAAACAAATTAAAATTTGATCCAGGTGATTATGGTTGGTCAAAAAGAAGTATATCTGAAAGAGATTACGAAGATCACTTAGAAGGTAAACGTGCAATAGGTATACAAGCATGTGATGACAATGGTATGGCTAGCTTTGGAGCAATAGATATTGATCCATCTGATTATTCTAGTTTTGATATCGGACATTATTTAAAAGTAATTGAAGATAAAAATCTTCCTGTGGTTCCTATCAAATCAAAAAGTAATGGCCTTCACATTTATGTATTCACAAAAGAAAAAGTACCTGCAACTTTAATTAGAGAATTTTTACAAAATTTATTATTTTTATTTGGACTGTCATCAAAGACAGAAATATTTCCTAAACAGACACAGTTAGGTATGAACCAAGATAATGTCAGAACATCTGGATCATTTATTAATCTACCTTATTTTAAAAAAACAGAACGTAAAGCATTACTACCTAATGGAAAAGAACTAGAGTTAGAA
>Ga0208666_1000626_pt1 | contig 16339 bp, 22 predicted proteins | sample 5B_taG_FD_184078 | JGI IMG/M metagenome (GOLD analysis project Ga0208666, IMG submission 184078) | Marine viral communities from the Subarctic Pacific Ocean - 5B_ETSP_OMZ_AT15132_CsCl metaG (SPAdes) (version 2) | ecosystem: Environmental > Aquatic > Marine > Oceanic | place: Pacific Ocean...
CTATGATGTAGTTATAACGTCTGCTTCCTATGGTGAAGGCAAGAGAAGCCATGTGTTTGGTGCTTATGGCATATCTGTAAAGGATGGCTCAGATTATGTCTCAGTGGGTAAAGTAGGCACAGGCTTCAGTGACTATGATTTAGAGTGGTTGACAACTGAGTTGAGAAAGAACGTCGAGTCGTTTTCAGATGACGCCATGTATTTTCTGCCACGTATCGTGCTTGAGGTAACGTGTGACTTGATTACCACTGATGCTGATAATAACATTGGACTTCGATTTCCACGTTGTATTAGAATTAGAAAAGATAAGTATGCTTCTGAAGTTGATACTCTAGATACCTTGAAGGAGGTAATGTAATTGATTAAAGCAGGTTCAATGACCCTTATAGACGCTATACCCTATAATTGCGTAAAGATTGTAGATAATATGGCTTATTTGAAGAGGGCCGGTGACGAAACTAGGGGGAGATTCAAGAGAATGAATGCCAAAATGGTCCCATACGTGGATGATAACGGCACATTAGTAGTTCCAAAGGCTCCGCCTATCAATAGAAAACGGCTGTCTAGGTTTCATTTCGTCAAGGTGATAAAAGAAGCAACTGAATTACCAATATCTCACGATTTGGCATATTACGTTGCAGACCATCTTGAAGCAATAGTACATACCTTGGCTGGTCGAGCAGAAGAGAATGCCATTGAACATGGTGATAAGAGAATAACTGCCGCGCATTGGTATTATCTAGACCTAGCACCTCAACAGGGTTATGGTAAATGGGAAGAAAATCGTGAGTACGCCAAAGAATACAAGACTTACTTGTCTAGTTCAATGGCTAAGTTGGAGGATGTAGAAGATGTATGAGATTGATATTAGTGAGATAGTTGCCAAGTATGGAGGATGTGATTTAGTTAGATATATGTTCTATGCAGAACCGGGGCATAGAGATATGATTATCCTTAAATCAGGGATAGAGGATGTGTATAAGCATCCCTATTTCGTAGGAGTAGAAGAAATAACAGAAGAAGACGCCAGAGCATATGATGTTCAGCGCGGTTGGTTGATTTCCTTTGTGTTCACATTTGATATCAAGGAAAGCAAGATGGCTGAATGGATATCACAGGGCTTAGATGAATTACGTGTCAAGCACGAATTGGTGGAAGTAAGGGAGATAGTTAGCGATGTATAATGATGACCAACTGATAGGAATTCTAATCTCTATTGCAAAGCCAGAGATACATGTATCTAGGGCTGACAATACTAACATAGGTTACAGAGTAAGAGTTAGAGTGAATATAAGAGGGTCTGAAACATTTCTCTTGGGAGTTCATAGGACTCTCATTCAAAAGGGAATTGAGTCGAAATACAAATCAGAAGAACATAGAAGCAGACCAAGACCTATACTCACAATAGGTGGTATTGTGAATATATGGAAACTCATTCAGTTAGTTCCAGAATCGTTGCCTGATGCTAAGGATTGTTGGGGAGAGTTGAGAGAGATTATAGAAATAATAGACAGTGGCGAGCATCATACTCTAGAAGGATTAGATAAGATTCTAAGATTAAAGGGAGAGATATGATGGATGCACCTGACTCAGATGATATTCAGATTCTAGAGAATGAGACATATCGGACACTTAGGGATGGATGCAAGGAATGTGGCTACCGCCATGTTGTATTCCAAACCTGCATAAGTATTGAGTCAAGTGCTAAGGTGTTCTTTATGAATATAGAATGCCCCAAGTGCAATACTGAATATACAGAAATAATGCATATGAAGGAGATAGAATGATAATAGGAATAGAAACAAAAAGACCAATTATAATTGTAGGGAAAGAAGGCACAGAAAAGAAAGAACAAGCACTTGCGTTTTTCGATGAACCAATTGTAAGGTATGCCAACGAATATGATGTTGTTGACAATTACAGCATTCCTGCTGATAGAGGTATAGTCATACTAGAGGCTAACTTCAAACCCAACACTGAGTTGATTGTGGATACCTTACTGAAATATCGAGGTGATGTTGTTCTAACATCGGCAAACCAAAAGGATGTGCCTAAGAAAATATTCTCGCTATGCAAATTAAAGAGAGCAGGTAAATCTAAATTACAAGCCAAATTGAAATCATTGGCTCCTAATTCAGATGAACCTGAAGACTACTACAAGAATGTGTTTGAGATTACTCATGACTTCTTGAAGAACAAAGACCGTGATGATGTTGCGTTGAAACTCAAGTTGAACAAACCACCGGATGTTCAGATACTATCTTGGTTGGCAGCCAACATACATCCCAACAAGTTAGCGTACATTGATGCTAAGGTGAAGAGAAGATGGTCGCAGGACTACTTCTACGAGTTGTTGGCTTACTCTCATAATGGGACTCTTGCTAGAAGCGCGATAATCCCATCTAAGAGAGCGTATGATAGAGATGCTCAGATATGTAGAAAGGTTGGCTTGAAAAGCCATGAGAAGTATATCTTAGAGCAAATGAAACAAGACCCTGATTTCGTGAAGTACATGAAAACCAAGTTGAACAATGTGCAGAAGCGCAGGGCCAAGATACCGGATAGGGTATCTAAAGTAAAGAAGAAAAACAAACAGGTTGGATTAGATAATTGGATGTGAATTAGAATGTTATGGACAGAAAAATATAGACCGCAATCACTAGAAGAAATCTTAGGACAAGATAAGTTCGTTAGTGATGCTAGGAATTGGAAAGAAGGAATGCCTAATCTTTTGCTTTATGGGGAAGCAGGTATAGGTAAAACTGCGGCAGCAGGAGTGATAGCAAACTTTGTGCTAGGTGAGGATAAGGAGTCTAACTTCTTTGAAATCAATGCCTCTGATGATAGGAGGCTTGAAGTGGTTAGAACCACAATCAAGGAGATTTCCTCCGCTATGAAGATAGGTGATGTACCTCATAAGGTGATATTACTTGATGAGATGGATGGTATGACTCCCGATGCTCAGAATGCGTTGAAGAGACTAATGGAGCGTTATAGTTCCAATGTTCGTTTCATCATCACATGCAACCATAGGCACAAGATAATCTATCCACTGCAATCGAGGTGTGCAAACTACGGCTTTACTAGGCTATCAGACCAGCAGATAGCGATTGCTTTGAGAAGAATAGTGTCGGCTGAAGGGATATCTGACGTAGATTTTACTCAGTTGGAAGAGTTTATAGGGACTCTAAATGGTGACTTAAGACGAGGGATTACTGAATTACAGGCATCTGTTTCAAGTGATACTTCATTAACAATGCAAATAGAAAGAATGCAACAACCATACAATGAATTGTTAGAACACATTCTAAATGACCAATACGAATTAGCCCTCAATAAGATGCATGATATGATACATATGTCGTTAGACATGAAAACCATTTGTATAGGAATTCATGATGTAATACTAAAGAAAAGTAGTTTGCCGACAGCGAAGAAATTCAAGTATCTTAGAGTAGTGGGGGAAAGTGAATGGAGAAGTGGAAGCATGACTCCTAAAGTATTAGCGGCGTGGATGGTAGGCCAGTTAATCTAAAAGAAAAAGAGGTGAAAAAGATGAAGATAAGAATACCGAAAGAAATGTATGACAAGATAAGTGACTATGCCTTGGAGAATGATATAACATTCGATGAGGCTTTGTTGCGTTGTTTCAAGATAGATGAACAAAACCAACTAAGGAATTGGACACCTATGCAACAGCAGCAGCAAGAACAGATGGAGGGTGGCATTGAATGAGTACCATAATGGCACTAGAGAATAGCAGACAGACAACTCTAGATGAGTTCGGATTTGTTTTTAAGTGATAAAATGAAGTGGTCTGAATACTTTGAAAGAAAGAAAAAATATAAAATAAATAGAAAATATTGGAGATGAATAAAATGGAAGAAAAGGTAAATATAGAAATAGCCAAGGCTGCTGAAGTCTTGGGAATGGAGGTTTCTGAAACAGAAACAAAGTATATGGAGATATGTGAAACAAACAATCTCAACCCCATAGAAGATTGGGCTTTGGCTCTATCTTTGTTTAGGCAATGGTTCAGTGGGACTTTTGCCTATAAGGACGCACCGAAGCAACAGACTAGTAGTAATTCACTAGTGAAGAAGGCATCAGGGTATTTCATATCCCTAGATGCTGCTAGAGACATGGCTAAAATGCAGAATGATAGGATTAAGAATGAGTATATTAGAGATGCTGAGACTACCTATTCACTCGGTAAAGTGGCTGTAATACTAGAAGAAGGCGGAGGCTATGAGATTAGCAGAATGCACAAGGGCAACGAACAGACAAAGAATGTCTCAGAACTTCCCTCTAACTCTCATGAGATAGAGGTAGGTAAGTGGATTGTGCCGTTAGATAGCATACAGCAGTATTCTAGCGGTCCAAACAACAACTATGGTAGGCCACTACCATCTGAGCAATTCAGGCTCGCAGGAGTCTTTATTGGGACTGTTGACGGTAACGAGGGTCTTTACTACTTCTCCTACAAAGGAGATGGATGTAAGACGTTCAACCCTCAGACATTCCACTATGTCCACTTTGACTGTATTCCTGACAGTAACAATGCAGACAGGATTTATGGTTTCAAGATGGGTACTATGGAGAGTCTAGTGTATAACGCTGACTTGTCTGATGATGACCCAACAAAGACACCAAGCCCATCTGTGTCTGATTTACAGACGCATATGATGGAGAACGCAATGGCACACTATTGCAGTCTATCAGATGTTGCAAGGCATCATTCTGAGTCGGAAGGTAAGCCCTACGCTCAGCGTTTTGTAATAACTGATGGTTCTGTATCTAGTGTCAACATGACGCCAAACAGCATTGGAACAAGAAGGATAACCGTAAGTGATTTGAATTCTGATTTCGATTATGATGGTGGCTCATGGGCTGGAACAACTTGTTGGATTCCATCTAACATAGACATTGACTTCGGCATTGGTTCAGCATTGATTCTTGTTGGTAGAACATCACAGGGCAGGAATCAAGATGGTGGACCGGGTGATATTACGCTAAACGTTAGCGGTGTTCTATGCACTGAGAACCGTGGAGTTGTAGCAGAACCCTACGAGTCAACAGAAGAAGACATTGATTGGTTCTGAGACTAATCGTTCCTATCGGTAGCAGTGTCCGACAAAGGGGTGCAAAGCCCCTAAAAAGGTGATAAAATGAATAGTATGTTTAAAATTGAGAACGGAGTAATACATGGTGGTAGTTATGCTACTATGTTAAGGACAGTCGAGTTCATTACATGGAGAATGAATGCAGACACAGGTGAGTATTGGATGAAGTTCCACTTGCCATCAGGTAAAGAAATAAGAATTAAGGTCGATTTAGAAGACCTACGCGATATAATGAATCAATGGGCGGAATATGAATTGAAATTAGAATTAGGTGATGCAAATGAGTTGGACTACTGAGAACAAAGGCGATGCGGTAAGCAAAGAGAATATAACAAAAGCAGAAGATGTTGACTTCGGAAAAGAACAAGAGGCATGGAATAAAGCATATGCCAAGAGATTCTTGAAGAAGAAGGAAGACAATAGAGCAAGATTGGTATTGGGTATATGGGGCAAGCCCAAGACTGGTAAAACAGGTCTATCTCTAGATTTTCCTGATAGGCAGATATACGTCCTTGATTGGGATAGAGGTGTTGAATCCACATGGAGGGAGCATCATGACTCCACCGATAGGATTCAAATCCATTGTCCTATCAACAGGGATAAGAGGAACATAATAGATATCGACAAGTCTGAGAAGGAGTCGTTGATGTTCATCAATATGGTTAGACAAAGAATACTAGAGGGAGAGAAACCTATCTTTGTATTCGATGGCGTTGATACTTACTTCAATTCCTGTCTGCTGAAGGTCAACAGTGACCCAACAAAAGTCACTAAAGTAATGCCTTGGCAATATGGAGAGAGGAATAAGACGTTCAACTTCATGATGGAAGCAGTGTATTCCTTGGATTGTGATGTGATATACATCACTCATGAGAAGGAGCAATACATTGACAATACTGTTGTTGGCTATATTCCCTCTTGGCAAGATTGGGGCGGCAAACTAGAGCAGGAAATTAGATGTTATAGTCGAGAGGACAAAGGCGAATTGAAGTATTTTGCTAAACTAATTGGTAGTAGGACCAAAGGCAACCTAGTTGGAACTACGTGGACAACGAGAGATGGTAAGCCACCTAACGTAGTTTGGCATGGTATTACTGAACTACGAGATGGTGCAATATGAATGTTAAATTTACAGTGAATAAGAAAGAGTTTGAATCTGCGTTGAACGCAGTGACATTGAAGGGTAAGTACAAGAGTTCTCACACTTCAAAGTTAGCAGTCATAAGCAATGATGTAGCCGGAGCGATAAGCAATGATGGCACTTCATTGACATTGGCTAATGCTAGCGATACTATGGCTGCTATGTGCAGTGTTAGTATCGTTGATATTGAAAGAACAAGTGAGCAGTCTATGTTCATCTTTGAGGTAGAAAGGGTATTGAAATATCTGAAGACATTCAAGGACGATGTTATGAGCATCACGATAACAGCATCCAATGTCATTCTGAAGACAGACTCGCAAAGAGCGCAGATACCACTACTGGTCGAGCATTCGGGTATGACTGCCATTAGTAAGATATTCTCTACTAATGTCGATGTAACTGTTGATGAGTTTCCCACTTTTGGGAAGACAACATTCGAGTCAAAGATTACAGTGGATGGCGATGCATTAGCCAAGGCTATCAAGAATTGTAGTATTGTCGGTACTGCTACCTACAAGATTAACTTCAACGACGGCACATTGAGTGCCTCGTCTGTTAACTTCCATCAGACCGAGAATTACAAAGTAACAATACCTATGATTGCTTCTGTTGGAGAAGACTCAACACTTGAGGTATCTGCACCACTAGACAAGTTCTGTTCTGGTGTTATGTACCTGTATATGAAAGACGATGCTCCCATACTGTTGTGTGGGGCAGATAGAAAATTAATAGTAGCACCCTATATTAGAGGATGATGTAATGATAATTAGTGCAATAGATAATGCGAATATGTTTGTTCTTAGATGGAGAGATGACAAGAACAAAAGATTAGAATCGAAAGTCAGTTATGCTGATTTCAATCCTTATTTCTACATTCTAGCGAATGATACTGAGAGGTCAGGGGTTAGTATCACAGAATACGTCAATGGTAGGAGGGATTCATTTAGAATCAATCTCAGTTATACTGTTGACGGTTCTGTATCTCTTGATGGTAGGGCATTGAAGAAGGTAACTTGGAGTCCACCGAAACCCGCTTACACTAGGGAACTGCGCAAACAATGGAGAGAAACATTCGAGGCAGATGTTCCCTTTCATTATCGGTATGCGATTGACCAATTAACATCATTGCCAGAATACAAACTTAGGAAGTTCTATTGGGATTTAGAATGGCAGCAACGTGGTGAGCATGATGGTGCTATTACTTGTATTTCCTATTATGATAATTATTCTAAGAAGTCCAGTGTGCTTTGGTGGCAGCCTGATTCGATTAAACGAACTGCGAGAGGTCACTCCAAGCCATTCGATTCTGAGAAGAATATGTTATTGTCATTCATTCGTGATATATCAGAGAAAGACCCTGATATGTTGATTGCATGGTTCGGGTCTAAATTCGACCTTCCTAAATTGATAGAGAGATTACATGCTAATGATATAGACCCAAGACTTCTTTCTCCTTACAACGATGTTAAGGGAGTGTACTATTCTGGGGGAGTAAAACTTAGCAAGGCTGTCAAATCCTATACTCCTATCGAACAACCGATTAGAGGTAGACTGATACTCAACCTTGACTTGGCATTCGAGAGACAATGGAATGATGCACAAAGAGGGACATTACCTTCTTTGGCATTGGATTATGTTTCTGAGAATGTTCTAGGTGAGAAGAAACTGGTTAGCAGTAGGTTTCCAGATAAGAATGAATTCTTCCAAAGAGGATGGTTGGAGGATACTCAAAACTATTTGGACTATGCTAGAAAGGACGTTGATTTGCTTGTTAGATTGGATGAAGAAAACTATACTTCTGAGGCAATCATATCTCTCCAACGTCTGATTGTCGCACCTTTCGATGCCTGTTTCTATGCATCAAACATGGGTGGAATATACTTCATGCGTAATGCTACTTGGAAGGCCCCAACGGGAGACAAAGAAGGTGAAAGGATAGAATATGAGGGGGCTATGATTTACAACCCTGAGACAGAAAGAACAAATGGATTGCATCTAGGTGTTGCTGCGTTTGATTTTGCAGGGCTGTACCCTAGTATGATGATTGCCCGTAATATATCATGGGAGACTAAATCAAAAGAGCCAACTGAGTTTGGTGTCAATGTACTGATACCAAGAGATTTCAGTCCTGTCAAGTTTGAGGATTGGAAGTATTACAGAACAGATGAGTTAGGGCTTCTACCTAAAGCGGTTTTAGACCTGAAGAAACTAAGGACGGAATATAAGAAGAGAATGTATAATGCGAAAGACCCTTCTGAATATGCCAAGTGGAACAACAACCAATTGGCGGTAAAGAGACTAATGGCTTCATTCTACGGAGTGGTTGGATATCAGGGATTCGGTTGGGCTGATGTTGATTTGGCTGCTAGCATCACTGCTAGTGCTAGAGAGGCAATCAGGGAAGCAGCGTTTAAGGTGATGGAATTATGAAGAATAGAAGACAATGTAGATGGTGTGGTGCTATACACCCATTTGGTTTGGATAGAAGATTTAGATGTGGTGAGTGTAGATGAAAGTGGTCTACGGCCATACAGATTCAATATACGTTCAGATGCCTATGGAAGAAGCAGAAGCAACTCTTCAGTTACTAAACAACCATGTCAGGCAGAAGTTTCCTAATCTCCTAGAGTTAGATGAGCATCCTGTGACTTTGGAGTTTGAGAAATACTATCAGTCGCTAGGTGTAGGTCTAACCAAGAATAGAAACGCAGGTTTGATTTCTTGGAAGGACGGTAAGCATTTACAAGAACCTGAATTCGTTATGACCGGCTTTACTGCAAAGAGGCTATCCATAACAAAACTAGCGAAGGAGACTCAGTTGAGTATTCTCAAGATGTGGGTTGGTCAATTCACTGAGTTGGAGATAACTAGCATGTTGAAGAAAGCATACTATGCGGTGCTTGAGGGAAAAATCCCAGTTGACTATCTAATTAACAGAAGTAGATATAGACCTGAAAGGCTTTCTTTCAAGTGTGGTGAGTGCAGAAAACAACTATCAATGCAAGATTGCCTTGATGCTCACAAAGAAGCAAAGAAGGACAATCACGAATCATGTTGTAGTAAATGTGGTTCTAGTCTTAAGGTAGTCACACTCACTGGTAAAAGACCAAGCATAGGTTCTGGCATTGAGGGAGTTATCTGGAATCATCAGAATGAAGAAAACAAAATAGATGATTCTTATGTCTATCTTAGAGTAGCAGATAATGTCAGAAGACCTACTTATGTGAATCCAGTTACAGGGGTGAATAAAAGACCCTCGTATATTGCTGCTTCTACTAAAGAAGAACTACAACGACATACACCTGATTGGCCTCATTATGCAGAATCTATAATAAAGAAGGCAGAGCCAATATACAAGGCAATGGGTTGGAGTCTCGCCCCAATAAAAGATGACTCAAAACAAAAAACGTTAGATGAATGGTGGTAATAATGAAAGAATATACATATCAATGGAATGTAGAAGATGAAGAACCTACTTTGAAGATAACCAAATCTTCTTTTGGTTCATTTCAATGGTGTCCTAAGAAATACGAGTTCTCGTATATCGAAAGACTACCTCAAGATACTAGTGAGGCCATGATTAAAGGCACAGTAGTACACAATAGCAGAGAAGATTTCTTCGATGTGTTCGATGTCAGGAAGGCTGAGAACATGAGTAATGAAGAATTAATACAATACAATATGGGTTTGCACCCTATTGATGGCTACACTGACATATACAGAAACATATCTGTTTTTGAGGCAAATAGGTTCATTGAAGCCAAGCAAGCAAACAAACTAGAGAGTTACTTGCCTGTAATCAATGAGGTCAAATTAGACGCTGAGTTGTTCATTCCACAGGACTTGAACCCAAAATGCGTCTTGGAGCGTGATTACACTGTTCACCTTCAGGGAATCATAGATAGGATGTTCATGGAAAACAACGCATACATACCTATCGAATTGAAGACTGGCCCTTGGAAGGACTACAAGAGAACTAGTATGAGAAAGGAATTGTCCTTCTACAAACTGCTTGTTGACAATGCTCCTGATGAGATGCTGGCGGAAGCAGGCATAGATAGGAATATACCAATTACCCATTGGGGATGGTACTATCCTGTATCTAATTATATTGAGACTGAGCCTGTTAAGAAGACCAGCATAAACGCTGTAATGAGAGGAATCACATTACTCATAAAAGCGTATGAAAATAAATGCCGTGTAGGAGAAGAGTTCCCTACTAAGTATTATTTCAAGACCTGCCAGCATTGTAGTTTCATGCCTATATGCGATGCAGCACAATCAGAGATGTGGTGATAATATGTTAAGAGATAAGATAAAAGAGCAATTGAGAGGAAAGACTTGGACCTTCCAAGAGATAACGAGCATAGCAGAAGTAGTAGATGGATTGATGAATATGTGCTATTCTGATTTGAATGCACAGGAAAAGTTGGATTTGATTTGGAACGTTGAGCATGATGGCGTGGTATTCGGTCAATTCTTTCAAAGGCTAGTTCAAGAGACAATGACTCAAGAGATAGCAAAGATAGTCAAAGAAGAATTAGAATCAGCAACAATAGAATTTAAGGTGAATAAAAATGAAGTTTCCAAGGGAAGTGTGGGCGGGAAGTCACATAAAGAACGCTCCACAGATGAAGAGAGTAAAGATAAACAACAAGAGTGAATTTGTCAATTGGGTCAATGCATTCAATGGCAAGATGAATTGCTATACATCAGTATATGACTTTGCGAAGTATGCTGAAGAGGCTGCAATTGATTCTACTTGTATCAAGGATAGAATGTTCTTGGATTTCGATGCACATGGAGAACCATTGGAAAATGCATATAAGGATTGCATAGCAATATGTGATGTTCTATTGGAACAAGATGTACTGTTCAACATGTATTTCAGTGGTAAAGGGTTTCATATGATAGTATTCGGTGAGAAGACTGATGATATCAGAAGCATTCAGACGTATTTCTCCACGTTGGTCCCGATTGCTCCTACTTTGGATAGAAGCGGAATACAAGTTAAGAGACTTCGTAGAATACCCAATACGGTTAATCTCAGTAGCGAAGGCCCGTATTTCTGTATTCCTATCACAAAAGAGGATATAGGCATGGGCTTGGATTTCATATTGGAGAAGGCAAGAACCGGCAATCATCCTCAAGTAAGATATGGAAGCAAGTTAGTCAAATGGCCTAGCGTCAAGCCTATCGAGATAAGCGACATTGAAATCAATGCTCCCAAACCAGTAGGTGAATTACCAATACTTCCTTGTCTGAACAATGCAATAATGGTAGAGAATCCCGGACACTATGCAAGAGTGTATCTGACACAGTGGTATAGAGATATACTAACTAGCAGAGAACGTCATATAAGTGATGAACGTAAGTCAGAAGTCATGGAGATAATCATCAATGAATTCAAGGCCATAGCAAGCAAAGAAGAAATATGGCTGGATTGGGATGAGAAGACAACTAGGCATCATGTCAAGTTTGTAGTTGATGGTGGCTATCATGCTCCTAGTTGCAAAGATAAACTGATACCGCAGGGCTATTGTCCGGGTAGGTGTTGGAGGTATTGTGAATGAATAAGATAATAATAGACAGTAGAGAGACTTCTGATTTATCGGAATTTATAATATCAGAAGCAAGTAAACTGAATATACTAAGTGAAAAGAAATGGTTGGAGATTGGCGACTACGTTTATCAAGACGTATGCTTTGAGGCAAAATCCACAATTGATTTCCTACAATCCGTATTGAATGGAAGGTTATGGAATCAGGTGGATAACATGGATAGGCACTATGAATATAGCATAGTGATAATACATGGTTCGCTCCATCAGGTCATGGCGTATCCCAAGTATGTTAACTTGGACATAAATGAAAGACTGCTAACGCACAAGTTCTATGGTGCAATTGGCAGGCTTACATTAGATACTGACTGCAAGGTTTTCTGGGTAGAAAGCGCACAGAAGGCTGCAAAGATAGTCACTACTATATGTAAGATGCGACCAGTAAAGAGAAGTGTTATTCAACCAACGTTGTTGAAAAGGATAACAACAGATGATTTAAGGCTAGATATGCTATGCACAATCAAGGGCGTTAGCAAATCCAAAGCAAAGAAAATAATAGAAAGATATGGTTCCGTTATGGAAATAGGGGAATCAAATGCGAATGAATTATCTTCTATCGATGGGATAGGACCAACGATAGCAAAGAGGATAATAGACACGCTAAATAGTGAAGATAAAGTGGTAGTATGAATTGGACAGAAACTAATAGAAATGAATATGAAGACGAACTGTATTACAGTTTCGTAGATGATAATGTAGCAGCAGAAAGCAATAAGTTGACGCTGCCAAAGATTGTAGAGAAGTGGACTGCTGATGCTGTATTGGCATCAAACTACAATGACGTACCTGCGGCATTGGCCTTCTTCTCGGTATTGGGGCAATTGTGTAAAGACATGATTGCTATTCCTAGCAACCTGAATGTGGATGATACTCGCATTCAGTTTCTATGGATGCAAACATCAGGAACAGGTAAGTCAACTTTGACTAATTGGTTCTTGCCTGTGTTGAGGTTGACGTTTGATACCATCAATGCGAAGCATGAGACTAAATTCGATATATTCGATATAACAGATTATACCGATGCAGCATTGATTGGTTCTTATGAGAAGAGAAGAGAAGAGGTCGAGGATGAAAACGGCCAAATGAGAAGAATGGAGATTGATGTTCAGGTTCCCGGTCAATTAGAAGGCGAGGGAATGGCTATGTGGGATGAGTTTGAGTATTCTGGGATATTCAAACAAAGCCAGCACAAAGAACAGGCCATCGTTTATCTGAACACATTCATGAATACACTATGGGGTGAAACATGGGTCATCAGCAAGAAACTGAAGCAGGGAGAAGACCCCATCATCTGCCAATGCAGAAGGTCAGTATATGCTACAACGTACATTCCAAAGGAATTGACCACTGTTATTACTGAGAAGGGTGTGCTTCAAAGGATTCTAATCTTCATTTACGAAGTACCTCAACACCAGCAGAAGCAAATGAGAAGGCAACTAATCAAGGATTGGGGTATTGTTGGTAATAGGTCTTTGCCTAAAACAACTTACGCCAAGAACTTCTTGACGCTATATGATACATTGAAAGAGAGATTCGATGATGTAGGACAAGACCCTCTAAAGGTCATGAGGTTCAGTAAGAATGCAAACGATGCTTTAGAGAGAGAATGCGTGTTAATGGAGAAGTACATAGAAAGTTCTAGAATAGAAGTGTTTCAATCAGTAGAGACTTTCATCAATAGAATGTTAAAGCACATTCAAAAGATGGCTATATTGTGTGCAGTAGCAGAAGCCCCAAGTATATCAGATAAAGATAAAAGGTTCATTGTTACGCAGAAAAACGTACTTCAGGCATCCTCTTTAATTAGGAAGTGCTATAAGTCCCTCGTATCTTGGCTGGATGAAAGTCTCCGTGAAGAGAAGAAGGGTCTGCAAGAGAGAGCCAATATTAGTGCATTCAAAACAGTATATCGTGAATTGAAATCTAAGGAAGGATGGGTCAACAAGAACGTTCTATTTCAAAAGGTTAGAGAAAAGACGAAGAAAGGACAATCCACTCTTTACAAATGGTGGTCAAAGATAGAAGAATACTTTGAGGAAGACAAAATAAACAGGGTAGTTTATGTAAGATTATTGGAGGACAAGAAAGATGACGAAGTGGGAGAATAAATACATGGTGTTCGATGCGGCTAACGGCCCTAAGAATGTCATAGATAACTTGAATACTGAAGGGGAGATAGGTTGGGAACTATGTTCAATCGTATCTGTTGGTGGAGGCGACCACATGATTGCCTTCCTCAAGAGAGCGAAGGACATTAAAATGCCAGACCCGGAAGACGATAAGAAAGCGAACATCGCTAGACTTTGGGGAGGCGGAGAATAATGAGTAGAAAATTAAGAAAAGCATTCGGTGTAAGTCGTTGGGCTTTTCTGAAAGGAAAAAAGAATGAAGACTTTGCAGAGTGATTCACATGTCTGAAGTATTAGCGATAGATTTGGAAACTAAGAACTACTCCTATGATATAGGAGGTTGGGGCAATACCCATATGTTTCAAGTATCCACTGTATGCACTTGGGATGGGGATAAAGGCACAATATACATTGACAAAGCAGTAGACGAATTGAAGAAGTCCAATGTGGAAGTCAAGCCTATATCCCAATTGAAGTTTGATTTAGATGAGCATTTGCAGAAAGGCGGATTGCTTCTAGGACATAACATAGCAGGGTTTGACCTGCCTGTGCTTAGAGACTCATTGGATATCTTTTGTATTCAGAAGTACATGAATAAGAAAGCCTACATAGATACTAGCCGTGAAGTTACCACCGCTATGGGGGAAAGGTATTCTTTGGATAATTTAGTCACACATACTTTAGATGATGCGAAGATAATGCATAGCGAGGATGCGCCTAAAGTCTGGAAAGCAGGAGGCTACTCAGAAGTAGCAGAATACTGTTTGAAGGACTGTGAATTGGTCTATGACTTGTGGAAGTATGGAATAGACAACGGAGTTGTAAAAGGCTTCGATATGAAAGAAGAAGAAATGAAAGAAATTGAGGTGAACTGGTGACTACATTAGAATGGTTATTATGGGCTATTTTCCTGATAGCGGTTTGTCTGTTATTCTTTGCTGCGTTTAGTGGAGATAGAGTCTCCAACCAAACCATTGAGGAATACATGGATAATCTCATGACGGAAGAACAACAGGATTGGGGCGGAAATAATCGTGGCTCTTAGAGAAACGTGTCCCACCTGTGGACAAGATACGATACCTAGAAGAATTCTAGGTTTTTATGTTGGTTCTCCGCAAAAGGTAAAGATTTGGGAGTGTAGAGAGTGTTACTTTCTATGGTCTGAGAAAGTCTTGCCTTCTGCGGAGTCCAACTCCAAAAAATTTGGCAAAATCCGAAATTAAGAAATCAGATTTTTATTTTGGGTTCAATTTTTTATACCAAGTCTTTTCGGGCTTCATATACTGTCGAGAGAAATTAATTAACACAGTTGATTTATTCAGTTAGAGACACCTTACTCTTATAGTGAGTGAATCAGCAGTAGCAGTCTGACCACCTGAACTTGTTGCTGTTAATGCATATACTATGTTCAATGAATCAGCACTAATGCCTCCATTGGTCGAGTCCAAGGTGACTGTGAATGTGGTGCTTAGTGGAGTACCAAGAACGGGATGAGGTGTGCCACTACCAGTAGCACCCGAAGTTATTGATAGCCCCATAGCCGATGTATCTCCACTTGTGCTGGTAGACCATGATATCGTTGACGCTCCTGATGCGGTCAAATTAGTAGTAGCGGTAAATGTGAATGTCTCCGGCTCATCGGGGTCTATGCTGCTAACGCTGATAGTCGGACCACCTATCCCATTGTCCTTAGCACCTGCATGACCCCATGATGATGCTCCTACGTCATATGTACTTGAATCCACATGATTGAGATTCATCGCTCTGAAGTAAGTGGTTAATCCCTCCGCAGCAGATGATACGAATCCTGTTGGTGCGCTTCCTGAAGAAGCAGTCTCAAGTTGTTGGATTGTGCCAATTATTCCTGTCATATACAATTAAATCACCCGATGTATATCCACTTATTTGCTTCTACACTGATGTATGTCCTCGCAGTCTCATCAGCCATAGCAGCATGAGAGGTCCAATTGGTAGATATTGTGTTTGAGTTGAGGTCAGGAGTTGCTGAACCATTGGTGTTGTTGATAATAACGAATTGCTGACCTACTTCTGCGTTTGCAGGGAGTGTCAATGTCCCACCTGTCCAATAGATTGTCTTGCCTGAATCCTCATCAGCGAGAGTCGTGTTGCTGCTGACGGCCTTGATTACCGTCTTACGTGCTTGAACACCGCCATTTGCTTCTATTCTCATTCTCTCAATAGAAGCAGTATCATCATCTTGGTCAATAGGCGATGTGAAGAATACCAAGTCTCCACCCTTATCTCCTGTACTGTGGTCTTCAGCAGCATAAGCAGCAATACCAGCAGATGCCTCTGTCGCTCTTGA
>Ga0208666_1000627_pt1 | contig 16335 bp, 13 predicted proteins | sample 5B_taG_FD_184078 | JGI IMG/M metagenome (GOLD analysis project Ga0208666, IMG submission 184078) | Marine viral communities from the Subarctic Pacific Ocean - 5B_ETSP_OMZ_AT15132_CsCl metaG (SPAdes) (version 2) | ecosystem: Environmental > Aquatic > Marine > Oceanic | place: Pacific Ocean...
ACCAAGGCGAATACGATGGCAATGCCTGCGCCCATAGTAATAAAGTTGCTTGTTTTTTGTTCACTCATAATATTTCCTTTAAAGTTAAAAAATGAGACACCTGTTAACCCTGTGCCTCCCTGTGGGTCGTAAATCAGCTACCAGTGCCAGTTCCGGTGCCCGTTCCAGTTCCAGTACCTGTGGTGGTACCAGTTCCGGTTGTGGTGCCGGTGCCGGTGCCAGTCGTGGTGCCAGTGGTCGTACCTGTGGTAGTTCCAGTGGTTCCAGTTGTGGTCCCGGTGGTGGTCGTAGTGACCGTGGTGGCCGTAGTCGTAGCGACGATTGCCGTGTCAGCGGTTTCGTCAGCCTTCTCCTCGCCACAACCTGTGACCATAGAGAGTGCTGTGAGTGCTGCCACTCCAAAGACCGCGCCGTAGACGTGATCACGATTAATAAAACTGAACATTTTGTTATTTCCTTTATGCGTTCATTAGTTCATTGAAGGCCGAATCAACCGAGGTTGTCGTGCCCTTGCTGTCGTACTTGACAACATCTTCACCAGCGGAGTCTTCACCAGCCAACCACTCATCGAGCATTGTCTGAATCTCTGCTGGACTCTTGCGTGGGAACAGACCGTCAAAGTCTGGAATGCTTTCTAGAAGCTCCGCGCATTTGTCCGGACCACCGAGTGCGTCATCACACAAAGGTGACGATCGACGGCGGGGGGTCAAGGTAGTCTGCGGGAACTGTGCCCCTGCTGGCTTACCATACTTAAGAACAAGATCAGTTCCTGTTTCTACATCGGTAATGTCGCCGTATTCAGGGTTAAGAACAAGGTTCAAAAGTTCCTGATAGGCCATTTTACCGAAGCCCCAAATGCGGACGCCCTTCTCTTCCTCTCCACGGACCAATACTGGTGCGAAGAAGCGTTGACGAGCCATAAGGTTCTTCGCCATCTTGATAGAATCATCAGTTCCATCCTTGAACAACTGCCGAACAAAATCGTTCAGTGGGTCATCCGTTCCGAAGTTGCGCTTCGGTGAGAGGAAACCGGGGTTCTTACCCAAGTTATAGTGGAACCAATACTCCTTAAAGGGGTCGCCATCAGCAGTTGGAACGATACGAATGGTTTGTTCGCCGTCCTCTGGTCGCCAAAAAGCAGAATCCCTCTTTTCGCCTCGGTTCTCAAGTGCTGTTAGTTTAGCACGCATTTTGTTTAGATCAATAGCCATTTTCTTTTTCTCCTGTTTTAGTAAAGTTAGAACAGCAAATTTTCCGTTCTACTAGTTTTGTATATTTGGACTATAAGCAATGACATACCCATAGTCCGTCTCATAGTTGGTAGGAAAGACGCCAAATGAGACGTGGGATGTCTCATCATTTGTCTTGCCCTTCATCTGCGTTACGATGGTCTTGTGAAGAGATCCATCTTCGCGCAGTCTTCTTTCCCCAACACTATAAATATAGCACGTCTCACGGATGGTGTCAAGCGAAAAAAAGAACTTTTCTTCATCTTTTTCCATATCGTAGATTCCAACTGTGCAAATTCGTCGTGTCTCAGCAGGCTCACGGAGCGCGCCTAAAACGGGGGCTGAATTCTTAAAAACATTAATCATGTGAATTGTTGAAACAATCAATTCATTCAACTTATCAAAGTAACCCATAATCGGTACATCACCAAGGATGTTTTCCAACTGTGGGTTTGAAATAAGGTACATTCGGTTAATGGCGCCAGAGCGAGCATAATTTTGCAACACGTTGTATGTCACTTTTTCATGCATCTGGCGTTTGGCAGTTAGTAGACTTTCGTCTGGCTTGATGTAAAGCAAATCAATTTTGCACTTATCCTTGACTGTCTCCATAATACGGAGAGACATAGCAGAAATGCTTCCTGAGCCTCCAACAATAAGAAGAGTGTCTCCCTTAATGTTACGGAAGAAAGTTTTCATCGATGGTGCATTGGCCTCGTATTCTTCGGGACCAGACTGTTGTTTAACACCCAAGCAACCCTTACCCTCAACACCAACATCGATCTTGTAGATCTTGTATTGTGGGTACTCTGCCATCGCGTCTGCGATGTTACAGCCTGCTTGTCCTAAACCGATAATGTTCATAGATTTAACGTCCTTAGATCGCCGAAGTTCTTTCCTGCTTTGACATTTACGAGATATTCGCCAAGGTCAGTATCAGAGAACTCTTTGATCATTGTAGGAATAATATAACGCTCTTCGTCCACGATGTCAAGCACTATATTGTCGTGAATCGTAAATGCTATGAAAGACTTCATTCCTCGGAGCATTTCGTGGACTTTGATAACCTGACGGAGCACAAGATCTGCTGTTGTGCTCTGAATAATGTAGTTTAGAGCGTGTTTGCGGTCTGCTTCGATCTCTCGACCAAACATAGTCTTGACAACTTTGCCATCCCAGTACATTTCCCGCACCTTATCTCGGTCGTAATACTTGGAGAGGTATGGGTTAGTTTTATTCTCATCATACAACCACGAGAAGAACTTCTGCTTGCCCTCCTCGCGTGTGACACCCGCCTTAAATAGGTTACGCACATTCCAGTCGTGAATGTCTTCTAGGGGCACCTCAGAGCCTCCTAATGCCATAAGTGTTCGCACCTCAGCAGCATTGAAATCTAGCTCCACGAACCAGTCGTTAGTCGGTTTGACGATAGAGCGAAAATCTTTGTCCATTGTCATAACGGGGAACGAGTTCTTCTGGGTTGTTAGCCGACCTGTCTTCGTTCCGTTGATGTTATAGCGGCAATACGGGTCAATCTGGCTAAACTTCTTCATTGCCTTCCGAAACTTGGCCAGATGAGCCTGATTAGAGAGGGATGATACGTCAATGTTTAGCTTTTGGTGTCGTATGCGTGCCAGTACCTTGGTCAGATCGACCATAAAGTCATAGTTTTGCGGTTTTTCGTAGTTTTCAAAGACGTATTGCGTGATTTTGTTGCGGATTTCGCAGTATTCAAGCAAAAATGGCTTTGGAACAAGGTCAAAAAAACAATTCTCGTCCATGTTAACTTTTGCCAACACAAACGAGCGATAATAAGCCTTTAGTTTGTCCTCAATAGCGATCCAGTCGTCGATCAGGAAAGCTGGACAAGCGTCATTAAGACTCCGATTTCCGCAGAAAATACTGCCGTAGTCCACATCATCTTCTTCAAGATACTCGGCGTATTTCCACGTCCGATTGCATCCACTTGGGATCTCCTTGAAATAGAGGTTTCCATCTTTATACACTCCTACACATTCGCCCTTATCGTCGAGCGTCTGAAAATACATCTGTCCCCCACGGACCTACTAATTAGTATACTACAAAGTTTGATGCCTGAACACTTCGTTGCACCAGCTCTTTTACGTCACTTTCTGTCGCACCGGCTTCTTTGGCTAGCTTGATTCTGGTTATGTCGTAAAACAAGGATCCCTCAAAGTGCTCAACATTATCGAACTTACTGACAATATAATTCATTGCGGTAGCGTTGTCAACCGATTTCGACAAATCAACTGCATTTTTAATTATTTGGCTCAAGACATTTTCCTCATAGTCTAGGTTTGTCTCTAAGTTTCGAATCCTAGTGTAAGTTGGTAGCCAAGTGTCATTTCCATACTTTTCTTCCACCTCGGCTACTGTCGTGGTGGTGCGTTCAATCACTCGACTGGTGCCGCAACTGTTAAAAATAGTTCGTCCCGAGTATTCCGTTCCAGTTGCAACAGACTCTTTTACTGTTGATCTTGGCCTAAAGTTAGCAACAGCATTGTACATGTCAACCATCATTTTTACCATGATCGGAATGTCGTCTACATAAGTTTTGTTAAACACTGTAAACAAAATCGTGCCAGCGTTAGCACCAACGCCATAGTTATTTTCTATAAAAGGACGTAAGCGTGGAGAATTAAGATCAGCAACTAATCTCCACGGAATGTTCTTATCAATCATAAATCCGTACTGGTGGGCCAAATTTTTAAAATATTCAAAACTTTGCTGTCGATAAAAAAGATCTACTTTATCTCGGTCTTCAGCATAAGCGCCATCCCAAAGTTCTAACACTAAGCCACTAGCTCTTGGATGGACAAACTTTGTTAACAGATACATCGATCGAGTTATTGGAGCAGTGCGTGTTCTTAGTTTAACATAATTCATAAACACTGGCAAGAAAGTTTCGAAATCTCTTATCTTGTTAATCCTGTTTCTTTTCTTTACAAACGATAAAAAATCACTAATAAGGTCTGATAAGTAAAAATCATATTGTTGTATTGGGCTTGAATAGCCAAGTTTAACATTTAATTGTGATAAAATTGGTGCATCAGGGTTAATTTTGTTCGCTCTAAAATCTTTGTCAAACTTCTCTTTCATCGCTTCAAAAGCATCTGCAACAAAATCAAGTGCATAGACAAGTTGTGTGTTCCCTGTGGCGGTGCCACCATAAATAGGTTTCAAAAAATTGTCAGATGGATAAACAGGATTATACCTCGCATCAACACGTCCAGTAAGCAACCTTTCGTCTTGTGTAAAATCTTTAATCTGGCGGGTCTCTAAGACAGGCCCTTGGACTTTATTTAATAAACTCAAGACATAAGAACGATAAATGCTCCTTTCACGAAGCATTTGTCTTGATCCTAAGTTATTGCTGCCTAAAAACTCTGCCATGTTATAAGTAGTTCCCTTAAAAGTTGTTTAGTTTCCGCCCATGCTTGGAAGCGGTGGGGATGACATCACTGACGCGATGACGGGCAGTTTACCACCTGTAACCCACCTAGCCTTGACCGTAGTTTCATACTTACCTGATTCTATTACATTGGCCACTTCCGTTATAATGTGGTAACCGCCGAGGCCCATTAAGTTTGCCCAAGAGCGGTCAACAATATCACCAAAAGCATCTAATTGATACTCGTAAGGGTTTCCTGCACCAACAGACGATGGATTAAAATAAATTAATTGTCCGGGCCTAAATAAGGATGTCCCAGAAAATCCAAATGTCACGTCATACACATTAGCTATTTGATTAAAAATGTTATCGCCTTCGGCTGCAAATCTAGCCTCTGGTAAAAATTCTTGATCTGTTTTTTGGAATTGCACGTTTCTAAGAAGGCCTCGGTCAAGTCCAAACGCCGTGTGTATAATGCCTCGGTTTCTGTCACCTATTGGATCACCTCTAACTCCGGGTTGTAAAGTACCAGCTAGATTATCATCCTTAACATTTGATGAATAGATAACAAAATGAGTATGAGAATTAGATCTTTGTGTATTATCAAATCCGCACGTTGGATAGAAAGCAGGAGTATCGGGGGTGCATTTGCTTAGATCTATACTCTTATATTTATTTGTGCCAAAAGAGAATGCAGAGTCTCTAATTACTTTTGGACTTTCGATGATACCGGTGGCAGGCCTCAACTTAGATTCTATCAATCCACCAAAACACTCTGAGCCTAGAACATTTGTGAACATGTGTGACAATAAGTCGTCTAAGAAAGAGAAATAAGAATAATAAACTTTATCTTGTGACACAACTTGTTCTATCATGAAATTTGAGAAAGATTCGAGGGAGACTGGTATGTGTGCCAAATTATAAATTTTCGCAGCAGGGTCTACGGCACCATTAGATTGAATGTTAACATCTGCTGTTCCAATTATGGTTTTAAAATTTTCTAATAAATTTTTGTGTGTCTTTTGAGGATTTAATAATTTTTGTGTAGGAGGTACAACACGGATACGGTAACCTGTTCTTGTAGCTAAACGTTCGTACTCAGTAAAGATAGCATCACCTAAGACATCACCTGTGAGTGCGGCGATTAAATCTCCAAAAAAGAAATAATGAATGTCGATGTCTTTTTGTTGAACTCTGCTTTGTAATCTAGCTTGTAGTGACTCTTGTGCTTCGGATGCTGCTTCTGCTGTAGCTTGGGTGGGATCAGTATCCGGGTCACTAGTCTCCTCTTGAGAGATGGGTGGCACCTCTGCCAGCGCGTCAATAGTTTTCACAATACCAGATGTTAACTTCGTTGGGTCTAGTGGGTTTGGGAGTTGGCCGGCCCTAGAGTCTGTTTGCCACCTTGAAAAAGCCTTATAAGTTTCTCGATCTATAGAGTATTTGTGAATAAAACCCGAAGTTGCCAAAGTGCTTATTATCTTATTGTGAAACTTTCTTCTATTTTGTGCAAAAAATCTTCTTCTTCTAAATTCTAAATCTTTTATCTTACCCTCATCTCTAGAATCTTTTGGTTTTGATTTTTCTATCACTAGAGGTTGCTCAATATCTTTTTGAATTCTAGAAATTCTGGGGGTGCCGGCAGGATCTGGGTCCTCAAATTCAATGTCTGCGAAACCTCCTCCGGGTAAAAGAACATTAAATAACTTATCAGACATCAAAGAACCAAGCCTTCCCCTATAGGTTGCGCTAAGTTCAAATGTCCCATCTTGATTGATGTCAATAGAATGATCAGTCATAATCAATCTTAAATCTTGCTTTTGGCATGAAATTGCGTCTCTCAAGTCAGCAGACAATCCAGAGTTTGGTCCGGGGTCAGCGTAACCAACTTCCACCTTTATTTCATAACACTCAGGACTGTAAGCAGCCATGTGCCTCTGCGGCGTTTGTTTGTCGCGACAATTTGGCTGAACAATAAGATCAATGTACCTGTATTTAAGAGGTGTTGTGTCATTGGGATCATCTTCATTTTGGCCTTCTCGAAAGGCCACCAATTGACTAAAGTGTTGAAAGTGAAGCTTTAGATTGGCTTCAATATCTCTGGTGGCTGTATAGGGATCTGATCCCATAAAATTCCAACTGAATGATTTTATTCCGCATTCTACTCCTCTGGAGAATGTTTGATAACTTTTCCCTTGCGGACTCTTGATCGTTAGTTGATCAGTTATACCTGTGAGTCGGGTCCTGTTATCAAACTTAACTTCTACAGATTTATCAACACCAGAATTGTCCTTATTGCGATAAATCTTAAAAATTCTCATTTGTGGAATTAGATTGGCATATTCGGCAGAAGTAATGTTCACAAACTCGTCGTGACCCTTAATAGCCAGTAATCTGTTCATCGTTGAGCTACCATTAGTGCCTTCACCAACCAAAAAAATCCTTTGCGTTTTCTTAGGATAAGAATAATATCCATCCGTTCGGAGGCCACCCGCAGAACGTAGCGAGCCCCCAGATGCTGGTTTGTATAGGGGCGGGCGCGCGCGAAGGCGGGCGGATGAGCGGGCGGCGCCATTAGATAAAAGGTCCTTGTGTTGCTCACTAAACGCCTCTATGTTGTACACCAAAAAACATTGTAATGCAGTTAGGGCAACATCGGCTTGGTTTAAATCGCCTTCAGCCTCAGCTGCGGCGGATGCAGCAATCTCTGATGCTGCTTCAAAATCGCCATTTATAATTTGTGTAGTTCGTTCGTTGGTGGCTGAGAAGTCAGTTGGGCCAAATCCTGCTTCGATGTTTGGATCGGCGGTCGTTCGTCCGGTCGTAGGAACGTCAAACTTCCATTCGTCAACATTATCTCCGGATCGGATACCGGCATTTCGATTTGCTTCAATAGTTGTTAATATACTATTTAAGTCTGTCTGTAATTGAGCTTGTGCTTTTCCTTTATCTGTAGACGGATCCGGTGGATTATCGTGCAGTTCTGTTAACCTATCTTGTATGGCTTTCTCGTATTGAAACGCCCAGCCATATCTGTCGGAGCCACCTTCTACTATGTTAGCTGTCCAACCCTTTTCATCTCTCAGGGCGCGATAGCCACTTAGTAAAGCCTCGTTTACATTTTCTCTAGGTGTACCCATTATTAGCCTCTACATTGTACCATAGTTAAAGAAAGACAATAATTTATCAATTGGTTGTGGGATCAAAACAATGTCGCCTATCTTTAGATGTCCCTCGGTTGGCTTTTCGTTAAACCAGCCGATGATCCACCACAATTTAGAATCACCATAATAGCGAGCAGCCAATTTCCAATAATGATCGTCAGCTTTCCAAATGTGTACAGCAGAATTAAACTGCGTTCTAACCTGCTCAGTTAGCCGAGGCAACCGAGGGGTTCTATACTGACGGATAAACGGACGATCTCTTTTTTCAAGAAATTCTTCGTAAATCTCTTCACTATTATTAAATAAGTTTTCTGTTCCATGCCTTGGCATTGATTATCCTCTGATTACTATGTTAAGCCAAATACTTTGTTTAGTGTTGCGGCTTGTTGAGCGGCTGGTACGCCTTGGCTAGCTAATTCTGCTTTTAAGTCTGTTGCTGTGGCTATTTGTGCAATCGATGCATCTGACAGAGCTTTACCATTACCACCGGTAGAGATCTCGGCTTGGTTGTAAACTTCCTCAAGATCGGTTTTATAAAAATTGGCTCCACCAATCCATTTTTGTTCTCCTCCCACAGAGGAAAACCCAATTGGGACTTCGTGCAACACAACTAAATTTAAACTTACGCTGATTCTTTGTGGGATCATTTGCTTCTTTTTTCCATCGGAGTGAGTATGAATGTGAGCGGTCGATCCTAATTCAAATTTATCAAACGGACTAAATGAACACCCTTCCATAACACATAGCAGACCATCATCTCGATTGGGGTCTTGGTGTCGAATGTAGTTTGCAAATTTAACTCTGACTAATGGTGGGCGAGAGATTGATAATGCATTATCTGCTTGTTCATACACCGGGTACTGAAACGTCATAAGTTTGGAGACGCTGGCTAAAGAGTTGGCGCCGAGCGCGGCGGACTTACTAACTACATCAAATCCCATTTTTATTTTTCTTGTAGAATTTTGAAAAGTTTTTATAGGATCCATTCGGCCATAAACCGTTGTCTCAGAATAATTTGTAGAAATGTCGTCAGCAAAGTCCCTTAGAAGAAACGAATCAAAGTTGCACTGGTGTCCGGTTGCAACATGAGTAATCGTAAGTTCAAGGCCACCGACATCGACATCCGTGGCCTGTCTAATTTGGCCTGCTTGTGATGCATTAAATGCTATGTTAAACGGGTTTGATGACATTTATCGCGTCTCCATAAATAATTAGTTAGCCCTTCTGTAATCCTTGCTCAATCAGGCCGATAATACTTTCATACATGTCGCCGCGTTTACCACCGGCAAATCTTTCAACCTCTACCTTGTTAACAGCGGTAGAGAATTCTGTTCCGTCAATATTCAAGCTAACATTAATAACCGGTGCTGGGCCTTCGGCGGCTGTTCCCGCTGCGGGCGCTGCTGGTGCGACGGCTGTAGCTGCCAAGCCAACAGCAGCCAATGCGCTTCCTGCAACACCTGTCGCAACCGTTGTAGCTGTTAGAGCAACAGCTTTCACGGTATCTAATTCGTTAATCGACTCAACAATGTCTGCAATTGCAATTGCTGTTACCATCATGCTTTCTGCGAGGCCTGTTCCAAAATCACCTAGTGATGTTACCATTAGACTAAGACCTGCTGAGGCAATGCCAATGCCAAGGCCAACCATCATGATAGCAGCGGCGAAGGCAAGAATAAATGGTAGGACTGGGGCGAGCGAGAATCCGAAGACTGTAGCAGCTACTCCCATTGCTATGAAACCGGCTGCAACGAGGCCAAGAATGGTTATGAAGCCGGGTGAAGCAGCTTTGGTGTAAAAGACATAAGCCAAGCCTAGCACAGCAGTAAGAATGAGGCCGAAAACACCGAGTGCCATGTTGGCAGAAATACCCATCATTCTAAATGCCATAGCGGTGGCGAGTGTTGCGGCGCGTAAAATACCTTGACTCCGATAGAGCATGAAAGTTCTGACTACGGCAGCTTGGAGTCTAACACTTGTAACCGCCAAAATAAGATTATAGATACCTAAAGCTGTGTTGACTCCAAATTGCACAGTTTTATACACTATCAGTGCAGCGGTCAGCAAAGATGTAACAGCTTTGAATCTTGTAAGAAGATCTATAATATCTTTAGCTACCATTATGACAGGCTGCAACCCGATAACAAACGCTTTGGCTGTTTGGGTTAACTCTTCCAGAATGCTGTTAAAATTTTGACTCTGTAACTGTAATTCTTCAAGTTCTGCTGCTGTTTTTGGTGTCGGCATAACTCGGTCTAAAGAGCCTCGCATAAGCATAGCTAACTGAGCTTCGTTTAGGCCCATAGCACTTGCAAGAGCTTTTCTTTGGAAGAAGTCCATGCTATCAAAAGACGCACCAGCATCGTCTAGTGCATCCTTCAGTAGCTCCATTCTTCTAGCTGGATTTGTTTCGTTGACTAGCTCCAGAGTATTTAAGAATGGTCCTCCCAGCAGAGCGTTCAATTTTCCAACTGATTGAGCAGCAGTATCAAATTTATTAAACTGATCAGTTAGTGTAACAAGAGCCTGTAACTCCAAGCCTGTTGATTTTGCTTGTGCCGCAAGAGCTTTAAATGCATCAACACCCTCAGAGCCCAATGCTGCGATCTGTGGGCCAAACTGTTGGAAGTCGGATGCTATCTGTTGTCCTGAAACACCTAACTCTTGGGCAAATACCAACAACTCTCTTTGTAGTTCAACTGCGGCTGTGGTACCCATACCTAATGCATTTGTTGCAAACTGTATGTTTTGTGCTGTTGTCTCGTTTGCGACACCAAATTTTTGAAGCACGGCTGTTGTTTTTGCAACCTCTTTTTGTTGTGATGGAAGCAACTCTGTAAAATCAGTAAAGTTGTTAAATAAAGACTGGAGTGATTTCTGTGCGTCATCGGACGAGATACCAAAATTAAATAACTCGCGCTCGGTGGCTGCAATTTGAGAAGTGAATGTCCCGGCCTGACTGGTTGCGACATTAAATGAAACAGCGGCTTTATCTTGTGCAAGGGCCAATTGAAGTGAATTAAAGGCGATGGCTCCGAATGCGGCATCGGAATTAATTTGTTGGATGCTCTTGCCGATTCCAGCGAAGGCTGCAAGTGGATTTTGTAAGTTTAATCCAAACTTTGTGGCTGCGTCACTAAGGCCGAATGTAAGCTGAAGGACCGAATCTGTCTTGCTAGACATCTCCTCCATAACACCGAGATTTTCTTTATCTTGTACTAGTTTTCTTAGACCTAGCTGGTACGCCTCTTCATTGCCGGCTTCACGGAGCCTTTGTAGGCGTTCTTCCTCTTCTTGAAGCTTTATGAGTTCACGCCGAAACTCAAGCTTCCTCTTGTCGATACCCAACATAGAGTCGCCAGCTTTTTCAAGCTCTTTCACTAAAGCAAGTTGCTCATTGAGTTCGGCTAATTCTTCCTGTCTAGTTTTGTTTCTTTCTTCTAGAAGTCTAGCTAGCCTTTCTTCTAATTCTATGTCTCTATTAGTAGCCATCTAAAGTCTCCTACCTAAACGGCCACTTAACGCCTGTCTCTTTCTCAAACTTCTTTATAGCATTATTAAGTTTAGCTTTGTTTTTGTAAGTCGTTGGGTGATTCAAGCCATACTTTCTTGCAGAATCAATAAATTTCTTTTCTCCACCAATAGCTTTTGCAAACGCTGCAACATCACCCTGACTGCCTTTGATGGCCATTGGCAAGGATGTGCCACTAAAGACTGAATCTAACACAAGTTCGACCATTGCTCCAAACTGTTGTAGAAACATTTCATTCATGTTTTTAGATCTAAGTTCGTTAAAGTCAATAACAGTTTGAACTAATTCTTGTTCTTGCAAATTCTCTGGAAGAGTACGAGGAGGTGTTGGTGCCATGCCAATCGCGCCTGCGGCGGCGCGTGTTCGAGCTAATTCTACATATTCTTCTATCGCGTCAACCCTACCACGGACTTCATCGATAAACCGTGTCACATAATTACTCATTTCTTTATTTACATCTGTTGTGTTTTGTTCCATGAACATTTGCACAAGTCTATAAAGTTTAGGTGATTCGTCCTTAAGTTCGCTTGGTTTAAATGCTTCAGAAAGAAATCTGCCTAATCTACTAAGACGAAAACGATCAGGGAGATTAGTGTACAGCGGAGAGTCAGTAAGATCTGGCTCGTCGAGACCTAAGCCCTCTAATGTTTCTTCTGTCATCCGCATGATTTCATCCTCAGCCTGTGGTAGATCAATCACATACTTTTCTGCGTCTGCGTCAGTTGTGGTGACAGCGGCGGCGGCAACATTAATTGTTTTTACCGGGAACTCTTCTATAAATTCGTCTGCCAATGCTTCTATGGCTGTAATATTAAGAACCTTGCCCAAGGCAAACAATCTAAGAAGACCAAAAACTTCATCTGCCTCTGCGCCATACAGGTTCCCTATGGCCGCTGTCATAACCTTTAACTGATTTTTAAAGGAAGATCCAACATTTCTGAGGCCTCCGACGAAGCGGGCACCAGTCTGCTCGTTAACCATGTCATCTATCACCTCTGAAAGATCACCATTTAAATCAAACATCGTGTAGTTCTCCTCTATGTAAATAGTTTCGAGAAGCAAAAAGACCGGAAGACATTAGCGCCTTCCGGACTTAGAACTTTTTCTAGACTCTTCCACCTGTTGGTTTTCTTTTTCGATCTGTTCGTTCAGCCTATTAAGGAACCATCTTCTAATTGTAATTGGCAAACTGTATGCCTCTATAAAAGACCAGTTACCATGATATTTTAATAAGAAAATCTCTTCGTAGACATTCGCGATGTAATCATTACTTAGACCAAAAAAAGTCCACCGTTAAGGGGATGTCTACCTCCTTCTCGAACCCACAAGACTCACAAGAAAAATCTTGCTTCATGTCTAAACCGGGAACTACCTTTTGGTAGGCACCACGCAGATATCGAGAATCAAAGGCCGGTAGGTTGGCAATGACTTTATTAATTAATTTGAGTTCTGTCACTTCATTAACAGATACAATGATCTTTTTTAATTGATCGGTCAGGTTTGTTTCGATACCACGTTTCTGACCTTTTTGCATCTTGGCTGCAAGTTCATTCTCATCAGTACCAGTCAACAGACGAAGTTCAACTTCAAAACCTGTTCTTGGCAATTTAACAATAAACGTACCATCTTGTGTGGGACTGATGTCGTAATCACCTGTATCATCAAGAGTAATGTGCTCGACTTCTGATAAATCAAAAGTATTCTCTTCAACAGATGCACAAGCTGGGCATGTGACTTTTGTAGTGTACGAAGACCCAAAGCCGTTTATTCTACTAGCCACAAGGATTGCATTTTTGTCGCCTGATAACAGTGAACCAACATGAATACGCTTGTCCACAATAACATTCTGGAGCAAACGATCGATCGCCAAACCTTTCTTCAATAAAGACGGTGACGTAAGAATATCCTCATCTTTAGCAGTCATGTACCTAATTTCGACGCTCTCTTTATTATGAAGCGGGTGCGCTTCGGAATAGAATTTTCCTTTTGATGGAAGATCTACAATTTCTGTTGGGGTTGAAAAGTCCAACATTTGTTTATTATCGACTTCGGGCACAGCAGGCGTCGGATCTGCTGCGGCTGAAGTGCGCTTACTATTGTCTCTCATTATTACCTCTGGGTAAGATTGTTAGTTAAGATTTGTTGGCGCCAACCAGTTTTCGGCCGAGTGTCTCGCCTTCGCCGGGGTACCTTTGTAGGGTGGGGTCAAAGTCTTTAAAATATGAAAATGTGCGTTCGGCCATTTGGTCGTCATAGCCCTGATCTGGCTGCATCGCTTGGCCATCATGGCCGGTACCGCCTGCAATGTTAGCTCCTCGTCCGTGTGTTGTTACAAAGAAAGTATTAAAACCCCAAGTTATTGAGATCTCAACAAGTCCATCTTCATCATAAGAAAGTGATCCAAAATCAACCTCAAGCGGAAAAGCACCAATAAGTTCCCAAGTTTCCAGTGCGATGCCATTAGCATCTAGCTGTTGAAAGATCACGGCGCCTGTGCTTTTCCTTAACTCGTCTCCCTCAAACGTGTCAGAGTTATTTGCGCTTTGTGCCTTTGTATCGTTAAACCCGGCGCGACGAAACATACGAAGAAGTTTTCTTGTGGCATTTGGGTATGATGGGTCAACAAGAACCATCTTCAATGGTGTAACCACATCAGGAACATTGTTAAGTTGCATGATGGGTTGCGAAGGATTCTGTACGGTGGTTTCGTTTTGCGCCACGAAACCCATCTTTATTTTTGGTTTTTCAATAGACTTAGCGTACCAAATAAGAGTATCGTCGTTTGGATCGTCCTCGTACTTGTCGCCTTTGCCTTTCTGGCCAGAGTCTTCAAGGGCGAAACCTTCAATAAAGACCCTAAAGCGATGCTTCATCTTTGGCTCGTATGCCAAAGCACCCGGTGTACCTGCGGTCCAGAAGCCCCCTTTAGCCATTTATACCTCCCCGAAAGGAAACTTAGTTCCGAACATTGAAGGCGGTGACGCCATCAGAACCCTCGCGAACTGGCGAATCAAACTGAGCCCAGTCATAACGGAACTTGACTGAAACCTCGGTAAGATCTTCAGAGCCATAATCAAGCTCGCCAAATGTTACTTCTCTAATCCAAGCGTGCTTAAGGGTCCACTGTTCAAGAATGTTTCCATCCTCATCAATCTGTGCGATTCGAATATCATCTGCTGCGGTTTCTGTACCACCGCCAAACTGTGCAACCGCCTTAGCCTTGGAGGGAGTCGTAAACGCTCCATCCGAGTTAACACCGGCTGGAATAATGTAGCCGATACTATCCAAAGCAGCAGCCAAATCTCCTGCGAGATCTGGGTTAACAGGATCAACTAAAGTAACTGTAACCTCATTCCACTCTGTCCGTGCAGGCCAGTAGTAAGTGTGGTTTAAAAAGTTGTGTGTTGACTCTGAGAAACTGACCGAAGGCTTGTCGGCTTTCTTTGCATACCAAAGAACACCTGAAGCGCCAAACTCCACTCTAAATCGAAAAGCTCTTTTAGGATCTCTACCGGGGGTTTGAGTCCAAAATGTGCCTTGATCGCCACCTCTAATTGCCATGTTTTTAGTTCTCCTGTTATATCCTAACTAGTAAGTTGGGGAGAAAAATGACTCCCCCTTTTGATTTTTAGTCTTCGAACGAAGCTCCCGACCTAGTGATGATGAAGTCAATTGCAATGAATTCAACAGCACGGGTTGGCTTGATGAAGATCTTAGCGTACAGAATGTTTCTGTCAACCAGATCTGGAGTAGTAGTGGTTTCGTCAAGAACAACCTTGAAGTCGTCTACGCCGAACCGGACCCTGACATCAGTCAAGAAGTTATCTGCTCTGGTTTTGAAGCTGTTCCAAGTCGTTGTGACATTAGGCTGGAACAATGTCTGGCTTGCAATCAGAGAGATGCCTCTCTTGACAAAGATAAGCAGACGACGGACGTTGATGCGGTCAAGAGCCGAGCGATTAGCCTGAAGTGTCTTCTGGCCAAAGATAACGATACCCTCAGCAGGGAAGCTAGCGATCGGGTTAATGTTGACCTCGTACAGATCATCACGGTTCTTAGCAGTCAGTTTCTCCTCGACACCGATAACTGGCAGGCCACCTGCTCCCGCACTCAGGCCACCGCGACGGAAGCCTGCTGGTGCGAACCAGACATCTGCTGCCCTCTCGGTGTTAGCGAGAACACCAAGTGCTACGACGGAAGGAGGAACATCAACTATGATACCACCATTAAGATCGTCGCGGATCTTAACGAATGGATAGTAAGCTGCACCGTAAGAGTTGTTAAGGTTCCGATTCTTCATGTTGTTGACAACTGTTAGAACATCACCCTTTCTATCGATAGCTTTCTTTTGTGTAGAAACATCATCTGCGCGAGGCTTAAAGCCACCCTTCACATCAATAATTCCTAGAGCATCCCCACGATCTTCACAGGCATCGATGAGTGCTTTAGTTAGACTTTCATTAGTGATGCCGGGAATGGTAGCGATGTTTAGCTCAAGACTATCTTTATCAGAGATCTGATCAATAGCTCGCTTGATAGTGTAGAATGCATAGTTTTGCTCTTCTACCTCGCTATTGTCATCGAGACGTGAGTTACGGAATGGATCACGTTCTGTGATGTCGAGACCATCATGGGCACCCCACATCGGAGAGATAAAGCGGTTAATTCCACTCTCAAGAACATTTTCAAAGCGTGCTGCTCCATCACCAATTGAGTTAGAAGCATTCCAAGAAACACCAGCTTTCATCGAACCAGACTGCCAGTAGACAGAGGAAATGTTACGAGCAGGGGTTGAATTGCTGAAACCAGTTGCTTTGTTAATTCTAACCTCATCGAGAGTGAAGACCCATTGACGATCAAGCGAAGCAGTTGTACCCACACCTAGTGGCAAGCCATTGTTTGTGTTTGCATTACCAAAGTCATCTGCCCACTGGCCATCAGAAACAATGTTGTAACCAAACATCTTTAGGTGATCAGAGTAGCCGGGATCAAAAACAG
>Ga0208666_1000628_pt1 | contig 16322 bp, 19 predicted proteins | sample 5B_taG_FD_184078 | JGI IMG/M metagenome (GOLD analysis project Ga0208666, IMG submission 184078) | Marine viral communities from the Subarctic Pacific Ocean - 5B_ETSP_OMZ_AT15132_CsCl metaG (SPAdes) (version 2) | ecosystem: Environmental > Aquatic > Marine > Oceanic | place: Pacific Ocean...
ATCTACGAGCCTGTATCTTCATGTTTTCAGCATGAGCAGCCTCGAACCCAGGCTTTTTCAGCAGGTCTTCCAAAGTGTCATCTGCACCGACCGTATACGGGATTCCCATATACGTTATTTGTTTGGTCGCCTTGTTGGATTCTGCCATCTAGCTAAAGTCCGTAGTCATTTCTTCATCGTCGTCGGCCATTTGCTCGCTGGGAGCTGAGTCTCCACGACCATATAGCTTGTTCAAGAAATCTTGGCCGAAAGCCTTCGCAGCGGCTGGTTGCTTGTCTGCTAAATCTCGTAAACTTTTCAGCTCGCTTGCATCGAAGAAAGGATTTTCTAGTCTCCAATTAGTAATCCACGCACGAGCTTGACGGAGTTTGTCGGCATCTGTTTCCAGGCCATCGAAAAGACCGTTCTGAATCGCACGACTGTATTCTTGCTGTATTTCTACGTTCCGATTTGCCATGCGCTGCAAAATGCTGGCTTGTCGAACCGCCCCATCGTAGGTTGACGCCAAGCCTGGCGATGCGGCAATAAACAAACGCATTTCCATCTCGGTTATTGCACCCTTGGTTTGACCGACCAGACCCATAGCAATTCGAGTGCCTAGCGTATTCGCCAATTCTTGATATGAGAAAACATTGTCCTCTTCTTCAAACAAACCAAGGTCGGACAAAATCTTTCTTACCGGCAAAGTTTGGCTTTCGATCGCCCCAAAATTTTCCTTACCTAACTCCTCGACTACGCTCAAAAACATAGTGGTCAATTGGTTCTGATTAGCCGCGTCCTCTGCCGCCTTGAATATGTCCGACTCAAGTTTCGCGAAGGCTTTTCCACTCTCCTCGTCAAATCTGGTCGGCGTCCTGGCAGCTTCGACCGTGACGCTACTCTGCGGAGTTCTAATGAGCCTCGCGCTGGGATTGGCTTCTACCGCCATTACCTCGATCTTGTTCCTGGGATCGACGCGCACCTGCTTCTTGCCGATCACCTTTCCCTCGGTATCTGTCACGTCGATTTCGTAAACGAGAGGATCGAAAGGTTTGGCATCTAGTTCCAGGCGCTTCAAATCACGCTTGTTCAAATAATCCTGCGCTGCCGCTTCGTCGGCCTGAGCAAGCTCAAAAGCTTTCAACGCAACTGATTGGTCGATTGCTCTCTTGTCTTCCCGTGACTTTCTTTGTCGTTCATTGAACGCAGCAAAACCCGCACCAGCAGATCTGAAAGCGCCAGCCGTCGGATCGGCTGACAACATTGCAGCGCCGATATCGCTCGCCAAGTCGAAAAATTTCTGTTTGCCGGTAGGTTCTGGCTGAGCGTTGAATAATGGAGTCAGCTTGCTAACGTAGTCATCGTACCGGGTGCTGAATGTTTTAGTCTTGTCGGCAACTTCAGCCTCTCGTTTCGCCTGGTCAGCCTTCAAAGCTTCTGTGATAGCAGTTTGCAGTCGAGCGATAGGGTCGTCGTCCTCTTCAAACTGCGTCATGTCTAATGGCTTCAGGCCGGTGCCGGTCGAATAGTCTTCAAAGACATCGACGTTATTGATCCCACCCGCATTGAAGCCTCGAATCTGCTCTTCCATTTGTGCCCTCGAAATCGCCATTATCCCGCACCTGCAGTCTGACCGTAGTAGGTTCCTTGAGGTTGACCATAGAAGTTACCCAACGCACCGAGCGTCGATAATCCGGTTCCGAAACCTGCCTGCAATGCGCTAGGTGACGGCGTGAACGACGTTTGAGTCGTGCTGAATCCTGCCGGCGCCATTTGCACAAACGGCATAAGCGCCTGGTACTGAGCCAACGGCGCCTGCTGTGCCTGCACCAATCCTGCTCTTTGAGCATCCAACTCTCTTTGTCTTTGTTGCTGCTGCTGAGCACCAATTCCACTGAGGGACGCCACGTCTGCCGCGGTAGCTTGTTGAGCTTGTTGACCCAAGCCGGTCAAGAATCCGCCGTAGCCTTGCCGCGCTTGTTGCATCGCCTGGCCTGCTGCAGCTCGTTGTTGTCCGATTTGTCCGTACTGACCAGCTAATTGACCGGCGATGTTCATGCCTTGTTGCCCGGCTGTTCCACGAGCACCGGCGGCTTGCTGACCAAACGCGCCGAGCTGTTGCCCAAGTCCAGTGCCGGCCGCAAACCGTTGTTGCGCCTGTTGACCTAACTGGTTAGCCAATTGCTGTTGAGCACCAAGGCCAGCCTGGGCTGTTTGACCCATCTGTCCTGCCAACTGCTGCTGGCTTGCTAACTGCTGCTGTGCAGTTTGCTGAATCAAGTTACCAAACCCAGTTCCTGCGCCGAGTTTTTGTTGAGCCGCTTGTGAAAGCTGACTAGACAAACCAGTGCGAGCGCCGTATCGCTGACCGCCTAATGACGCTAGTCCCGACGCTGCTGATCGAGCAGCTTGCCGTGCTCGCTCGTCTTCGCCGATAGCCGTCTGTTGCGCCCTCTGGAAGCCTGCTGAGCGCAATCCACCAATCTCTTTGGCCAAACCACGACCCAATGCCTCAGCTCGCTCATCGGCCGTCAGACGCGCTCTGGAGCCAAAAGCCGATTCCCCGCCCGTTTGTATGTCGCGCGCTCGTTGCGCCATGTCAGATTGCGCTAACCCTTTTAACGCATCGTCCAGAGTTTGTTGTACGACTTGCTCTTCGTAAGGGTCGAAATACTTAGACGTTGCGGTGCCAATATCCAGGTCACCCGTCGTCCCGCGCAACAATTGCTCAGATTCCCGCAAGCCTTGAGACAGCTCTTCGGCACCAATCGCACCGATACCGACCGCGTCAGTAACGTCTCGGCCAAATTCGTCATAAACCCTGCGACCCTGTTGTCGTGCTCGTGCGAGATCCATTCCAAACTGGTCCGCCGCTTGCCGACCCACTTGTTCTTGCTGCCCGAGCTGCTGGGCAAACCGCCCTACAGCGCCGGTTTGAAATCCTGCTAAATCTGCGAGATCTCCACGCAACCTTTCTTCGGCACCAAGCGCCCTAGCTCTGCCTTGCTCAACACCTGTCAGAGCGTCCATCAAACCTAGATCACGCTGATCAAGCCCAAACCTTGCGCCCGACTGAATTTCTTGCAATGCCCTAGCTTGGGCAATTGCTTGATCGGTCTGCCCACTTTCGAGTGCGCCGATACCCTGCCGTGCTTCTAACGCAGCCCGTTCAATAAACGGCTGCTGTACACCTACCGCCCCTCTCGCTATTTGAGCTGCCCGAATCTGGTCTGGAGTGAGACCCGCAACCTCTTGAGGTATGACAATGGGACGGCCTTGCGCGTCAAAAAATGTGCGCTCCGCTGCTTGGAATGCACCAGGGATGAAACCGCCAACACCGTCTAGACCGAACAGCAACTGCTGAGTGATAGGGTCCAGTTGTCTCTCTTGTCGTGTAACTGAGTCAACAAACGGCACCTCTGATGAACCCGCGCTAGTAGTGCCACCACCTGTGGTTGTTGTCGTCGTGCCACCACCTGCAGTCGTAGTCGCGCCACCACCTGCAGTCGTAGTCGCACCGCCGCCAGCTACATCAGTGCCAGCCTGCGTTTGGTCCCGATCATCGATGCCATCGCCATCAGCGTCTTGAAAATCTGCGGTTCGTACATTTTGGGTAGGGTCGGCCTGCGTTCCAGTGGTCACATCGAGTCCACTGTTCTGCATCATGCCGACAATTTGCGCGTCGTCCATGCCAGCACTGCGGAAATCCGCCACCATTTGGGCGTAGCCGGGATTGGTCGAGATAAAACTATCCAAATCCATGATTAAGTCCTCGCGCCGGCAAACTCACTAAACAGGTCCATCATGTCATACATGAGTTTGGTTCCTCGATCTCGGTCTTCCTCTTTGCTGGGGGTGAGCGTAATAATTCCGCCATCACCTTTAGCCATGTCAAACGCTCCCGCCCCACGCACAGCTCTTCCGGTCATAACAAATTCTCCATCGCTGAGCATCGCAGGCACATCGTCAGAGGTTTCAGTTCCGGGTCCGTTGATGTCCCCGTTCATGCGCTCAAAATCTTCCATTGCGACATTGCCGCCCTCCGCGTAACGCATCGGCATGACCATACCGCCACGCATCATTCCCTGTGGCGCTTCTTTCATCGGTGGTCTCCCGCCGCTGAGCTGCGGAAGTGTCCGCTCTGGCAGGAGGCCAAACTCAACGGCGGAAGGCTTTTCTTTACCCATACGCCGAGCGATCTCAGCCTCTATATTGTATCGACCCATGGCGTCCATCTGCGTTAACGGTGTCAGAGGGACGCCCTTTCTATTCTTTGCTTCATCATAGGCAAGCTTGCCAAGCAGACCAGCAACGCCTAGACCGCCTAAGCCGCCCAAGCCCAAACCGCCGCCGCCTTCGCCACCGCCCAGGTTTTTGAGAGATCCCAGGATGCCACCGCCACCAGGATCTAATCCCAGCTTGTCATCTAAAAACGCGAGGATAGGATTGCGGCCCGTTGCAGCTTGTCGATCACGATCTAATAAAGATTGAGTATACGGATCACTTCCAAATGATTGACCGCTTTGGCCGGGTACATAATTTACCAACTGCATCATGGGGTTGTCGCTGGTTGGCATGACGCCCGGAGTACGAGATAGACCCTCTAGAACCTGTGTCGGTGACAAACCTCTTTCTAGGTCTTGAGCAATTCGGACGGCCATGTCTTCGTTACCTTCTGCCAACGCGCCAAGCTGCTCCTCTGGTGACATGCCCCCGCCACCGAATAAGCTGCCGATTCCTTTGCCGATATTCCCGATCAATCCTACTTTGTCTTTGCCCGGCAAAACGAACTCGCCAATGTTGCCAATTAGTCCAACCTTGTCTTTACCAGGTAAGACGAATTCACCTACCTTGCTGAGGAAGCTGCCGCCTTTACCGGCCCCGGCACCGCCTAAACTGCCGATACCTCCCAGGAGTTTGCCCGTGCCATATCCACTGAGACCTCCGGCAATAGCGCCCTTTAGGCCCTTACCAGCAGCTAAGTTAGTCGCCGCTCCAATACCAGCAGCCACCAAGGGGCCAACGCCTGGAATGAAGTTCGCCAACGGTCCCGCAATCGGCGCCACTTTTTTGACGACCTTTTTGAAAAACTTGCCGACCTTCTTAAAAAAGCCGAACTCTTCAAGCCCCGTCGAGGGGTTCAAACTGGCGATTCCCATGCCAACAACATAACGCTCGGGGTCTAAATCCAGCTCGTTGAATCGGTTCTCAACAGCAGACTCAAACTTGCTGTCTTCAAACATTTCTGGCGGAAGAACGACTTCACCAGGTCGTAAGTGTGCAAGCAGGGAGTCATCACCGCGACCAGCCGCTGATAGCTGTGCTGCCATATCAGCCATAGGAGCCTGTGCTCCGATAACTGCAGCCTCTGCTAATTGCTCAGCTTTCTGAGCCTCGCCTGGTTCATCTGCTGTATCCCGAGCCATCATCAGTTCGTTGATGGCCGCATCTAATTCTGCGTTTTGGTTTGACGCCATCATTTCTGGCATAGCGTCAACTTCGCCACCAGCCTGCATTCGCATAGGGGGCATGGGAGCGTCTCCCATGAGGCCCTGGATTCTCTGTTGTAGCATCTGGTTCATGATATGGTCACCGTTACTGCGCCTACCGCGCTCGTTATTTGTTGGCCTGTCGGGTACGTCTGATGGCTGTACAGGTCGCGGAACTGTGTGCCATCGAAAGCTTGATGAATCCCGTTTGTAGTATTAAAGATAATTGCCCCAGTGGCAAACTGTAGTTCGCTGATTTCGGTTGCGTTGAAATGCGGGGAGATATTGATATCGACCGCTGAAAGGTTCAATTCCAACACCCGAATCATGCGATTGAAAACATCCGAGGAAACGGTGTCGCCTTGCGCCAGAGGCAACCGGGTTTGTAGGATGCTGCTCACCCACGTCGCCCACTAGATTGAATGTCAATGCGGGTCGAGCCGAGCCTCCATTTATACCCAAGCTGGTTGTCGCTTGTGTTGTCATCGTCTGACTCAAAGCGAAAAACCACCTGTCTAGCGCGACTTCGTACATCGCTGAAGGTGCTAGTTGGCGTTACTTGCGTTGTGGAGTCTGTTGTTAACGACTCGCCAGGGAAGTCTCTGCGTTTCAAAACGATGTTCATCGCTGGCGTGTTTGTTGCCCCAACTTCCTGAACGAACTTCATGTCTGGGATAATGCGTTTGACAAAGCTGAACGCATCACCAGAGCTAATATCCAGGTCGGCAGACTCGATGAAAACACCCGACATTGCCGAGTCGTTGTCGTTATACCCCTGCTCGTGCTCAAACACACAATTCGAGCTTGACGTTTTTGCGGTCGCCAGAGGCTGGTCCTCGATACCGGCATCTAGCCAGGCGTATCGAATCAAGCTGCCTATCGACCAGTGATTTTCCTCGTAATTGTAAATTACATAACGAGAGACCTCGCCTGTGTCGTCCTCGATGCTCGGATAGAAAAACCAGACCTCGCCGTATTCAGAATTGACGCCCATATGGCACTTGAACGCCTGACTCAAATCGAGGTCGTTGAATACATACTCTTGCACAGCACAAGGCAGCTTTTGCACCGAACCGTTGTAAAAGTAAAATCCGGTTTTGCTGGCGAAGTACACACCGTTAGGCGCGTTCGCTGCAGCCTTTGGCCCGATCAGTCCCGCACCCTCGTTGACGAGATTAACGGCAAAGGTTAAGGGCGGTCCGATAAAATTCATCGAGTACAAGGATGTGTCAGTCCAGATCAAGACCTCTTGTCTGCTTTTGATTGCACCTACGATAAACGACCCGCTGGACAATCGCACAGACCCTGCGCTATTAGTTGCCGTAGGCAAAAAGTCCAGTTCGTTTTCAGAGTCGCTGAACGCAACCAACATGGGATCGACAACTCCAGTTCGAGAGCCGCTCGATAAAGGATCAGCGCCTAAGACTATCAAATGTCGGTCGGTCTCGGACGTAAGGACCTGTAAGCCTACGGTCGGCACGCCAGTCGCACCACTAATTCCAGAAAGCTCAACCGCTCTGGTGCTCGTGCCACTGTTTTCCAACCACCTGTATATGCCTGCCCCGCGGACGTTGATGATCAGATTCTCACCGTAATTATCGTGCGTCCAAAGGCGTAGTTGGTTGACCGCGCTGATTGCTGATGCAGAGCCAAATCCGCCGGAACCCCAGGTGCCCAAACCCCAGCCGGCTGAGGAGACGTAAGTATCGAGGCCTACGTTGATTTGATATGTGCCAACGACACTACTGCCGCCGTTGCCACTATCACTGCTGTTGGCGGTCACGGTCGTGCCGCTTGTATCCTTGGCGGTAATCGTATAGGCGTTCGCCGTCGTTACCAGATCGATTTGATATTCTTGATTGAGAACGTCAGCCGTCACGTTGCCGCCAAGCGTTGCCGCCCCACTAAACGTAACGAAATCGCCGCTAACCGCACCGTGAGCCGTATCTGTGACAGTGATTGTACTGCTGCCGTCAGTGGCAGCGAAAGTGACATCACCCGCGCTAGTCGTTGAGCGTATCGGGGTTACGTCGTTGTAGGCAAATCCTTCTTCAATGTAATACTTGAAGGTTGTGCCAACGCCTAAAAAACGTGTGCCGCCCAGGGAGATCCAGGAGTGCAAAGCACGGCCGGTGCCCAGGTAATTATTTGATCCGAGCTTGAGCCAGCCGCCTACTTTTTCAACACGGCCCTTGCGAAATCGAACAAGGTTTGCATCCACCCAGCCGCCTTTCGCGCTGTAGTCTGTTGCTTCCTTGTTGACTCCGGGCTGAAACTCAAGCGTTTGCAGCGCCACGGCTTATCAAGCCAGTCGAATGATTGCGCCAGTGGCGGTTGGACTAGGAAACACGACAGTGAAATCACCAGCCGTGCTCGTTTTGTCTCCGCCAAAATCAATCACAGCGCACGCCTTATCCGAATTGGTGTCGTTATAGATCATACACCCGCGCGCCGTAACGGTTGCGTTAGAGAACGTGAGATCGGAAAAGTCGCATACGGCTGTCGTCCCACTCGTCGTCGGGGTAACTGACGTGAGTGCTGCGCCACCAGATGTGTAGTTCGTTCCACTTGATTGACCAGTGGTCGTAAAAGCGGTTGTCGAAGCGCCCAAGGTCGCTGACGACGTGTAAAGCGCCAGCTTGAAAGAGTTTCCTGAAGTCGCCGTAAAATTATGTGTTCCGACCAAAAGCTCTTGCTTGAAGCTGGTAGGAATTGCAGAGGTGATAGCCATGTCAAAGCTCCCTAATTATGTTCGCCAGATCCTCATGACCTTGACTTGCAAGAAGACCCCGCAAAGTCACTCGATCAGAGGCTATGGCACTCTTCATCCCCAAATATATTAGAGTATAAACCTGGTTTCTGAAAGCCTCGGCCTGCTGCCGAATGTGGGGGTCTGCCTCAGCCGATATGCCGACAATTTTCTTAGTGGTCTCTGCAGCCCAAAACTCTACATCATGGCCGCGGTTGTCAGTTGTAGAAACCATGACCTGACCAAGCTCAAATGTCCCCTGCGCCATGACTACCCCTTGTACGGTTCCGGCGCGTGCGGCACTTCGACCGTTTCTAGATTGTGTTTTTTGACCATCGACGCGAGTTCTGATCTGTCGCAGATGACCCACTCGCCCTGCGGGTCGGGCATAGCTATTTTAGGGTTGGAGAGTCGATGATAACCGTACAGTCGCTCCTCAAGCTCAACGTTCTGATCGAGAAGCGAGGATCGAGGGCTTACGCCCACAGTTATTTGGCTAGATATGCATTTGCAGATCCAAAACTCCAGGCACGCTCGACCAGCTTCCGCAAAATGCAAGTTATGCCGGTAGCTGAAATCCATGCCGAAAAGGTCGATATGACCCACCTCATTCCAAAGCGCGAAAGCCAGCGCATATGCAGTGGTGTTGTTCATATACGCGCAACGCTGGTCCTGGATAACTTCCTCTAGCGGATACTCGACCAGCGCCGGCACGCGCTCATCCAATTCACAGGTATAAATAGGTTTTGTGTAGTTTGGTAACACCCGACGCATTACTTCGGTTTGGTTGCCGGCATCTTCTGTGTCAAGAAATCGGCTGACCGGGTCCAACATAAACACGCGGTCCAGCTCAAAAACCGATAAAGCTGAGTTAATGCCCCAGACCTCATCCCACTGTTTGCTGTTTTCTACCCCAATGACGTAATCAATCTGAGAGGCTCCCAGGCCGATTATTGCTATTTTTTTGTTTTTGAGTTCTGCAATTTTTTCCATTAACTAACACCAGTACGCAAAAGATCGTATCGATACTCGTCTCTTGTTCCCCGGCCTTCGCTAAGATTTTTCATCCGGGCGATGCCTTCCTTGAAACGATTCTCGAAGTTTCCTATCACGTCAGGTGTTTCTTTTAGAAAAATAGCAGCCTCTACCAGGGTTCCATACAACAGCGGATCAGGGTGCTCGGTGCTCAACAATGTCGTGCCTGAGTCACTTCCTGCCGTCAGCGAAGTTGGTTTGGCCAAGTAGTGCAGCTCCACAGTGTACCCACTGTTTGGTATCGGACTCAGCTCAAAAGCTGCGTCGTCGAACTGTGAGTAGTATTTTGGAAAACCAGTCGTTGTGGTGGTGGGGCTATATTGTTTGATAAACGACGGGTGTTTGAAATCGAGGTAATGGTACTTGCTACTACCGTCGATAACAGCCAAAGAAAATGGCGCGAAAAAATCGGTTGGCGTGGCCAAAAACCTATTGTTGTTCGTAACGGTGCCCTGCACGTTTTTTCGCTGCTCCGGGAGCTGGACCATCTTAAAGATCCGGTCCTCGGCCTCAGTAATAAACGTGTTCAGATTGTTGTTGAACGTGGTTTCGTTGACCTGCAGGTAGTCCTGCACAGTCGATTTCAAAGTCGCCAAAGTGAAGCTCATGACGTGGTTACCTCCACAGTTCCCACACTAGCAGTGATTGCAAATGTTTGCAAAGTTGTGCCAAGTTTACCATCACCAACATTTGTGTAGACGGCAAAAACAGTACCGTCATTGCCATCACTTGATGGATCTGGCCGGGCTTCTTTCAAAGCCTGGGGATCTATCGGTGTGGGCTTTTTCATGAGCTGAGGATGTTTCGGAGACCACTGATCTGGCCCCACTAAAAGACCGTTCCAGGTCTTTTTCATGTCCTTCAACCTGTAGCGGAACCCTGTGATATCACAGATCCCATAGGCTCGCTTGTTGCTTGCAAAAGCCATAGCTAGGCGATGTCGTAGTTGCGTAAATCAGGAGCTATGCGAAAACTCGCGCGCTCTTCGTCCTGGGATGCTGCACGAGTGAATTCTTCCTCGTAAAGCCCTTTCAGCATCGCCACCTTATCCGGTGCTCGTTTCAGAGCCATGTAATACGCCAACCCGGCTGCTAGGCACGGGTAAAAACGGAACGGCATCTCTAAGGTGTCCGCGCCCACGTCGGCGTCATCCATACGGCTCAACACGTTCAAATGGACCACATAAGTGCTGTTTTTGTCTGGCGCCGGCCAAACTGTTATTGAAGGTGACAATTTCTTTTGAATCAGAAACTGGTTGGGCTTACCTGTCGAGCTTTTTGTAGATATGTGCGCGTACTCGGCTCTAGACATACGACTCAACGGTACATCTGTTGTCTCACCGCCGATAGTCTCCCGTATGAACACGTCTAGCACGTCGATCGTCGCCGTGGGATTGGTTGTGTCGATCGTATATTCGGTCGTGTCTTTCACCATCGTGATGGTTTTTTGATTAACCGTCCATTGGTTCAACCCTCTGTTAGCCCAATCCGCTAACATTAAATTAAGGGATCGAGTGGCACTTTTCAGGTCGTAACCAGTGCGAAGCTCCAAGCCACAACGCTCGAAAGCCTCCTCAACATAATCAGCTACATCTAGCTCAAAGTCTTTACTTCCGCTTACCGCCACTCTTTGTCTCCGCGTATAAGTTATCGAATACCTGATTTACGTCCAGAGTGTAGTCTAAATCGGATTTGCTGTAATGGATATGTTGTGATGGCTTGAAGTCAGGGGCACCGTCGCCAGCCTCGAACCAGGCAGGATGAGTGACTCTAACTCTGTTGTTTGGTAACGCGACGATGTTCCCGGTCCAAGGACCAGCGTCCAACAACTCTAAAACATGACTCTGTTTATGCTGCGCTGGGTCGTCTGCTATCTCATTTTCAGCGTAATCAACGGTGAAATAGTACTTAGCAGGATAAAACTCGCCGTCAATCTTCGCCAGCCAAGGGCACGGCGTAGCGCGGTCCAAAACATATACCGCGTGATTGTGGCTCGAACAGTCCCACGGCTGACACGCCCAAACGGGCATGGCCTCTGGCCACTCATCAAGCGGTGTATCGCCAACCAGGGCCGTAATTGGCATTCTGGCCCACATCGCACCGCCCAGGACATTCTGCTCGTTGTCGTCGTCGTATGTTTCAGCCCCGGTAAAGATTACTTGGAAACTCAGGCAGCGCGTTGGCATGGTCGTCACAGCGATGACCATAGCGTGTACAAACTCGCCATGGTATTTCTCGTGATTATGTGTGTACTCCTTCCTCACCCACGCTTTGAAATGTGGGATGTTGCTCTGGAGGTACGCCATATTTTTTTATCCAAACAAACCGCTGTTCTTGTTAGAAGGCTTACGCACTCCACCGCGCGCAGATCCTTTAGCTTTCATCGCTCCGCCTTTTGCGTAGCCCTTAGTGGCCATCTTACCACCTTTAGCCATGCCTTTAGCTTTGATCTTTCCGCCTTTTTTCATGCCCTTAGTCTTCATCGCACCGCCGCGCATCATGCCTTTCGCCTTCATCGCGCCACCCTTTTTCATACCTTTTGATTTCATCGCGCCACCTTTTTTCATCGATACTGCCTCTGTTGTGGGAATTTGTGCCTCAAGATCGCTAACAGCCATCTTGGTTTTTTTGATTATCTGACGAGCCAACGGCGCTGTAATTTTATTAGCCGCCGTGTCGTTTATTTTTTTCGCAGCTTTTCCAACGGCGCGGAAAGTCTTTTTTGCTTGGTTTCCAATTTGCTCTGGTGTCGCGCCTTTGACGTTTTTCCCTGCTCTTCTTGATGGCATTTTTGCCTCCTAACTTCTTGGGACTCGTGTTTGTTTTTGCTTAGATGGCATGATCGCACCGCAACCACGCGCCTGTATAGATATAGCGCCACCTTTTGAGGCGAAGGTTTTAACGTTCGTAGGCTTGCCACCTAGACCTTGTTTTTTGGACCGCTTACGAGTGACTGCTGACTTGATCTCCGCTTTTGACATTCTCGCTGCAGTAGCTGCCGGCACGCACTTTGGATATTTACGCTTTGAGTCTTTAGTGCTCTTGCGGCCGCATTTTTCAAAACCGCCACCCTTTTTAGGTGAGCCTATATCGACCCAGTTGCCCTTGCTGCCTTTGCCGAACCACTCGGTCAAACCGCCTTTAGGCTTAGCCACGGGGAACCCTCGTTTTCTTTTGCTTGGAAGGCATGATCGCGCCGCAACCGCGACCCTGGACCATCACTGATCCTCCTGTGTTCATTTTTTTGGCCATGCTTTTCGCGATAGCAGTGCCGCGAGCACGTTCATACTTGCTCAAACGACCGTCTTTGTTTAGATCGCTTTTTTGCTCATCGATTTCAACACTGCCGCCTGCTGCTTTTTTGGCTCCTTTGTATTTGCCGCCCATTCGCTTGTATTCTTTAACCATATAACCGCTCGAATACGCACTGGGCCAAACATCAAACTTGGCTTTAGCCTTTGCTCTCGCTTTCCTGTACAAAGAAGGGTTCGCGACGTTCTTCGGCACATCACCAGCAGAACCGCCCTTTTTGAGCTTGATCGCCTCCAGCGTCTTTGCTTGTTTCGCGTGAGTGTTGCTCGCTTTTTTCAAGCCTTTGATTACCTTGTTTATTTTTTTCTGCGTCATCAAAAACCTCCGGGAGCAAACAGCACATCATTACCTTCTCGCAGGACACGCTGGCCAGGGCCACTTGGGAAATTTCCCCCGAGTGCTGCTTGCTGCAAAGCTCTCTGTCGTGCGATCAAATCCTGCGTCGAGGGCGTAGCTGGAGCTGCTGCTTGCGTTGTGGCTGGAGCTGCTGTTTGCGTCGTAGCTGGAGCTGCGGTTAAAGCGGCAATACCCGCACTGTCAAGACCGCCTTGGGCCATCTCACTGCCGATGCCAGCAGTATCGAAGTATGGCGTCGCGCCCATCTCGGCAGCGCCCTCGGTCGTTGGCATAACACCGTATGCGCCCATCTCTGGCTCGTAACTAGAGCCTATGCTTGTTCCTGTGTATGGGTCGCCACCGGCCGTCATACCAGCAGAAACATTTGGGGTAACGCCAGTAGGAACAGTGGTAGTAGCCGGGGTGGTTGTGGCTGGTGCAGTCGTTGCTTGCTGTTGTCCCAACTGCGCCATAATTTGATCGGTGATTTGCTGTCTCAGAGCTTCGACATCTATTTGCTGGGGAGTCTGACCCTGTAACGCCTGAATCTGAGACTGCAATCCTGTAATCGTGTTGGGGTCGATCTGCGCCTGTTGTAACGCCCTTATTCTTTCATCCAAACCCTGCCTTTGCTTTTGCCCTGTTTGCAAAGCCTCTTCCACTAATCGGCCTGTTGCTTGGTAGTCTCCCCGGAATTTTTCAAGATCCTCTGTGGTGGCTCGTCCTTGGAGCGCGGCTTCTAAATCCTGCTGTGTTAAACCGGCCGCTTCTAGCGCGGCGATTTGCTCGGCAAGCTCGGCTCTTTCTGTGCTGGCTGTAGCAACGAAATCTTGGCTTTGTGACGTTATGTCAGCAATTCTGTTTTGAATCTCATCGATCGGCAAAGCGCCAATGTCTTCCTTCAAAGACCCAATCTGCCCTTCAAGCTGTGATACGAGCTGCTCCCGCTCTCCTCGCAAAAGCTCAGTTTGTGCTGCGGTTTCTGTCTTGACAGAGTCAGAAACAGCGCCTAGCTCTGTAGTCAACGAATCTATACGGGCCTGCAATAGATCGGCCGCAGCCTTTTGATCATCAGATAACGTCGCTTTCTGCTCTGCCAGATCGGCGCGAATTTCTGATGAGATGACCCCGAGATCGTCGTTAAGGCCAGAGATCCTAGTCGTCAAATCACCAATCAGTGATCCCTGACGGTCCTCCAGGTCACCGAGCGCCGTGGTCTGAGCCTCCGAGACACGCGCCTGAGACTCCGCTAATTCAGACTTGGCCGTATCGATATTCTGTTGAAGTTGGTCAACAAGCGTTTGCTGTTGCTGCCGTATATCGGCACGCTCTTGCAACCCTTGATCGCGTAGAGCCTGAGACTCGGTGGCGATGGATTCTTTCACCCCAGCCAATCTGTCCTCTAAAGCTTTGACAACCTCAGATCGTTCAGAGGCTTGTGCTGCCGCCGACGTTGCGGTTTGAGCCAACAAACCTTCGCGTAACGCCTGTAGTGCTGCCTCGCGCTCTTCACGCTGCGTGGTCTCTTGTTGAGCCAGGAGGTCGCGAAATCTTGCAGCTTGATTTTGTGTGTCGTCTTGTGCGAAATCCAACGATCTTAAAGTAGGTGTTGTTGGAGCTGCTCGCGTGCCGCGATCGAACACTGGCCGGTTGATCAAATAATCTTGGAGTGCAGAGTATGGAGAAACGGCACTACCGTATTCTTCCGCTGCGCGATCGAGTTCAGACTCAGCCATCTATATCACCAATTTTTACATGACCAAAAACTTGGCGCAAAAACGTCTTTCTTCTTTTCCACCGCATCGCATGAGTGGCGAGCGCGAAAAGATTTGCGTCGAGCTGGTTGGTCTTTTTTGATTGACATCTTGGGGTCGCCGTAGCGGACGATCTTTACTTGATCGCCCTTCTTCGCTAACACTGCGAATTTTTTCTTTGCCCCAGGCGTTCTTTTTTGTTTGTTATAACCAGGAAACGACTCACCTCGATAGGTGAGCCGCCCTGATTTCGTTCTCTTTACATCAGAGGTGTCAGCCATAGGACTTTATAAGTTCCAAAATGATCATATAGGTATCACCACTGGAGTGGCCGACCGTTGTGAAATCTAAGTCTCCCGTTTTGCCGCTGCCGGCGTTGTTCGGGATACCAGAAAAATCACCGTAGTCATGATAGCCGTTTGAGTCTTCACTCAAGCCAATAGCTAGGACATTAGTGCTTGCATCAAACTCAATCTTTACTGACATGCCCGTGCATTGCCACCAAATACGATTGATCTGGACGCCAGAGCAGGCCACTCCGCGCACGTTGCTATTCAACGCAGACACATCGACTTTTTTTACTGCCGACTCACCTGTGCCGTCACTGGCGTTGGTGAACTTCAAGATAGCAATTCGCTCGCCGTCTTGAATCGTTTGGCTCGTTACAGCATCAGCCATAATTCACCCCCTATAATTCGGTTGAGGCAGTGCGCTCTTTCATCGCCGTAACGTAGTCAATGGTCATAACTTTCGCTGCGGCCGCACCGTTCTGAATTCCAAAGCTTACGGTGAGATCTTCATCGTCCGGCGCGTTAGTCGCAACGACAGTGCCTACTTCAGTATTGTTTTGGAAAATGTGGAACAACTGGTCTTTAGGATCAAAGACAAAGCCCACGGTCATGAAGGTGTCGTCAGCCATCGCTGTCGGCAGATCCAATGTGCTCTGAGTGCCATCTTTTTCCAGGATAAATTGCAGAGTCGTGCTGCCGTCTGTGAGCAAGAAAAAGGCGCCATCGCTTACATCAAGCGGTGATGTGTCAGTGATTTGTAACCCCATGACTACATCGCTCGCGTCAGCGTCTGATGTCTTGAATCGAGCGTTGAATGCAAGCTGCTTGCCTGACTCGAATCTGAAGCCTTCTTTGACAAGCTGCAGGAAGTCGTTGTCGTTATCTGCGTCGTCATTGGTAAGAACAAGCAGGCCGCCGTCGCCGTCGCCTAAGGCCTCAGAGGCGTTTCCAGACCCGCCTTCTGTGGTTGTAATTGTCCAGTCGCTTGCCAGGTAAGTATCGAAGTCGTTGTGATAGACGTGATACTTAGCCGGGGCCGGCATCTTCAGTTTGCCTAGGGTGCTGCTGCCAGCTACGTTGGTCACTCCGCTAGTGAAATGAGTTGTCATAACAGTTCTCCTTGTTGAACCAGTAATCAGCCTATCTGATTACCATTTGACACTTCGAGTTTAGGTTAATAACAGGCACAAAAAAAGGGGACCGTAGCCCCCTTTTTCTTGCTTGGTATCTACGCGCCTTGTGAGCCGTAGATGCCTCGCCAGTCCGAGAACCCGAAGCTGTAACGCTCACGAGCCTTGTATCGGATATTACCAGTAGTGAAGTCCGGCTCCATGCTGGTTTCCATCGGCGTGCGCTGGAACATCTTCAGACCTTCACCG
>Ga0208666_1000629_pt1 | contig 16318 bp, 12 predicted proteins | sample 5B_taG_FD_184078 | JGI IMG/M metagenome (GOLD analysis project Ga0208666, IMG submission 184078) | Marine viral communities from the Subarctic Pacific Ocean - 5B_ETSP_OMZ_AT15132_CsCl metaG (SPAdes) (version 2) | ecosystem: Environmental > Aquatic > Marine > Oceanic | place: Pacific Ocean...
CTGTAGGATATCACTTAGATGTACTGCAACTTGTTTCCTATCTGGTGGAACTATCTGAAATGATTGACAACGACTTTGTATCGGGTCAATGATTCTCTCAACATAATTACAAGTTAGGATAAACCTACAATGTTTTGAGAATGTCTCCATAAGATTACGAAGAGCGGCCTGTGATGCAGGTGTAATGTAATCTGCCTCATCAAGAATCACAACTTTCATATTTGAAAACCCAATAGTAGAGGCAAAGTTCTTTACTTTGTCTCTTACCATTTCAAGTTTTCTCTCATCAGATGCATTGATATATAGATAATCACATTCAATGTTATTGACGAGTAACTTAGCGAGAGTGGTTTTACCTGTACCAGCCCTACCAAACAATAGAAGGTGTGGTAAATCTCCACTCTCAAGATATAACTTGACTTTACTTTTTAGGTGTTCGTTACCTATATAAGTGTCAAGACTCGTAGGTCGGTACTTTTCTACCCATAGGGAATTTTTAATTTCATCCATTATAACTTTCTCCAAATCCAAATTGGTTCACAAAATCTTTTATCTTTAGTTTCCTCTGCTCTTTGTATTGTAGAGTCTTGAAACCTTTCATCTGACTCTCGTGCCATTCCTGCACCACCACTATTAGGTCTCTTTGCCATCTCCATTCCAATACAACCTTTATATTCTGAATCATGAAATGTACTTAAGAAATTATTCATAGGATTACATATCTCTACCATGTTTCTCTGTCCACCTGTTCGTGCAAATACATCTGCAATGTTCACTAATAAATATCCACCTCTTTTAATTGAAGGCCATATTTTTTCTAATGTTTTTTGTAAGAACTGAGTATTCCATGTATCAATATCTTTATATCTTACCCAACTCTGAGTGTCGTCATAACTATATCTCTCAACACTAAAGTAAGGTGGTGATGTAAATACGGTATCATACATATTCTTTTGATATTCAAAGTCCTCTGCAGGATACTCTACAAACATACTTTTTTTAGGAACCTCAAACATCGTTCTATGTTTTTCATAGAATTGTTTCTGTTCTTCATAGATGGGATGATTTTCTTTTCGTGGGTCTATCCCAAGATAAGACTCACCTGTTTCACTTGCATAGAATCCTGCAAGTCTATCACCCCAACCTGCACTAAAGTCTAAGATACTTTTACTCTCTAATTTATCATACAATACCTTTGCCACATTCGGTTTGAACTGAGAACAAATATATTTTCTCAATCCAATCATTACACGAAATGCACTCTTATCAATCTTAGGTAACTTTAGAGAGTATGCAGACCCAATTAATGTTGTCATAAACTTATGACTTTCCCATGTTCTATGTGGGCCTGGTGCAATTGTTCCATCTACACTCCAACGATTCTTTTGTTGGAAGTAGTTACTTGAATCATTACCTGTATTATTTCTTTTGAAGTATTGTTGTTTACCTTCAAAAGTTAAATCATATCTGTACTCTGTACCTTCACGAGCAAACCACTCTCCTTCAACTAAAATTTCATTATGTCTCATTCCTTTTAGTTTCTGAAGTTGTTTTAATGCATCTTTTTCAGATATATCCATGTATGGTGGTGGGTAAGTCATCGCAACCTTTGCAAGACTTTCTCTTACATCTTGTTTATCAAAGGTGTTTTTGATGTACTCCCACTCAACCTCGTCTATGAAAAGATAAGGTTCCATATCATAGAATTTGTCAAAGTACGATAAATACATTATGTATTAGATTGTGTTGATACTAAATAATACTCAGATTCATAATCATCTATTGAGAAGTTAATCTTTGATAACCCTGCAGATGATACTTTCATAGTTGCATTTTGACATTCTTTATTCGCACTTAATATACTTGAAAACATTTCAGCACTGAATGAAATAGGTTCAATATCTGAATAGTTATCTACACTAACAGGTATTGTAACTCTATTGGATGCAATGTTAGAAAATCCAATTACAATATTTACTTTATCATTGTCTGCAATGATTGTAAATGTTTCAGTTTCAGGTAAGGCACCTTTACCATTAATAAATGTACCAATAAAATATGAATCTAATTTTAATTCTAATTCAAATTCACTTGGTAAGTTTTTTAGTGGTGGTGGTGTTGGGATAACACTTAAGTCACTCAACATATATTTTGATGTTGTTCCATGACCTGAGTCTTTCATTTGTAGTGATACAAACTTTCCACCCATGTTATCTATTGTGAAGTCCACATCATCACCAACTACAGAAAGTAGTGATAATAATTGTGAAGTATTATAAACTCCAATCTCACTTGGGTCAAATGCATCAAACTTATCCATTTTAACACTACCAACTACAGACTTATCACCTGAGATAAATCTTGTTGTAAGTGACTTTCCATTTGATTCAATCTTAGTAGATTTTATTTCTCCACCAAGATGATATTTGTTAATAAACCCAACTAATTTGTTTTTATCCATTTGTCATTCTCCTATTGTTAATATTCTATATATATACATATATATAAGTTTTCTCAAAATCAAAAATATTTTTCTATTTTTGTTGGTTCCCCAAACATTTCTTTTAAAAATTCTTGAAACTTATCTTCAGGATAATTAGACCTACCAAGATTCATAAACCTTGTAGTGATTACAAAATTACCCTTGACATAACCACCCTTTGGGTCAGGCCATCTGTCAACCGATGGTGCCTTGATTGAATGTGGTACAAATATTTCATTCAAATCTATTTGATAATGTGGCATCCAATAGTCACAACCCTTTTGTTTCTTAAATTGTTTTTCTAAATCATCTCTTGTTATACCAACTTCAAGTTGTTTTTTATATCTGTAAATTCTACCTTCTTTACTAACTGCTAACTCTCTCTTCAGTTTTGAATTTAAATTTCCTCTTGTACTACCTTGATTCTGTGATGACATATTTACATTTGACATCATCTTTTTAAATGGGTCTCGTGCCATTAGAAAAACCTCTCTATACTTTTTGTCTTATCTACAACTGCTTCCCAAGACATTGCCTGATAGAACATACCAATCTTTTTACTCATTGCCTGTTCAAACATTTTCTCATGGTCTATGTGTGTCTTGATTAATTCTAATATTTGTGGTGGGTCTTCATAACCTTTATAACCTATTGTATCAAATCCAAACTCATTGTTCTTTAAGTACACCCACTTAATTTTACTACCATTGGTAATCCTTTCATATTTTCTACCCTCATACCAATAGTCTAATAATGAGTTATAGTTGATTGCAGATTTTACATGTACAGGACATCCTTTTTTGTATGTCTTAAATGGTGAGTCTTCTTCCTCAACCTCGTACTTACCAATACCCTTTACACCGATTGGATTTGCCATCACATCATAATGAAGTGATTCCATATTTCTTTTGAACAATGATATCCTTTCATCAATCTTTTCCTTTGGAACATCTGCCAGTATATCATCCAATACATTACCCAACAATTCTTTCATCGCAACTGCAAAGTTACTACGAACCGTATCCAAACCTTTAACATGAATCTTATTAACCTTACGACCTGCATCATTTATAATTCTTAATCCATATCGTTTCTTAGTAATGAACAACCCACTCTTTGCAACTACCTCTTGTTTAATATCAAATACATGTTTATCTATCTCTACATTACAAAACTTCTTTGAAAAGAAATTATAACTATCGTTCAGATAGTCTTGTACTTCACTACAGATTTCCATAATCCTTTGTGTCATCATTGTGTCACTTAGTTTTTGATTAGGGAATCTCTTTTCAACCAATGGAATAGCAGAGGCAAAAATGGAATCAGTATCTATGTATATAACATAGTCTTCGTTAGTACCAAGTTCTTTATTATAAAAATGATTCGTTATCTTCTTACTGAACTTAATTAAGGCTTGACCAGTTAGAGTCGTTGCCTCTGCATTATCCAAGTCATAAAATCTAAATACTGATAGACCCAATACACCATACAAAGAGTTTAGAATAATCTTCTGTATGTATTGTCTTCTATCAAAGTAATCTTCTAATTCTTTATTACCCTCTTCATTATATTTCTTAACAAGTTTTCTCATTTCAACTCTTTCATTGAACCACTTGGTAAGTAGTGCAGGAATCAATCCTTGTTTATCTGTACGATATAAAACACCATTAGAGGCAATACTAATATCATTAGTTAATAAATAATTTTCTAATTCACCATTTGTAAACTTACCTATCTCTTTACCTTTCTTATCATTCATAGAATAGGTCTTTACATTATCTTTCTTTAAATATTCTTCTGCATCCCAACCTTCAACCTTACCAAGTTTAGTCTCTGGTGATATGTTCAATGAACGAATCACACTTGGATACATACTCGTAATATCCAAATCATATACCCAATCATGTTTACCTTTTTGTGGTGGTTGTACATAAGCACCTGCAAATTTATCATCATCAAATGTTTTTGGTCTTGGTGGTTTGTTAGGTGCAACAATACCAAGTTTCTTTAGGTATACTAATATAGCACCTTCAAGATATCTTGAACTCATAAACACTTCTTCATAAGGTATGTGTCCAAGGTGTGCAATACCTCGTGATATCTCAATCAAATTTAATTTCTTATCTAACTCAACTAATATTTTTACATCTCGGATATTGTAATCAACGAAAGTCTGTAAGTCATTTTCATATAGGTCGTTCAATGTTCCTTCATATTCTACCTTGTTCATATTGACTTCTACTTCTCCGATATAATCTAAACGATAACTTGATTGTTGAGAAAACGAAAACTTTCTATATAATGATAGATAGTCTAAACAACTAACTCCTGCAATGACATATCTCTTTTTAAAATCATTGTAGTAAACTTCTGATATTGGTGACATCAAGTTTGCCACACTTACACCCAATACATTTACTGCCCTATTATATAGATAAGGAATATCAAAGTAGTCTGAGTTCCAACCACTAATAATAGTTGGTTTAATCTCTAAATACTTTTGGAAGAACTTATTCAACATTTCATATTCAGTATCATATACTTCTACTATTTTATCATCTTTGGTATATGATGTAAGTCTTCTCTTTGCATCATAAACATAAGTAAAATATGTCTCTGTCATGAAATCATATAATGCAATAGAAGTGATGACATTATTTGCCTTCATCACATCAGGAAAACCATCAGTAACCTCTACCTCAATATCAAAGAATACTTTTCTATGTCCTTCTGATACTTCGTCTGAGTCTGTATATTGGTCTACTAAAAATCTTGTTGTTGGTGGGACATCTGATTCATGTAGTGTTGGGTCTTCTTTATCATAATTAAATACTTTCTTTAATCTGTCCCCATATAATGAAACATGATGTCCATTTGAATTTTTTACATAGGCATACTTTTTATAAGGTATAATCAAGTACCCTTTCTTGTCATCCCAAAGATGAACTTTCTGTCTACGATTGTCAAAATATATGTTCTGATACATTTAGGTTGTAATGTCCCTTATTTTTATAACTAAATATACTAATAAAACCTTATGCTTGTCAAGCTTTTTTTTAAATAAAATGGGTGGTATATTTCAACCACCCAAATTACAATTAGAAGTTAATAGAAACTCCAATGTTTGCATATCTTGGTGTACCCAAGAATACTTCTGCATTATGTGCTAAGTGAAGTTTATCACCGAACCCATTGTATTTACTATTATCAACTGCATCTTGTACAAATACTTCATCAAGTGCGTTGAATACATGAGCATTTAAAGAAATGTCGTATCCCTTGATAGGAAGTTTATATGATGCGTGTAAGTCAAGTTTTGAGTAACCTGGGGCTTCCCATACTTGACTTCTATCTGCGACTCCATCTTCAATCTCTCTTGCGTCTGGACTCCAATCAGAATAGTTCTTATCATATGTTTTGTATAGTGCCTGTAATCTCAAACCTTTAATTGGTTTAAGAGTAACACCTAAAATATAGGCAGTCTGTGGCATATCACCAACATATAATCCATCAAGTGCATATGCATAATCAGTAGTCTGATAACCAATCACTTGGCCTTCGTCATTGTACTCATTTTCTTGGTAAGTACCATCGGCATCACCATCAAATTTCCAATTACCAAAACTTGCGATTAAGTCAAGTTCAATCATATCATTTGGTTGAATCTTAGTTTCAATCTCAAGACCTTGGTGTTTCTGATTTACACCTTTTAGGAAGATAACATCAGTATCACCTGATGAACCTTGACCTGTTTGTACAGATTTTGTAAGGTTTCTATCTTGCCAATCAGTATTGTATGCACTAACTCTAACTCCAAGTTTTTGTGTACCGAAGTTTGCACCAAACTCATTATGTAAGAATTTCTCATTGTCTGGGTCTGTTGCAACTACTCCATCATAAGTAATAACATTATCTAAGATAGGAGCCTTTTGAACATATCCACTATTAATGAATACTCCAAGGTTCTCATTTACATTAAACAATGCACCACCTTTAACTTGGTAAGTTGTGATTGGGTCTGCAGTAATTACTTCATCTGCAATAGTGAAATGGTCTTGATAAGAATACTCAATAGAAGAAACACCACCCATACCATATAGGTTTAGTTTTTCTGTAGTATAATTACCTTGAACGAATCCACCAATCCAATCTACGGTTGTTTCGTTGTGATATGCAATCTCGTCACCGAGTTTCACGACTTTACCTTCTTCAAAGTTATCGTCTGCATAATCAACATAGTAATCTCCACCCAATAAATCACGAACTTCACGAGCGTGTTCTATACGAGCAGTTCTCCAATCTAATCCAACTTGTAGTTCTAAGTTGTCATTCAACTCATAGTTTAATTTTGAAATCAAACCATATGTGTTCTGACGATTAATAGAATTACGAAGGATACCTGTTGAACGATTTTCTGTGGTAGAGAAGTTCTCATCAATGTTATCGGAATTTTGTGCAATCTCTGCATTCCAATCCCAAGCCCATGGTGAACTTGCATACCATCTTTCTCCTTCAACTGCTGGTGTTCTTGATACACTACCATATGTACCAGTACCACCACCAGAACCACCACTCCAATATAAAACAGAACTTAATCTTGTTTTATCATTGATAGTTAAGAAGTGATTTAAATTCACTAATGGTTTATGGAAGAAGTTCTCTCTTTCGTTCAAGAAGTTCTTGTTGAATCTATTGGTTGTTCTTGCACCATACATATACCAGTATTGTTTACCTGTATATGATGGGTCAATAGGTGCGACATTTTGATTAAACAATCTACCAGCTTCAGTTTCAAATTTGTTACCTTCTGCAAAAGCATCAGTATCATATCCGTCTACATCACCAGCTAACTCTTGTGAGTAAGTAGCGATATTCTGTTTGTATAGATTTTGTCCATGTCGTTGTGGAGCACCGATGGCATATAATTCAAATCGTTGGTTTTCACTTACTGCATAACTACCACCAAAGTAGTATGCCCAAGCGTCTGTCCAAGTTCCATCAATGATTCCATCACCAGTTTTACGAACAATAGTTCCACTCAAAGCTAACTTGTCATTAAGTAAAAGACCAGTATTGTAGTTAATAGTAGTTTTTAGAAAACCACCATCACCAGCTTCTTGTTTGAACTTCCCACCCTTTTCAAAAGATGTTGGGTCGGTAATGATATTCATAGTTCCACCAATAGAAGGTGTTGCCAAATTAACAGCTGATAGACCTCTTTGAACCTGAATTGAAGATGTAGCGTCACCCACTCCATCCCAATTAGACCAATAGACCCATCCGTTCTCCATATCATTTTGGGGAACACCATTAATCATCACTGCAACATTTCTTTGATTGAAACCACGAATGTTGATACGAGCGTCACCCGCACCACCACCTTGTTGAGTAGCATATACACTTGGTGTTGTGTTAAGAATCATTGGAATATCTTGTGAACCAAGACGAACTTCCATTTCTTCTTTACTAACATTAGTGTATGCCACAGGTGTTGTTTCAGATGCACGAGATGCTAACACCTCTACATCTGATAAGGAAACCACATCAAAATCCAATACGAATTCTAATGTAGATACACCCTCAACAACTACTGATTTAGTTATTGAAGAGTAACCAATGAAAGAAGCCACTACATCATAGGTTCCCTCGGAAACATTAATAGAAAAAGCACCAGTATTATCTGATACTCCACCTAAATCTGTTCCGAGAACTACGACATTAGCTCCCTCAAGTGGATTTGAGTCAACATCAACGATAGTTCCAACGATAGATTGTGCGAACAATCCTGTCATCAATACCATTGATGTGATTAGATTACGATATTTCATAATCATCTCCTTGTTTGTTTACTTGTGAACAGCACATTTTTATTCTGGTGTGCCTTCTGCCAGGGTATGTGAAACCTTTAACCATTTGTGTACTCTTGGTCATCATTATCACCTGCTGTTGGTGTTATTTCTTCTACATCACAAAAGTCCCCATCACAAAATTTTTCTATGTTGGCCTCTTCTGATTTAATTACACCAAATGATAACTTACCAAGTTTACCCATCTGTTTATTATATTCTTTTTCATCAATCGCTTCATAAGGCATCTGTTTGTATGCACCATAATCATGTCTTGGTAATAAACTAATACCTTTCAAATGATACTGAAAGTAATTCAATACATTTGGTATCTCTTCACTCTCTGTTTCAGGATTAAAAGTTACGGTACAACTAACTTGGTTGTCTGCCCAATGTCTTTGTAAGAAAGCGGCCAAACTGAATTGTTCCCAAATACTTAGGTCACCTGCAGTTCTTATTCCTTCACCGACATCAACTGGTATCTCAACTACCAATGTTGAATCTTCAGAACCAAATGCAGGTTCTATTTTATAACCTGCCTTATTCAATGGTTCAACCAACTCCGAATTGATTGATAATCTAATTCTTCTTATATAGAACCTACTTTCGGGATAATGTAAACCTGGAGTACTACCAGCCAATAATGAAACGGTACCACTCGGTTTAACTGAAGTAGTTTTAATTGATTTTGGTATAGCAAACCAATCAGAATATACATCATCCCATTCTTGTATGACATCATATCCATCATTTAACCATTCCTTTAACTCATTTAAACCTCTATGAGTTATAAATTGTGCAACACCACTTACTGAACAACCGATTCTTCTGTTTCTCAACATAACACGATTTGTGTCTGACCAATGTGTTCTTCCGAGTGTTACGGTTTTTGCATATAAGTATGCATATTTTAGTGTTCGTGCATAATCTTCAAAGTCATCATGGTTATCAGGAAATGTTTCTACTAAACAACATAACTCATATGATTCAAGTGATTGTTCTAAACAAGGATTACCACCCATTACTCTGTGGTCTTTGTTATCTCCACCATTCTTCATACGAGAATACTTTCTCATATTCTCTAACCATGCAAGTCCTGGTTCTCCATTATCCACGATTCGTTTTGAAACCTCAGTATAATCCATACCTAACTCTGCAAATATACTATTATTAGATGTCCAACCATATTGGTCACGATGTGGATTTACTTTGTAATTCTTTAAGTCTAAGTATTCTTCTGAATCAGGGTCACCAAATACAATCTCTGCAGTTCTTCTTACATTACCTGCCACTACACATTTACCGATTAAATTCATTATATCTACAATGGTTGTAATTGTGATTGGATTACCACTATTCTTTTCTAATACTTTTCTGATATCTTCATGAACCTCTTCTAATGGTTCTGGTCCTGATGACACTCCACCAAATCCTTTAATTGGTTCACCTGCCAGTCTGATTTTACTATAATCAAATTTTACTTTTGGTTGTCCATGAAAGTAACTCTCTAATAATAACCTTAATGATTCTACCCAACCCTCACGAGTATCTGGTATTTCAAATGTTGTTTCTCTGTCTTTGTCAACACCTTTAACAAGAATCTCTCCTGCACCCTTAGTATCAAATCCAACTCCAACACCTAACATACTTGCGTCCATTAGGAAACAAAATGGTTTTGAATAATCTTCTTTAAGTGTTTTTGTTGATACAAATGCACAATTGTTTAGTGCGGCATATAAACCTTTATCCTCTGTGATTGGTGTACCCATTGCCCATAAACCACGACCTGGTGGTAAGAACTTCATGTTGAAGATTCTTTCATACATATCTTGAGCAGACTTCTGAGCTTGCCATGGATTCCAACCTAACTGATGTGAATCAATATGATTCATCTGCATAGAGTAAGTTCCCTCTACAACCCTTTGTACGGTCTCCCACCATCTTTCATTCTTTCCATCTTCTTTGATTCTTGAATAGGTTCTCATATAAACTAATTCACCTAATCCATTGAAACCAAATGGTGGTTTCTTTCTTTTCCATTTATTTATAAAGTTATCAGATAACTTAAATTTGTTTTGTTCCATTGAAACTTACTCCTATGTTTTGATTTTTTTCTCCCAATATAACTATAATATATACGGAGAATAAAGGCATATTTGTTATTTTTTTAGAAGTTTTAAAAAGATTTTCTTTGAAGTTTTATTCAAACCCACCTGCATCAAAATCTTTCTTCTTCTGTGCCAAGGTTTTACGAATATACTCATCTGCATTATTCATTTTACCTTGTGCTTCTTGTCCACCTTGTGTATTAGTTTCATAGATTTGTATGTGACCTGTATTAGTATTAATAGTTGCAGGGAATGTAATACCATCTGGCCCAAACCTATTTTTAATTACATGGAATCTACCTGTATTTGCAATCTTATCTTCTACTTTTCTACTCATACTCATTACAAAATCTGCAGTCATGACCTTTGAATAATCTTCTGAAACTTTGTCTGCACCAATCACATCCTCTTCTAATGATGAACGATTGGCCTGTGATGCAGTCCATAATGGAATGTCAAACTCACCTGCCATACCTCGTAACTCTTCATACACATGACCTATCTGATGTCTTTTTTCTGTGAAGTTAGATGTTGATTTCATGATATCTGCATAATCTACAATAACCATATCTGGTTTTAATCCCTGCATCTCACATTGTTGTAAGTGAGCGGCCAATGTATTGACACTTGCAGTTCTTGTTGGATAATATTTAATTATTAATTCACCTTTTAACTTATTAATTTTCTTTAATACTTCTTCTTTATGATATTGTAAGTTACCTGTTGGTTGTCCACTTACTATTGTATCATATCTTAATCCTACATACTGAGCATTTAACTCTAATGTATAATGAATCACGGTTTTACCTTGTGCAACTGCATGTGCACCAAGTGCCTGTAGTGTCCAAGATTTACCGATACCTGCTGGTGCAACTATAACTCCAAGTTCACCACCTGCCAGTCCACCATCCATCAAATCATTTACACTATCCCATTGTGTAGGTAATGTTTTTCTTGATTGTTGATTCATTCTTTCTTCAAAACCTGTAATATACTCGTGTCCTATATCTCTTTCAACACCAGCCTTCATCGCATTATCAATCACACCTTTAATTTCATCATATTGTTGATTGTCAAGTAATTCAACCGATTCCATGATTGCACTTTTGATAACTTGATTCTTACAGAACTCAAGTGTTTTTTCTTTTACAAATTCTAAATCAGGTGACTCACGATGTTGCCAGGCACCTCGTAACGAATCAACAATAGTAGTTTTCAAAGTATCATTTTCCACATCATCAATGACAACTTTTAATGCTTCCATTGTTGGTGGTGATTTATATTTTTCAAAATAATCTACTATTGATTTAACAAGAAACTTATTTGCATCAGAATCAAAATAACTTACCTCTAAGATGTCACCAATAGTTTTTATAAACTTATTGTCTACTATCAAAGATGTTATTATTTTACTCTGAAAAGATGTTCCATATTTAATTAAAGATTCATTCATAACCATTTATAATTATCATTTAGATTTCGGAAACACACGATTTATTTTATCATAATAGTCTTTTATTTCTTTATGATTTCCACTTTCTGTTCCCATAAACTTTAGGATATTATTTAACTCCACTTTTGTTTTTTCTGTAACTTTGTTCATATTTTTTTCAAAGGTATTTGTAACTTTGAACTTTTCTCTTTCATGTAAATTTTGTATACATACTCCATCAGGTGCCCATGCATAATGAAATGATATATCATCTGTACTCTCAATAATACCTAAATCAAGGAATTGTTCAATTGATTCAAATATGTGATGTATGTTATATGTAGATACGGTATATTGAATTCCATAATGAATATCATTTTCTTTTAATTTTTCTATATTCTTTACGAACTTATTATGATTGAAACCTACTCTGATATATTCACCCAAGTCATATAAACCATCACAAGATACCGCAATATAGATAGTACCTTTTTCTTTAATCTTGTTCCAATATTTGAACAATGATTCCTCTTGGTATTTTAAAGTAGACATGTTAGAATTATAATGTAAATGTAATTTTAATTCCTTATCAGTAACAAACTTTAGGATATCCATGTGTTCTGGCATAATCAAAGGTTCACCACCTGCAAAATATATCTTCTTAAGTTTACCCAAATGTTTCTTAAGATTTTCCATAAAGTTATTTTCTACTTTAATAACCTTATTAACATCAGGTGATATTCCACCTAATAACATTTCAGGTTCATACCAAGATGATGAGAAATCATGACAACATGTTCTACATTTAAAATTACATTGATTTGAAAACCTAATATCAATATACTGAAACTCTAATGGAACTTCACCATCAGTAGTCTTTGGTATTTCAAATTCATTGTTATCTGGTTCTAAAAATCCTTGTCGTGCACTTACCTCACCTCTATCCTCTGCAAGATAACAAATATCACATAATTTATTTCTCTCACCATCTAACATATCCATACGAAGTTTCTTCATCTCTTCAGAATTAAATACTTCACCTATGGATTCTTTATTTAAATTGTGAGTAGGTATAGTTTCTGCAATACAACAAGGTTTTACATGACCTGATGGTTGTGCATATAAATGTACAAATGGTAAAGGACAAAATGTTTTACTTTTACTCACTCAATGTTCCCATACATATCTTGTACTTTCTTGTCATAAAATTCTTTTCTTTTTAAGTCACGATATTTTTGACGAGCCTTTGCCTTTATCTCTTCTGAATTTCTTTTATAATGTTCCATCTGCCACTTTCTTTGAGCATCTCGTCTTTCTTTTTCACTATGGTATTTTCTCTTTCTACCCATGTGTTTTCTCCGCCATATGATTCAATCTATTAAATGTAGTTGCCAACCAACTTGTCAAGTTAGGTAATGCAGTATACATTTTATCTTCAAGAAACATTTTCTGAAACTTGTGTTTTATTATTCTTTGAATTGGTTGTGATGTAATGTCTTGAACTTTTAGTTTACTATTACCACCCATGATACCATCATCCAAGTCCATCAATCTTCTATTCATTAGTAATTGTTCTTCAGAGTCACAAATCTTTTCACATAATTTTACATGTTTTCTTTTTGTAGATGCACTCTTCAGTAAATCATTGATGGTATACTTTACATCTTCACTCAACCATGGAAAGTTTTTAAGTAAAGTCTTTAGTCCAGCTCCATGTATACCAGGTATACCATCTGATTTATCTCCATCTAAAACTCTAAATAGTAAAAAGTTTTTAGGATTAATTCCAAACTCATTCTTAATTCGTTCTTCATCATACATTAGTTTTTTAGTTGGTGAGTATACTTGAATCCTATCATCTACTAATTGTAAAAAGTCTTTATCAGTAGACATTATAGTAACTTTCTTTTTGAAAATATGTTTACTACAATAACCAATAACATCATCTGCCTCAATATTATCCATATTGATTATAGTCAAAGGTAAACATTCAAGATACTCAACCACACGATTCAATTGATGAATCATCATCTTTTTTTCGTCTTCACGAGTTAAGTAATCGTTTGCTCTGTTCAAACGATGAGACATTTTTCTTCCCATTTTATATTCAGGAAAGATTTTTCTACGGCGGTTAGACCCACCTTTACCATCAAATACAATGATAGTTCGGGTAGGTCTTACCATATTTACAGCGAACGCAACTGACCTTAAAAAACCAACTATTCCACCAATGTGAACCCCATCATCATTAGTAGTTGGTATTGCTGAGAACACTCTAATAAAAGTGTTCAGACCATCTATAAGTAAAACCGAGTCGTTTGGTTCACCACTATCTACTTTACCGCCAGATTTTTTTATCTCATCAAGTATTGAAAGATATCTTTTATTAGTCACCGAGAACCTCATCTGTAAACTCTACATCATCAATACCAAGTTTTTCCTTGTATTGTAATATAACCTTGTCACAAATGATTTTGTATACATACTCTCTTAGTTCATCATTTTCGGTGATTAAGTCTTCCCAATCTTTAGATAGGAACTTATGTTCTTCACCATTTTGGTCTACTAAAGTATACCATGCTCCACCAGTTTTGACTAACTTGTGTTCTTTCAGTACGGTTAACCATGCACCATAATTATCTATACCTCTATCAAAGTACATATCATAGTCTGCATGTCTCAAAGGTGGGCCAAGTCTGTTCTTGACAATCTGTGCTCTACACTTCATACCAAGTACATTCTTACCTGTGTCTTTGATTTGTCCCATGTTCTTCAATCTAATTCTTGTTGAAGCATGGAATGGTAATGCCTTACCACCACTTGTTGTCCAAGGGTCTCCGAACATTACTCCAAGTTTTTGTCTTAATTGATTAGTAAACACAAGTGCAACCTTTTGTCTTCCAATCATCTGAGTAACTTTTCTCATCGCCTTTGATATAATAATGGCCTTGGCAGTTGCCCAACCATCTTTATCAAAGTCTGCTTCCAACTCTACTTTCGTAGTAGCGGCTGCAAGTGAATCAACCATAATAGTTACTAATCTATCTTTGTCTGATTCTCTTACTTTAGTTACGATTTCTACAATTGCCTCAAAGATATCTTCTACGGTTTCCAAATGTAGGTATAACATTTTATTTAAGTCTAAACCAATCACTTCCATAAACTCTTGGGAAACTGAAGTCTCAGTATCTATATAAACTGCAACTCCACCTTTCTTTTGAGTTTCTGCAAGAATGTGTGCACCAAGTAATGATTTACCACTTGATTCTAATCCATTGATTTCTGTGATTCGTCCAACTGCAATACCACCATTTGGTCTGTTTGATATTGCCAAGTCTAACATAGAACTACCTGTAGATATAAAATCTTTTATATCTGTTGGTGTGGTATCACTTCCATCTAAGAAGTATGCCACTTTGTTATCTTTAAACTTTTTGTTTAGACTACTTGCCAAAGTATCGGCCAATCCATCATTTACTGACATTCATTTTCTCCTAAGTTAAAATAGTGTGTAGTTAGGGAATACAATAACACCCATCTCTACTTTTCTTGTATGTTGCCACACACTATATTGTTATTGTTTATGAATTAAATAATTCATCAAATGCTTCTGATGTATCTTTCACTTTGGAAGATTCTAATTCAGAAGTTGTTACGGTATCTGTTGTTGATTCCTCACCTTCGGTATCATCATCGGATGGGTTTAACCATTCGTTTAATACTCCTGATAAGTCATCATAAGATAACTCTTGATAAATTTCAGTAATGTCTTGTTGGTCTTTTACTTTTTCCAAGATTTCAGGTTCATCTGAAATTGGTGTTTGATTAGGTTTAACTCTAATCTTAGTAGTAGGATAACTGGCTCCAGTCTCCTCTGCTGATATGAACTCAACAACTACATCACGACCATTAACTGGGTCTGTAATATCACCATAGTCTGGGTCTGCAATTACAGAAAGTAGTTCTTGGTATACGGTTTTACCGAATCCCCAAAATTTTACTCCTTGTGATTCCTCACCTCTGACTACGACTGGTGCAAAAGTTCTCATTTTTGCCTCTAATTTACGAGCCAATTGATAATCTTCTTTGTTACCACTTCCACGAAGTTTCTGTGCAAACTCTTCAATCGGGTCAGGTCTACCAAATGATATTGGTGAAAGATATGAACGATTGTTGAGATTGTAGTGGAAAAATAACTCAATGAAAGGATTGTCCTTATTTAAGTTGTAAGGTACGATTCTGATTTGAGTTTTACCTGGTTGTGGTTTCCAAAGACTTGATGTTCTGTTGTTTGTAGTTTGAAGTTGTGATAACCTCTTACGAATAGCATTTAAGTCCATTATTTATCTCCTATTGTTTTATGTTTAATTGTTAATTGGTATTCAAGTGTAACCTTGATACAATAATATATATCATATATATTTGTAAAAAACGGATTTATTTTTATTAT
>Ga0208666_1000634_pt1 | contig 16228 bp, 23 predicted proteins | sample 5B_taG_FD_184078 | JGI IMG/M metagenome (GOLD analysis project Ga0208666, IMG submission 184078) | Marine viral communities from the Subarctic Pacific Ocean - 5B_ETSP_OMZ_AT15132_CsCl metaG (SPAdes) (version 2) | ecosystem: Environmental > Aquatic > Marine > Oceanic | place: Pacific Ocean...
AACAACGAGGTAACAAGAGATGAGCACCTAGCAGAGTTTAAACAAAATAGAGCTAAAATATTTGGTGAGTGGCAGGGCGATAATCTAGTTGGTGAAAACATGAACAAGCTAGAAGCTTTGTATGGCACTAACTATAGAGACGCTTTAGAAGATATATTGTACCGTATGGAGTACGGTAGAAAAAGAGAGCAAGGCAAAAACAAACTTGTCAATGCTTTTAATAACTGGGCAAATCAATCCGTTGGTGCTATAATGTTCTTTAATATGAGATCTGCTTTGCTACAAACTATATCATCTATAAACTTTGTAAATTGGTCAGATAATAATCCTTTAAAAGCAGCGGCTGCATTTGCTAATCAAAAACAATTTTGGAAGGACTTTAGCATGATATTTAATTCCGATATGTTAAAGCAAAGACGTGCTGGTAATCAAAGGGGTATTAATGAAGCTGAGCTTGCAGCTGCTATTGCTGGATCAACAAACAAAGCTAAAGCAGCTTTAAACTGGTTGTTAACAAAAGGTTTTTTACCTACACAAATAGCAGATAGTTTTGCTATCGCCAGTGGTGGTGCTACGTTTTATAGAAACAGAGTTAATACTTATTTAAAACAAGGTTTATCACAACAAGAGGCGCAAGCAAAGGCATTTAATGATTTTCAAGAAATAGCAGAAGAATCACAACAGTCTTCAAGACCAGATTTAATATCACAACAACAAGCGTCACCTCTTGGTAGATATATATTAGCGTTTAAAAACACGCCTATGCAGTACGCTAGGTTAATGAAAAAAGCTTTCTTAGATATTAAAAATGGTAGAGGAGATTTTAAATCAAATCTTAGTAAGATAATATACTATGGTATGGTTCAGAATTTAATATTTAACGGTTTACAAGCCGCGTTAGGTGCTTTAGTTGGTGATGATGATGAGGAAAAAGATGCTAAAACATATGAGCGAGTTTTAAACGGTATGCTTGATTCTGTACTTGGTGGTTTAGGTTTTGGTGGTAATGTTGTTGTTACTGTTAAAAACAGTATAAGAGAATATTTAAAACAAAAAGGTAGAGGCTGGGGTGCTGATCACACGTATACAATGTTGCAGTTAGTTAGTTTTTCTCCTACTGTAGGCTCTAAACTTAGAAAAATATACTCTGGTATACAAACGGAAAAATTTAACGAAGATGTTATAAAGAAAATGAGCTTGTTAGATATAGACAACCCTGTGTATAGTGCTCTTGCAAATGTTATATCTGGTGTAACAAATATACCTTTAGACCGTTTAGTTAAAAAAGTAGATAATATAGATGCCGCTATCACAGAAGATATTTCAATGGTTGAAAGAATAGCTTTGTTGTTAGGTTGGAACACGTGGGACTTAGGTATTGAAGATCAAGACATAATAGCTATTGAAGAAGAAATTAAAAAAGACAAAGACAAACAAAGAAAAGAAAAATCTGATAAAAAGAAACAAAAAAAGAAAAAAGAACAAGAAGAAGAAAATAAAGTTAAAGAAGAAGAGAATAAGAAAAAAGAAGATGGTGGATGTATAGCTATAAATAGAAAAGGTGAAAGATGTAAAAATGAAGCTTTACCTGGTGAAAACTATTGTACAATACACGATAAAGTAGAGCAGAGAGCAGATGGTACTAAAGTACAGTGTAGTCAAATAAAATCAGATGGTGATAGATGTAAAATGAAAACATCAAACAAATCTGGTAAATGTTATTATCATGATTAAGTAAATAATTCAAAAAACAAGTGATATTTAAATAATACAATAAAGCGAATAAAATGGCAAAAGAATTAAATGAAGATACAGCGTTTAAGCTAAGCTTAAAAACACTAGGTGGTATTGCTGCATTAATAGCAACTTTATGCGGCATGTGGTTTACTTTGCAAGCTGATATATCAGAAGCAAAAGAGTTACCTGCTAACAAGTGGAATCCTGAGTGGGAAGAAAAACTACCTGACGCAGAAGTTACACGTATGGAGTTTGATATGAAGGATCAAATGATACGTAATACTATTATGACTACACAAGAAGATGTTACTGAAATAAAAGAAACACTAGAAAAAATAGAAGACAAGCTTTATGATAGATAATATTAACTGGCAAACACGAGCTATGTACATGTTGATAATTGTCTTCATGCTGTTGTGTAGCGTTTGTTTTAGCCAAATAAAAGTAGTACAGTTTAATGCTGGTTGGAACAAGTCTAACGATGTACCGTGGGTAATGAGCTTGAAAGACTGTAAAACTATAGGTTATACAGATGTTGGTAGTGATAAAAAAGCACAAACAAAATATAAAATAGCTTCCGTTCCTACAATAATAATATTTAAGGATGGCGAAGAAGTTGCTAGGTTCCAAGCTGATCTTAGTTTTACATTAGTAGCAACTAAAGAAGAAGTGCAAGAGGAAATAGATAATATAATAATGAGTGACTTTTAACATGGCATACGTACAAAAAAATAATCCTTTTCCTGTAACAAGTTGTGGTAGACGTAGAACGTTTATGAACGACAACGCTGTTAAAATGATAAACAAGCCACCAGAAGACAGAACTAAAGAAAGTCCATTTAACAAAAGCAACGAACCTAGAAAAACAACAAAGGGTAAGGGACGTAACTTTAGAACAGTCAAGGAGGGTGCTGGGATGACTTCTAAGGGCGTTAAAGATTATCGTCGTAAAAACCCCGGCAGTAAGCTTAAAACAGCTGTAACTGGAAAAGTCAAACCTGGCAGTAAAGCGGCTGGAAGAAGAAAATCGTTCTGTGCTAGATCAAAAGGTTGGACTGGTGAAAGAGGTAAAGCAGCTAGAAGAAGATGGAAATGTTAAAGGGTTTTCCTATACAAAAGTATTTAGATAAAAAACCACCTAGCGAAAACTCTATAACAACAAAAGGTGAAGTAAAAGAATTATCTAAACTACCTATAAGAGAAAAGTTTATAAAAGAAAAAGATGATATTAAAAAATCTTTTGAAAGTATTGTTGGTAAAGATGAAATAATACAAAAGTTAATTAATGAGTCTGCACCTATTATAATGAAAATTAAAAAACATCATAACAGGCCAAGACCAAAAGTAATGGCTAAAAAAATGAAAACAAAAATGGAAGATATAGAAATGGCTTCTATGAAAACACCATCTTATCCATCAGGCCACTCTGTTCAAGGTATATTAATAGCTAATGTGTTAGCTGATAAATACCCAAACAAAAAAGATAAATTAAAAAAAATGGGTAGAGACATATCTTACAGTAGAAGATCTGCTAGAGCCCATTACAAATCAGACTCTTTGTTTGGTGAGCAAATAGGTAAAGACATGTATAACTATATAAAAGACAAAATATGAATGCAAGAAGTTTAAAAAAAATATCTGGTGAATTAAAAAAAGCTAGCAAATTACACGCTGGTCAAGCTGAAAAAATAGATGGCATGTTGAGGTCAAGAAACGCACCACTAAAAGCTTTTGCTTCACCAGTAAAAGGTAAATTAAAACCTTGCCAAAAAGCAGCGGCTAAAAAGAAATTTAAAGTATATCCATCTGCTTATGCCAATATGTGGGCGTCAAACCATAAGTGTTAATGGCCTACGATATTAAAGCTAAGTTTATAGACAACAGTCCTTTACCTTGTTGGAAAGGATATGAAAGAGTACCTGGTATAGCTAAAGGTGCTAAAGGTAGTTGTCGTAAATCATCACCAAGCAAAGCAAAACAAAAAGGTGGAGGCACAACTAAAGTTTGTTTACCTAAAGCTAAAATAGCTAGTATGAGTAGTTCTGAAAAGCAAAAAGTCATAAGAGCTAAGCGAACTGCAGGTAAAGCTGGTAAATATAAACGCTCAAGTAAAAGTAATGTTACTGGTACTAAGAGCGACGGTTTAAGAGATTGGGTTAAACAAGACTGGAGACAAGTTGGTAACCCAAGTAAAAAATGTGGAGAAAAATAAAAATGAAAAAATTACTATTACTATTATTATTACCGTTTACAATACTAGCTCAAGGCCCACTTAACTGTGTGCCTACTACTATTATAATTAATTTAGATCAATACCAAAGTGAAACTAGTTGGGGTATTTATGACACTAGTGGTACACTGTTAACTTGGGGCAACAACTATGGTTCTCAGCCTGATTATGCTTCGGTAGTAGAGCAGAGATGTTTACCAGAAGGCGATTTAACATTTGTTATATATGATAGCTACGGAGATGGTTTAAACGGAGCGTTATGGGGTGGTTTAGATGGTTCTTACTATTTAATACAGTGTAATGACACTTTGGTATATGGTACAGATCCTGCTTTTGATAATGACTCAATACATGTTTTTGTATCTGACGCTTGTCCACCCGTCCTTGGGTGTATGGATCCTGCGTATGTAGAGTTTAATCCTTTAGCTGATACAGACGATGGTTCATGCACAACTTTAAAAGTATTTGGTTGTATTGATTCAACTATGTACAACTACGATCCTAATGCAAACACAATGGCTTTAATACCTAGTTGTGATTTTGTATTAACACTTTATGATTTAATAGGTGATGGCTGGGTAGGTTCTTATTTAGAAGTTACGCAAGATACAAGTGTATATCAGTTCTTTATAGATACAGCTGCTTATACTCAAGATTTTATTATTAATTTAAAATCACCTATGCCAGTTGAATTTAGATTTTATGTTACATCACAAGCTCAACTTACAACACCGCACTGTGGGTTTAAATTAACTAACCCACTTGGTAACACTATAATAGAAGTGCTGCCACCGTTTATACAACCTATGTATAAATACAAAGTACCTACATATTGTGGTGATTTATGTATTGAAAAAATATTTGGCTGTATGGATAGTTTAGCTATAAACTATAGTGATACTGCTAATACTGACGATGGTAGCTGCTATTACTCTCCTGGCTGTACTAACTCAAGTTACTTAGAATATTACACTCAAGGTTATGTGGCTGACTTTAATGATGGTTCTTGTATAACACAAGCTGTATGGGGTTGTACTGATAGTGCTGCGTTTAATTATGATAGTTTAGCTAATTTAGATAATGGTGGTTGTGTGCCTGTAATATTAGGTTGTATGCAGCCTTTGGCTTTTAATTATGATGCTAATGCAAATACAGATGACGGAAGCTGCGTACCTTATATATACGGTTGTATAGACCCAACAATGTTTAATTATGATCCAAATGCTAACACAGATAATGGAAACTGTATACCATATAACTATGGTTGTACTGACTCTACTGCTTTTAATTATAATCCAGATGCTAATGCTGACAACGGTTCTTGTGTCCAAATTGTTAATGGCTGCATGGACCCGGACGCTTGGAACTACGATATCATGGCAAACGTCAGTGATACTAGCGTTTGTCTGTATGATGCTAATTGTATTACTGGTCCTGGTAATCCTTATTGGTTAAATGATCCATGTTACGCTTGGGTAATAGATGTAGATGCTTATTGCTGTGAAAATGAGTGGGACAATATATGTCAAGCGACTTATGATTATTGTCAAGGTACGTGGGTTGGTCCTGTACCCAAACGTATAACTAACTTAGTAGGTGTTACAGATTTACTAGGTAGACCAACAAAAATAGAAATAAATAAAGTTTTATTGTTTATATATGACGATGGAACAGTTGAAAGAAAATTAATAACAAAATAAATTATGGCAACATTAAATGCAACATTAACATTAGCAAGTTCAGACATATCTAGTGATACTCTTAGTATGACTGTAACCGATAGTTTAACTGTGGTATCACCAATAGTTAACATATCAAAAATAACAGCTACAACTACAGGTGCTGATAATATTATAGTTCCTAATGTAAATTCACCTAGGTATGTTTATATAAAACACTTAGGTTTAAATTCAGCTGGATCAACATCTGGTACTGATAAAGTGGTGGTTGAAACGGCAGATGGTACTCAAATACTTGAGTTAAAAATTGAAGAGTTTGCTTTTTTCCCTTTTTATGCAGGTGGCGCTGGTAAGCTACAGCTTCAAACATCAGCTAACACAGTACAAGTTGAATATGCTTTTTTTACTAGAGGATAATATGAAAAAATTATTTATAATACTATTGCTTATAATAACATCTTGCATAACACCTAAACCTTGTTGTGGTCAAACTATAGATACTAAAGAGTTATTAAAGTTTTCTACGTTTTACGCTGCGGTGAATGGTGGTACATCGTTATCTGATGTTAAAGTATTTTCAATAGATAATGGTTTATCTACACAAACTGTTTCAACTCCATATGATTATAACTTTACTATAGGACTTCGTAAGATAGCTAGGTTCGGATATGAAAATAAAGCCCAAACATTTTATGATGGAACAGAGTCTAATTACAGTGATGCGGCAACTGTTGGTAAAGTTAGAGGAGTTGAGTATTTATTTGAAGTAGATTATAAAAGACAAGAAGGCGTTAACTACATGGACCAACATCATTTTGTTAGATTTAGCTCTGACGAAGGTTGCCCTGACGAGCTGTGTGTAAACTTTTTTGCTTTAAAAGTAGAGTACCTTGAAGATGGTTTTGCAGATATAAAATATTTTGAAGCATCAGAAAGATATAGGCATCGTGATGGGAAACATTTATCTTGGAACGTAGGACTTGTTCATAGACTTGCTGAGCCGTATGGTTACAACGCTTTAGATGAGTGGATGTTAAGTAATGGTAATATACATTATACTTATTTAGCTTTAGAAGAAGGTTATAATGTTGATGTTGCTAATAGCAACTACTATAGTCCTACTGGTGAGTTGGTAGCTACTAGCTCAGAAGTTTGGGAAGCAGTTGTTGTACCACAAGTACTAGCTGATTATACACAAAAGAAAAGAAATGAATTAGAAAAAACAATACAGCACTCTTTTGTTGTTGGATTTGATTACTACAAATACAGCAAGCAAACATGGTTACACGCTTGGGGTAATTTAATGCCTTACCACTATGATGATGGTAGTGAGTTTAGTTATCATAATTACGTTGATGGTCAATGGTACGATTATTCTTTTGGTTTTATATTTGGATTAAAAGAAAACAAACAGCTAGGTTATTTTGTAGAAGGTAAGTATAATAAATACTGGAACCGTGAGTGGTATGATTTTAAAATAGGCATGAACTATACAATATTTTAATTATGATAAGTAATCACATAAGTTATAAAGAAGGCACATATAGTGCTACAGCATTAAGAAGAGGAATAGAAAATAAACCTAATGAAATACAATTAGCAAACATGAAAGTGTTAGCTGAAAAAGTTTTTGAACCACTAAGGATTTATGTTGGTGGACCAATAAAAATAAATAGTTTTTTTAGAAGCGCAGAACTTAATACTGCTATAGGTGGTAGTACTAGATCACAACACTGTAAAGGTCAAGCTATGGATATAGATGATACATTTGGTAAAATGAATAATGCTAAAATGTATAATTGGATAAAAGAAAACTTAAGCTTTGATCAAATGATATGGGAGTTTGGAGATGATAATAATCCTAATTGGGTACATGTTAGTTATGTATCACCTAGTAAAAATAGAAAAGTTTGTTTAAAAGCTTACAAAGATAAAGGACGAACTAAGTATAAAACAATATAAAAAAGGGAGCGATTAAGCTCCCTTTATTATTTAGAATTTGGCATTCTTTTGGTCTTGAACTTCGACCCTGACTTCTTGTGCTAGAGACTTTACAGTCTGCATAGCCTTTCTAACCCGCGTTCCAGCGGAGTTATTTCCTTCAACAAATTTTATAATATCTGTTTGACAATCATTTACAACATCTTGTAAAACGTCGAATAATTCATCTAATTTATTAAAACTCATTTTATTTAATTTAAATTATAAGCTTGTTATTTCACAAGATCCACCAGTACAAGCTAATTCACCTGATAAATCTGTTTCGTCAGTAGCTTCTACAATATTAGATAAATCTATATCATTTAAACTTTTGACTCTTTTATTAAACTCTGTTTTTGTTATATCTTCAAACGGAGCCTGAGTATACGTACCACCGTCATAAGGTAGTACTGACAAACCATTATAACACTCTCTGTTTTCCCACATCCACTCACCGGCTTTTTTCCAATCTTCTTTCTTTAAACTTATTGTTGCAGATACATTATGTGTGTTTGATCCTCGCCTGTGACCAGGTTTAACCCACTCTGTAGCTACTTTTTTTACACGTTTAAGTAAATCAAAAGCAGACTCAGTTCTTAATATAGAACCCTGCGGCGCTGACTGTGGTATTTCTATAACAGCGGTGTCATGAGGCCTGAAGTATTCATCTTCTATTAAATCTGGATTATTTGTTTTTAAATAATTATATATAGGTTCGTTTTTACCCACGCGCAATCTACGTATATAATAATCATTGTGCCACGCATGTATACCAGATGATGTTCCAAGTACAAGAGATGTTGTTCCTGCAGGTTTTATACACGTTGTTCTAGCTGCTTGGTTTATTCCTATTAGCTTTGCTACCCTCGTGTTCTCTCTTTTTACGATACTTGCAGCGACCTTCATATCCAGCTGGAGCACAGCGGCACTCCCTATTCCTGTCATTGACACACCTATAAGTGCGTCGCGTTCTGTTGTTTCTTGCCATATTTCTCTTAGATAGTGGAATTCCGTATAACCTGCTTGAAGCGTACCAATGAAGGCGGCTGCTTTAACGCGGGCGTTAAGGTCTTCTTGGTTCGTGACGTCACTTACATTAACTTCGCACAAGTTACAGAACTGATACGGGCGTAGTGCAATCTCACAACAAGGGTTAGTACCCCAGTCTTTATCGTGATTAAAGTATATGCCTGGCTCTCCAGCTCCGGATAATTCAATACGTTTCCACAAATCTAAGAAAAATTCCTTTGTTATTTTATGTCTCATTAACACGGCAGAGTTATTAGCTCTACCTCGTTGTGGGTTTGTTTCCCACCAATTACCTGACTTACAAGATATCATTTCTTCATCATACGCTGAAAATAACGATATAAGGGCTGCACGACGTATTCCGCCAGCAAGTACCGCATCAGCCACATGGCAAACGATATCATGTACTTCAAGTGTATTAAGCTTTGTTCCATCTTCTTTAGCATCTAATATTCCTTTAATTTTTACTAAACATTCTTTTAATGGTTGTGGCCCTGGAGCTTTACCGCCAGACGTAACAAGCCTAGCTCCTTTTGGTCTAATATCCGAATAATCAAATTTGATCTTAGATGATCTCTTAGAGCCTAAATAAGACTTGATTAAGACTTTAATTGAATCAGACCAACCCTCAATACTATCGCCAATAACAAACCTTCTTGTTCTACCTTTAAATGGTTTTGTTATGCAAGGGAGTAAGTTAATATGGTGTTTTTGAACTGAATAACCCACTCCACAACCAGAGAGTAAAAGAAACATGCATTCACTGAAGCTATCAACATGATCAATAGGTAAGTAACTGCAATTGTATAATCTATTTGGGCTAATTTCGATCGGCTTACCGCTGAACTGAAGCGAGCGCATAGATGGTAAAACTTTTTTTTCATAAACGTATTTGTAAGCTAATTGTATTTGATCTGTTAATTGTGGATACCTTTTTTGATGCATCTCTTTATTCCTTGTGACTAGTTCTTCCCAAGTTTCTCTTCTGTTTAACTCAGGAATATACTTAGCATACTTCATATGGACTGTTAGATCCGAAAGTATTTTTTTATTTAAATCTTTAGTCATTGTATGTGGTCAAACATATATCAACAAATGGCACGTAAAGAACGTGATTACTTTTTTAACTTCGTTATAGGGTTCTAAAACCTAATATTATACCTGGGTAAAACCCAAAACTTAATTCCCAATTTTTCATTTGTTTTTATTTTTAATTATTAACTCTATTACTTTGTCACATTCTTTTTGGTTTTGAGGTTTATATAAAGTCACATGTTTTAAATTATCATTAACATATTTTTTAAACATTTTCCATCTTATTGGAAAACTTTCGTTTGCTCTACCTTTACATTCAATTATAAATGTTTCGGAAACAAAGTCTGGTGTATATTTTATATTTAAAATTTTTTTCTGTCCTCTGTTTACCATATCACCTTTGCCATTACCTTGTCTTTCAAACGAATCAACTTTAAAACTAAAAGCTTCTTGTAGTACATATGTTTGTCCTTCGTACTTAGCTTTGATTTTAGATTTTTTTAAAGCTTGATACATATAACGCTCTAAACCACTAGCAAACGTGATCCCGTCGTATGTGACTTTTTTACTTCTAACAGGACCACGTTTACGTTTAAATTTCTTCATCATATTTAAGCTTATCAATTAAGGCTTCTTCTGATAAATCTTGTAGTTCATCTCTAGCTGCTTGTATATATAGTACCGCATCCATAAGCTCTTCTTGTATATCATTTAAATAACCTTGTAAGTTTTTCATTTTAAACCTACGCTCATCATCTAACGTGTTGTTATACTTTTCGTAACCTACGTCAGACCGTTTAACAAACTTATCACAAACTTTTCTAACTACAGGATCCCTAAATCCATAAGACTTTCTTTCTTGTATACCATTTTTTGCATCCATAATTTCTCTATCACTCATATTAATCTTTTTTAAATGTTCCATTACTCATTTTACCTGTTCTATCTTTTATCTCATTATATGCAGCATCAATACATTTTTCTATAGATGTACCACAAAGATGTGCTAAATTAGTAAGTACAACTACACAATCACCAATACCATCAATAATTTCTGGTTCATCTTTTTTAAGTACAGCTCTACATATTTCACCGGCTTCTTCCATGAGTTTTAATGTTTGTGTTTTAGGATCACCATCATTATATAAACCTCTGTCTTTCGCCCACAGTCTAATTAAATCAAACCTTGATATAACTCTTAGATTTTGATTTTCAGGTGACAAACCGCCGGATCTAGTTTGACCGTTGTATTGGTCTTTCACGTGTAAATCTGCTAATGTTTGATGTGCATTATTATTATCAAACCATCTAGCAAAAGCTCTGTTATATACATAACATCTATCATTTGTGTATTTTGATGAACATACGTTGTCCATTATCCATTCTACAGATTTAGATGTTATTACACACTCGCCAAATGGTGTATCCCATGACATACCTATATTATCTATAAGCCTGCCTTTTAGTTTATTGACTGGACAAGGGAATGTTGTAGTCATTTCTGTTACATTTATTTTCATTTTATTACATTTTAATTTACTATATAGTTCTTCATCAACACTATAACCGTATTGTTTTTGTAGCTCGAGTTCTTTAATAGATACGTAGTTTATATCGTCAGACATTTCTAGTATTTCGTACTCATCTTCTTTGTAGCCTTGTTGTTTTTCAACACGGTGTTTGATATTATTTGTTACACCTATTTTTACACCCGGTATATGGTATATACAATATGTCATATCTTATCATTATATAGATGCATATTATGCGCAAAATGATAATATACACCAGGTTCAACATTTAATTCATGTGCAACTAATCCTTGTAACATAGAGAAACAATACTGATCATTACAAAAGCCATACCAAAGATCGTTGCTACGCATCGTTACACACATGTCTAATCTATTATGTAAAATTGTAAACTGTACAGCATAAGTACATGGTGTGTCGTTTGCATAATCAGTAATTTCTTTACCGTCATATATAGATATAGCAGCTTGTCTAGTTTCTTTGTTTTGTTTTAACATCTCAATAACCATATCTAGCTGAGCGTTACGCTCCCATTGCCAGCCATAGTTAGAGTTAACTTTACCAAAAGCATCTGACATATTGTACCATATCTGTGGTATTTTACCATACAATTTACCGAGCTCTGATATATTGTTATTACCAGATAAGTACCACTGCCATTCAGCTATTGCATAATCTTCTTTCCATTTACGTTCTCTATTTATTATTTTGTTGTCTAGCGGGTTTGTTATATAAAAACCTACATTAAACAAAGCTTTTGTATCAGCAAAGTCTATACCGTCTTGTATTATACGGTCGTGCATGTACTCATAAGCTTCATTTGCGTTTCTAAATTTATGCATAATATTCTCCTTTATATTTAATATAATAATTGTAGTATTTATTGTATTTTATTTTTGTATATATTTTATCAACACCTTTTTCTGTTGTTTTAATTTGATTATCATTAATTTCTTTAATTATATTTGTCATAGTAGTATTTATAATATTCGTTAAACTTATTATAAACAACATTGTCATCATATCTATTTGGATCTGTATGTACTTTGCCGTTTATATTTATTTCAATTTTCCATCTTAGTAGCTCGTCTTTCCAATCGGGGCTTATAGATACTTTTATGTTTTTATTCATACACCAACCTATTACTTTCATTTCATCTTGATTCCAAGATCTTTGTGGAGGTTTTTTACTTGGTGTTTTGTGCCAGTTTTTATACATATATTATCCAATTAGTTTGTATTTAGTTTGTATTATTCCCAAGGCATTGGTTCGTTTTCATCTATTGTTTCGTGAGGTACAAAACTACCAGATCTTGGTTCCCAAGTAAAATGGGATTCAGCACCATTTTCACCTAAGTTTTGAAACTTAACTTTAAGTACTTTAACTTTTGTAGTTTTTGCATCATAATCTCTATGTACTAGTAAACCGTGATAACTAGCATCGTACCATTCACCGCCACCTTTAATATTGTACATTGTAGGCTCTTCTATTTTACCATCTTGACCTTTATACATTTTAGTTGGGTGAGCAACTATAAAAGTTAGCACATCATATTTTTTACAAAAAGTTTCGATCTTAGCTAAATAATCCATTGTGTAACGGTTTACGTCATCTGACGTTGCATTAACGTCTCTGATCTTATTAAATGGATCAATAACTAAACATTTAATACCTTTACGTTTTACAAGCTCAGCACCTTTACGTAATACAGAATCTAAACTGTATTTGTCCATATCAATAAAGAAGTAATTATCGTTTACGTGGTCTGCTACTTCTTTCCATTTGCCTCCTCCAATATCACCTGGTGAAGGCATGTCTTGCCATGTTTTACGCATTAGTTTATGAGCGTGTAAATACACCGGTTGGTTTTCTGGACTTGCGTACGCAGTTTTCCAACCATATAAATTATTATAACCGACAACCATTTGATCGACAAAATCAGACTTACCAGAACTAGGGATACCAGTAACAGTAATAAACTGACCAGTGTATGTGCTAAATATTTTATCAAAGTTTTGAAGTCCGATTTGGAAACCAGGTTTAAATCCATTTTTAACAAAGTCTCTAAGTTCATCTTCTACGTCTTTTAAAGTTGATACATTTTCAAGTGGCACTGGTCTTGAATTATGTATAGCACTACGCAATGCTTCAGCTCCGTGCTCTAATAAAAAGTCGTTAGCATCTTTGTTACCGTTAAAGTCTATAAGATAACATACTTCTGCTCCAAGACGTCTAACCAACTCTCGTTGTAACATTTGACCAGGTTCATCAGCATCAACAGCTAATATAATTCTAGTCTTGTCATCAAAATAATCAATACAATTATCTAAATAATCTAAGTTATTATTATTTAACGTGGCACCATTTGGCACTGAAATAACATTTGGTATACCAGCTTCGTGTAAAGCTAACACATCCATTTCACCTTCAGTTATAATGCAAGTGTCATACCCTACTATTGAATCAATATTATAAAATACTTTTTCAGCGCCTTTATAAAGCTTAAAGTTTTTTCTACCATCACGATATTTAATATTAATAAGTTGATCACCTATATAATAGTTAAATTGTATTGTATTTTCTTTCTTACCAGTTTGAGGCATAAACTCAAGACCTTCATTTACACGAAGGTCTTTGAGTGTTTGTTTTGATATACCTCTTGTACCAAACCATGTTTCAACATTTGTACTTATATCATTAAATTGTTCTGGAGTTTCTGGTCTTACATAAACTCTTTCACTAACACCTTTACGTTGATAAGTATGTAATTGAAATGTTTTGTTACAGTTGTGACATGTACCGAGACCACGTTCCCAATCATAACTAGCACACTGTGCTTTTTGATTTTTAGGCTTCCTGGTATGCGAACACAAAGGACAAACCCCTTGTGAGGCACCTTCTTTCAGGCCATGTTGATTGAACTGGTCAATAACAAATCCATTGATCTCTTCTTTATTCATTAAAACGGTAAGTCTTGTTCAGCCGCAGCAGGAGCAGTTGCTGGTGCTGAGTTGTTATCTCTTGGAGCTGTGTCAACATTTTGACCATTAGTCCAAACTACTTTTACATTACCAAGATAAGTCTTAGCTGCCTTAGCATCTCTTTCTTCCTTAGTTTGTTCTACAACTACAGGTCCTTGATTACCAAACTGATCTGTTTCATCGTTTATTGTAATTGTAATTGGTAAGTATTTACCTTTTTTACCTTCAAATATTTTATCTTTAGGTATATTGTTAAGGTTAATACTTGTTTTAATAATACTTGCCATTTAATAATTATTTATTTGGTTAAACATTCTTGTTATTTGTTCTTTTGTAGCACCAGTATTTCTTCTTAAATTATCTACAGCTTTCAAATGATTTTGATTCTGATAGAAATTATGTATAGAAGTTTTAACACCAGTTACACTACATGTTTTTTGTCTATTTGGCATAATTTAGGTTTATAAGGTTTTGCTTATGAAATACTGTTTAGGATCAAAATCCTTGGTCTTGTAAAACAAGTCATAAGCTTCACTTGCTTTACGTACCTTATCTTCGCCACGGGCATAAAATTCTGGTGAACAATCAAACATACCTATTTTATGTGTAGCTTTATCGATAACTATGAATAACATCTCATATCCGAACAGCTTACTATAAATATAAGCCTGTGAATCATAGTTATACTTTGACGCTGACCATTGAAACTTATCAATGTCTGCGGTTGTTTTTAAATCAATGATTAACTTTTCATCGTGATTAACAATATCTGCTTTGCCTTTCCATTTATTACTAAATAAATCTGTAATACCTGGTACCTCATATTCAACATTACCTAGTTGTATAAGATCTTTACATATATCATTACTCATTACTTTTTCTCTCATTAATTCAATTGTGTCTACTTCATGCTGTAGTAGACATAGCTCACCACCGCTTACATCTTTATACTCTTTTGTATTCCTAGTGCTAGACTTAACAACTTTATACTTATCTATTTTATTTGGTTCTAATATACAAGTATGGAAATACCCACCAACTAAAAATGCTGGTGATGGCTTACTAGGCTTGAAAACATTTAATGGATCTTTTAATAGTCTACTAACATGCGAGTTAGATAAATATTGATTACCAAAGTCGCCATAATAATGTTCGTCTTGTTCAAGCTTTTTTAATATTTGTTTTTTATTCATTTGGTTTTAGTACTGTTATTGATTTTATTTTACTACCGTTTATATAATAAGTATTGTCAGAACTTGGATAGCTTTTTTTTATTACTTCATCAAACACTCTGCCTTCTATTAATAAATCTCTATAGTTTATGTATTTACGTTTACAATATCCACAGTTATCATATAAGTCAAGAACTAGTATTTGATTTTTTTTTATTGTTATTTTATAATCTTTATAATCATAGTCATTATAGTGATCTGTACTTTTTATTATCTTCATGTTTTTACTAAAGTAATGCATATTAGTACCGTTAACCATTACCCAAATGGTATCTTGACTATAAGATAAAACAGATATAAATAAACATAACAGTGTTATTTTAATTGTTTTCATAATGTTAATTGTTTAATTTGTTGTTGTGTTAGTTTGTATTTAGATTCAATAGCTTTTATATCACCACCTGATTTTATATAATCTTTTGCTTTATTCATTTGTTCTGTAGTAATAGTTGGTTTTGCAGCTTGTTTTATTTTATTTACAGCGTTAGAATTACCATGGTTATTTGTTGCATCAGCATCTTCCGTGTCATCAATAAGTAATAAGTTACCTAAAGCATATTTCTTACCATAAGTTGATGCGGCACCAAACTGTTGAGCAGTCTGCATACCTTTTTGATTAAGGTCTACACCGACTAGTGCTGTAGCGTGTATAGCATTTTCACCATCTGATATTGTTGCTGTTGATTGCATTGTTGGAACAGGGTCAGTTGCAATTATTTCTTCATTTATTGTAACTGTAACGCCTTGTTCAATTAAGAAAGGCTTTATAGCCTCTAAGATGTCTTCTGCTTT
>Ga0208666_1000637_pt1 | contig 16139 bp, 13 predicted proteins | sample 5B_taG_FD_184078 | JGI IMG/M metagenome (GOLD analysis project Ga0208666, IMG submission 184078) | Marine viral communities from the Subarctic Pacific Ocean - 5B_ETSP_OMZ_AT15132_CsCl metaG (SPAdes) (version 2) | ecosystem: Environmental > Aquatic > Marine > Oceanic | place: Pacific Ocean...
GAATGAGAACTTGTTAAAATACGACTGATTCTTTGCAATGAAAGGGGATCATCCGGGAACAATTCATAAGGAACGAATTCATTAAATGTAATGGTTGTAATTCCTGCAGGATCATTACGATTATCAGTTGCCTCCGAAACAGTAAAGTAAATCGGTTCCATTACAGCAGCAGCAAGTCCGGTGTTACCATCCACATCTACCACAATATTTTGTGTGGGTAGATAGTTTCTACCAGAGTTAATAACATCTATAGAGGTTATGGTTCCTGCCAAACTTACATTAGCACTTGCCTCCGCAATAATACCTTGAGGACCCTTAGGAACAAGAGTCGTATCAGCATCTCGTATTATAACATCTGGTGGATTGGCTTGACTGAATTGTCCAGGTGTGCCACCATTCAATATTTTTACACTTGCCAAATCCTGTAGTGGCGCAGTAATTCTTCCAGTTCCAACAGCATCAGGATAATTACTCAAATCAATTTTAAAATATGCTGCCTGCCCATCAAAAGGTCTTCTAGGATCTCCGTCTGAGTCAATCACACCGGCAGCAACAACAGTATCTTGTTCCTCGGGGATTGTACTTGTAATCACTTCTCCTGCCGGATTTGTATTACTAACAATACCTGTATATTGTGTTGCACCAAGGCCAACGGCAACTAATCCAAAATTACCAAATGATGAATTGGAGTTCGTAAGATCACATTGTGCTCCAGTATCAGCATAGATTGCAATATCATTATTAATTGTAAAGATAGAAACCAACTGAGCATAGGCATTATTAGTAAGAGATACACCAATACCTGCTTCATTATATTGAGTAAATGAATCACAAACCATTGATTTCAGATCTGCACCATTTTCCGCATCAGCAGTTTTCCCTGCATCATCACCATTGATTCTCATACCAATACTCTTGGTCATGAAGTTGGTACAGTTTCTAACGTATGGAGATCTCCATCTTTTACTATCACCTTGTGTTGCTGGTCCACCAGGAGTATATCCACTATTTGCAGTTGCTCCTGTTACAGGAAAAGCAACAGCACCAGCATTAGGACCGTGTTCAACTCCAACATAAGCACCTGCAAAGTTTAAGTTTTCAATTAAACATCCCCTTCTAACCCAAAAAACATCTAAAGACGTATTTAATGGTTGAATTGTGACCAATCTTATATCCTCTCCAGTAATTGATACATCATTTCTTAAACCGATAGGATTATTCTCTTCATATCTGCCGGGACGAATTTTAATAGTATCACCTTCAAGTGCGACTGCCGCGGCGGCACCAACCGTTGCCTTAGCATCTCCTTCCAAAAATCCACTATTAGAATCATTACCATCTTTAGACACCCAAATTGTATTTTTAGTTTCAACACCCGGAGGTCTCCAAGATACACCAGTTCCAACAGATGATAATCTATAATCTGTTTTTCCTAAAGCAACACTTCCATTTACATCTATCAGTGTGCTATCTAATTCTAAACTACCAGTAAGTTTAGTATTTCCACCCACATTTAGATTTTTCTCTATACCAACACCACCTTCTACAATTAAAGCACCACTATCCTTATCATTTGATTGTTGAGTAGAATTAATTTGAGCAGATCCACCAACATCTAAATCAGTGCCAACAAATAATTTTTTCCCAATTCCAACTCCACCTTCTACAACAAGTGCTCCAGTATCTTTGTTACTTGCATCATTTTCAGACTCAATTTTAGTGTCTCCACCAACAAATAACTTCTTAACTATTCCAACACCACCATCAATTTGAACTGATGCATCAGTTGTGCTGCTAGCATCAGAGTTCTCATTAAATGTTGCTTTACCATCAACATCGAGAGTGTCATTAAGTGTAGTTGCACCATCTACGTCAAGTGTGTTGTTAAGTGTAGTTGCAAGGTCGACATCAAGTGTATTGTTAAGTGTCGTTGCACCGTCAACATCCAATGCTGAATCCAAGAAAGTATTTCCAGTTACAGTTAAAATACCACCGATAAAGGTATTATCAGTAACAGATAAACTAGCACCGACAAAAGCATTTTGACCTACCGTCAGAATACCACCAGTAAAGGTATTACTAGTAACAGATAAACTGGCACCAACAAAAGCACTTTGACCTACCGTCAAAATACCACCAGTAAAGGTATTACTAGTGACAGATAAACTGGCACCAACAAAAGCATCTTGACCTATTGTTAGAATGCCAGTAATTCCAGAGTTTCCAACAACATCTAGTGCTACAGTAGGAGCAGAAGAACCAATACCAACATTGGACATTCTATAGATTGGAGCATTATCACCAGTTCCTACATATCCCCACAAATCTTGTGTTTGTATTCTTACAATTTCATCTGGATTTCCTACATCAGCAATTGGAATTAAGGTATCTGTACCAAGACCCAAACTATTAATCTGCCTAAAATTAAGCACTGTAAATGATTGTGCAGCACCAACATAAGGATCTGCCGGATCTGTAGAGTTGGATATATAACGACCCTCATCCTGAACAAAAATACCTTCAGAGAATGCTGGTTCAAATGTTACCCAACGGACACCAAATTCATCACGGTTTAGAAATGCACCATTTGGACCAGGAGAACCGGCAGAATCATAGATATTTCTTCTTATCGATAAGGTTTCTAAATCAAGACTTAATTTTCCCTGTGTTGAATCATTAAGACCAGTAATTCCAATTCCAGGATTTACAGTTCCTATACCAACCGTACCTAGACCGGTAATTACAACTGTATTTTCTTGTTCAGAATTGAATTGAAACTCTTGTACGGGTGTTGTTGTGAATATACCAACTCTATCTGTTCTAGTATCAGCAGTAAATACAGTTCCGCCAACACCAACATCAAAAGATATTTTTGCAGTAAGAATATCAATGTCTAATTTTCCGTCTATTGTTACGTCTTTCTTAAATACTGCATCCTCATAAAACAATACTTCTCCATAAACATCAAGTTCGTTAACATTCAGTTTTCCCCAGATAGTAACATCCTCAAATACTGAGTGTCCTGATCTTGTAAATATTGGATTAGAAGGTACTGGAACGTTTGCCATTTTAGGTTAGAATATTAATTGCTGCTTGAACTGGTGAACCTGATGCTGCTAGTGCCAAATCTGCGATTAATGTTCCTTTAAACATTTTTAAGAAAGAACTTGCTAATAATATATCAGCAAAAGTTCCTTTTTGAGATTTAATATCTACATTTTGTCCAAGTATTTTAATGTCTTTTGTCTTGTGTTCCTGCTCATAACCAATTTGAATTTTTGGTGCTTGAAGTACAAGTTGTTCAGTTGCCTCGATACAAATTGCTCTTCCATGAACTTTAATGTGTCCAGAATCAGCATTAACGGCAAAATCACCTTTATGTGTAATAAATTGAAATGTTGTTTGGCCGTTATTGACTAAATCTGAGGCACCAACCTCAACCTGTAGTTGACCTTCAGTTCCAAATTTGGTTGTACCAGATTCAGTATGAGATTGAACAAATCTAATTCCAGAATCAGTAGTAGACATCATCTTAAATGAGTCTCTCCCTGACATGCCCATCTGTGGGTTTCCTGTTTCAATTATTAATTTTGGGCCAAATATATCGTAAGATCTAGTTTCTTGTTTCATAATTAATTAATTTAATATCCTCCATAACCACCACTTGGTGGAGTTGATGGTGGTGGACTTGGTGGAGTTGATGGTGGTGGTGATGAACTTGGTGGAGTTGATGATGTGGGAGAAGTGGAAGTGGAAGTTGTATTCGTCGTTGAAGTTTGTTCCGATGTCTCTGTTGACGTTGATTGATTCGAAGTTACTTGATTAGTAATCGAACGCATCTGAGATGTTGATGAAATAAATTTAATATTTTTCAAACTTTCTTCCCGAGTTTCATATATTATAGAGTGAGGTGAATTAATATGATTCCTCCCTACCATTTTTATGACTGTACCATCCTTTCTAACGTGTTTGTGAAACGGACCATAATATGGTGCTCCGTTTACATATCCAACCAATTGAGTGTCTATACAATCAATAACATCAATAAATTCTTGTATTTCTGATACAGTGGGTTGGACAGTTGTCATAATTGGTCTTAATACTGCTCCAAACCCACTACTACTCTGAATATTTAGGTTTGGCAATCCATTAAATGCAAAAGATGGTTGTGGTGTGGCACTTATAACTCTTCCATTTATAATTTCTAAATCTACTCCTTCCAATTTATCATCATTAGCATAATTTTCTCCTGGATCTTCAACTACAATTTCATCAATAAAGAGAGGAAGTTCTCCAATATCTGCCGGATAATTTTCTCCTTCACTTGTAATTACAACACCAGTAACTTTACCATCTTGAATAATTGCTCTACCATAAGCACCATATCCTTTATTACAACTATCCTGGAAGGTTACAATCGGTGCTCTTGTGTAATTCTGTCCAGGATTTGTCATTTCCACACCAACAATGCTTCCAACCTTAGCAACAGATCCCACAGCATCCTCAGCGTCAACATTGTTAATAATTCCTCCAAGAATTGCATTACCAGCAGCACCAAGTCCATCACCACCAAAGAAACTTACAGTTGGTAATCCGCATTCTGTAACATTTCCAAAATTACACGGACTACCAAGATCTGATGCTTCACTTACTTTTGATCCAAAAATAGTCCATTTACCATATTGCCTTTCAAAATCTCCTACAAGATTTGATGCTCCTTGAGAAATTGCAGTTCCACTAAAAATTCTATCAAAAGAACTTTGTTCATCCTCTTCACTTTGATCCTTTAGCAATCCTTTATCAATTATATACTTACTGCTTGCAGGGCAAAGTTTTTTATCTCCACATTCAAAAAGATTTGCAATTTTTCTGATTGCATTTATTCCTGTCAATAAAAAGTCCTTAATATTAAAACTAAAAATATTTGTACCAAATCCGTTTAAAATATTAGTTATTGGTTTTAATAATGGACCAACAATCGAATCAACAATATTGGTAAGATTATTTGTAAAAGCACCCATAACCTGTTCAACAACACATTGACCTGCATTTAAAACATTCTTAACAGAAGAATTGATTAAATCTTTTAAAGCACCTTTAGCACCGTCAAGAACCTTTGTTGCCGCACAAAATATACCATCAAAAAGTTTTTGTCCAAGACCAATCAACGGAGTTTGAATTCCTATTATTGCTGGAATAGTAAATAATTTGCCTACAAGGAGTGTTGTCAGTGCATTAATTCCATTATTAATTAATCCGGATAAGGCATTACTCAACGTTCCAAGCATCTTATTTGTGAATCCGGTAATCGTGCTACCAATTAAATCAACAACAAAATTAATCTCGTTGGGAAGATTTAGAATGGCATTACCTACTTTTGTAACCTTATCAAAGAAATTTGTTAGATATGCTTCAACTTTTGCAAGAGTATTATCCTTACAAGGATCTGCTTGTATGATAGTTTTGCCTGATGTTGTAGATTCTGGAATAGGATCTTTTTGACAATCTCTACAAATTACATCAGATACTTCAAAAAGACTGGGATCAAAATTACCTATTCCATCTATTGGTAGTGTTGTACCTTCATCTTGATCTTCAGTAGTTTGATTTTCGGTAGTTTGATTTTGTGGATCGGCACCAGAAATTGATGTTGGAACTGATGCTGGAGGATTTTGTCCTGCCTTATTTTTGGCATCTCCATATTGAATACCAAATCTATTATCGGCAGTAGAACCTCTCCACACTGGAGTTACTGTAGAATCATCAAGAGCAGCACCGGGAGCACGAAACTCAGTTCTATTTCCAACAAAATTTCTTGCATTCTGTTGATATGTTGGATTCTGTATCGCAGCAACAGAACCTCTAAGTTGCTGTCTAATAGAACTTTCTGAAATTGATATTTCTCTCTTCCTATAATAAGATGCCATTGCCTTAACAGCACTGTTCTCATCAGTGATTGCCACAAACTCTGGTGATGCTGCAGTTTTCGGACCTGCGGTTGCACTTGGATCTATAAATGCTGGTTGATATTGATTTTGGGCAGTCAGAATAGCAGTAATTGATGAACCATACTTAGCCTGAAGTCTATTATAAACAGACTGAGCAACATCAGCTTGTCCTTGAGGACTACCAGATTCTAATGCGGCAATTGCGGCAAGAGTATATAAGTCTTTTGACATTTATTAATTTACCTCCTTATGCTTCATATTTATTGTTGTGGAGTTACCCTTTTTTTGGATTTATCATTAGTTGGCAAAGATTTAGGAAAGCATAAACCAGATTGTTGATTAGTTTCCTGTCTTTTTAAGAGATTTTTTGGTTGTAGATTTTCATAAAAACCAGTCTTAGAATCAAATCTACCCTCTCCGTACTTTGTTTCACATGTTCTTCCAAATATACCCAATATCAGTGGTATTCCTCTTTTTCCCCCAATAAAATGCCCATAAACCACATCACCTTGTGATATTCTACAACTTTGACCTCTTGCTGCTCCTCCAGACCCAGAAGTAGGAGGAAGCATTGCTATCGCATATTCAATATTTTCATCAGAAATTTCAGCAGTGCTTTGGTTATAGTATTGATGTATGGCAACTTTATATCTCCATCCGTGCCCACCACCACGAACTTGTTCTTTTTGATCATCAAATTTAACAACAGTTCCTATGAATGGAATTATTGGTTCTTTTGTTAAATTACCTAACATTAGTTTTTATTTTTATTAGTATATATCCCGAAAGAATCACGAACGAGAGTTAATGCTGTATATGATCTTTGAGGATCAAAATGATGACAAAGATTTAAAATCAAATACTTTCCACTTTGATTAAAATCTAAAAATCCAAGTTCTTTCTCGGACGTTGTTATTTTTTCAAAATTACATTCTATAACATCACCTGCCATTAAATTTGGATTACATGGAATCATCACGTTCGCAACTTGACTCATTAAAAGATTATATCTCATTGATGCCTGAGGAAGATAATCTCTCGGATCATTATTGATAGATTTAGAAATTCCAGAACTATTTAATCCAACATCTAATATATGTTCATGAATTCTTGAGTAATTATTATTTGATTCTACTGGAGAGTAATCTATATCTCTTCCTAAAGAAACTTTTAGTTGATTGTTTTTGAGTCTGTATACTCTATCAGATACTTCTTGTGTTAATGGATTATAAAAAATGTTTCTTGATTCATAAACACCAGATTTCATTGCGTTCACAACATTCTGATTTTTATCAATAGAAAATTTTATAATTTTATTATCATTTAAAGTTTCTACAGTTGATGCTCTTATCGCACCGGAATAAACATATTTTCCTTTAGGTTCTTGAACTATCAATTTATCAATTGATTTAAATTTATACCCTTCCTTTGTTTGATAGAAAAAATATCCTGGATTTGATGGACTTGGTGCGTTTGAAACAGATGCAAGATACAACATTAAGTCAAATGGAGTATCATTCTTCCCAGTAAAAGAATATGAATTTGATGTTTCATCAACATCTATATCACCATCTCGTAGGTTAAATTTATTTTTTAAAATTCTTTTTACTGAAACACCAATATTTCCATTGTGTTTTTCTGAAGTTACAATATTATGATTTTCCAATCCTTCTTTAGAAACTAAACTCAGTGCAACAGATTCTCTTTGAGATTCTTGATTTAAATTTATTGCAGCATTCACCTTGAGAGTATTTTCCAAAACACCAAGTCTAGATGATATTTTAAATTTAATAGACTCACCACCAGTGATTGGTAGTGAATTATAAATTGTACCTCTTCTTCCCTTTCCTTCGTTTAAATCTTCAATGGCATTACCAGTATCAAGAAAAGTCATTGTTGCAGTAATGTTTGGCGAAAGCAAACTTTCATAATAATCAAAACTTGTCGTCTTTCCCTCAAGACTAACTTCCCTATCATTTTTAATGATGGATAATTTTTCGTAAATTGAGGAGGATGTTGCGTTTGCCATTTATTATGTTAGTACTGGTTGAACTGCATAGATAAAGGTTGTTGAACCATCTTCGCCTATAGTAGTATTTAACGATGCTAACCTGTTATTATTATTTGATGGTCTTGATATTTGTGCTGCAACAGGGGTTGAAGCAGGAGTAATAGAAGTGGAGGTAGCATTTTTTAATTTTTGTTGTTGTTGCTTTATTAGTCTGAAAGTTGCTTTTATTCTTTCACGAAGTTCATTTCCACCATGACTGAGGTCTTTACTTACATCTATAAGTGGATCAGAATTTCTCAGTCTATCCAAATCCCATCTTTGAGGACTTCCATCAAGTTCTCCAGTTCTTGTTCCAAATCTTTCCCATTCTCCGTGAGTACGAACATTTGAATCGATTGTTCCTTCTGACCATCCCCATTCAACGGCAAGTCTTGCTGCATCATAAATCATAGCATCAAGTTGTTTCTTTGTTGGTGCATATTGACCTAACGAACCTCTTTCTTGAGCACCAGCTGCAGCAGCAATTGCTAATCCGACAGAATTACTATTTGCACCTCCTGTATGAGTACCCTTAAAGTCACTATAAGGAGTATGTCGAACTATAGTACCATCACCTAAAGCAATCGAGTGATATGCGTCATATGGTGTAGTATGACTACCGGCACTCCAATGTAAAAATATTCTCTTACTTGTACTACCCTTTCCTGCCACAAATCCAGTCTTACTTAAAGGGCTGCCTGCACCAGCACCATGAGCAGGGTCAATTGGTCCTGTTGATGGTTGATTTTGAGTACCAGATTCTGATGGGGGATTTGCTGGGGGATTTGCTGGGGGATTTGCTGGTTGCACTCCACCAGACTTAAATCTTTCTTGTTCTTCTTGAGTAAATTCCCTTTCCGTAAACTCTCCAGTCGTTTGATTTAAGACTCCAGTTTTACCACCTTTTTTTGCAAGAACTCTTTGCCCCGTTATGAGAGCATTACCAATTTTTCCTTCACCACCCAAGGCTTTATCAATATCATTTATCATACCACCCAATCCATCAAAAGCTTTTTCTATTTCTTTAAGAACTCCGCTTTGAAGTACTCCAGAATCATCAAACTTACCCAAAAAATCAAGAGAACCCTCCTCTGCATATGGTCCCGTAAATGAATCAAATAAATCTACTGCAAAATCTTTTACTACTGTTAATGTACTTACAACATTATCAATTATTTCTTTATTATCTTCCTTAAATTTATCAATTTTTTCTTTTATAGATGGTAATGCATTAAGTAATATTCCACTCAATAATATTCCACCAAAATTCAAAATTTTATCAAATAGACTCATAGAAGATTTTACAACATCCTTTACGGTTTTTAGTGGTGAACTTAATGTTGATTTTTTCTCTACACTTTTTTCTTTTGATTTTAATTTATCCTGCTTAACTTGTTGAGAGACTATTCTTTGATTACTTTTTTTAATATCATTATAATTTTTATTAGAATTCTTTAGAAAACTATTAATATTGCTTACATTTAATTTAAGTTGTTTTACTTGAGTGAGTTCCATATCTTATACGTATATCCCATAGACATTTGGAGTTATACTCATATATGGATTACTTCCATTGACTGCTGATATTGTAGGAATAGGAATTTCCTGTTGTTCTTCGGTAGAAGAATTTTTTTCACTATTCATAAATTTTGGAGGAAGTTCCATCGATACAAAGTTAATCTTACCAGCATTTTTGGAAGATATCATTTCATAAATTTTCTCAGTCCTCATATTATTGATAATAGATCCATCAATATTTGGTGCAAATAATTCTGGACCTTTTTCTCCTACCAAATATGCATTTCCCGACATCACAGGACCACCCAGTGCTCTTTCTCCACCATAGATAAAATTTTGAGCAGGTCTGAAAAAATCTCCCACTCTTTCACCAAAAGTTTTCTCCCTCTGTATAATTTGTGGAATATCATCCGTTGGTTTATAATCTGGAGAAAATACTTTTTCCCTGAGTTTTTTATTTTTTTCTATTCTTGGATCAACTTTCGCATCTTGAAGTCCTTCAAATCCTGGTTCCATATAGTTGAATATTTTATATTCTTCAAATGTCATACCACCCTCTCCCCCTATCTTTGAGGGATCTTTTACTCCAGCTTTAACTTCTGCTTCCAATCTTTTCTTTTCTTGAAGTTTTCTGGATAGTTCCGCCGCTTTTTTTGCCAATAATACTGTTGCTACCGCAGCTGCTAAAATTGCTAGAGGACCTGCAAGTGCTGCTATAGCCGAACCAAGAGCTATTATTTTTCCACCTATAATTAATCCACCTATAACTCCAAGAATATTTCTTATCAACTTCCAATTACTAGTAATAATATTAAAAAACTTTTTTAATTTTTCTCTATTTTCTTCTTTTTCAAACCATCCAAAAATTGCATTTGCACCAATACCCAGTCCAAGTAATGATATAAATTCTAGTATTTTATCAAAGAAACCTTTAAATGGACTAGCAACAAATTCTGCTGTCTTCTTAATTGCCCCACCAATCTTCTTAACACTCTCTAGTGCACCTTCTCTCAATCTTAATCTTCTTCTAGATCTTTCCTCTTTTAAATTTTCATTTTTTTCTTTCTCTTCTGCATTTCTCATTCCAAAAGCAATACCAATTTGCTGTTGGATTTCTACAAGAATTTTATTTGTTTCTTCTAATGTAGATGATATAGATGCTGTATTATTAATCGGACGAAAACTTGAGGAGGAAATTTTTCTCCGGTTTACTTTTATTAAAGGTGATTTTAAAATAGGACTACTAAATGCCATTCTGTTGTTGTGCCTTTAGGTTTTCTTCCTCAATATATTGTTGGAGTAAAGCAAGATAAATTTCTTTCTCCCACGGAATCATATTTTCTAACTCTGTTAATGAATATTTATGATGCTGCATCAAGGCAAAATTAATCTTAAAGTATGACTCAAGACTTGTGTGAGCCATACTCAACTGAAAAAACTTGCTAATCCCTCAAGAACAACATCGGATTCTACACCTGTCTCTGGATTTTTTACGGAAATAGTATGAGAAAGTTTGGGCATTGTTGTAAAGAACTTTTCAATTTCTTTAAATTGCTTACTATTTAATTGATCTACGAATTGTGTCAATTCTTTTTTAGTACAATCAGATGCACTCCAACTCTCTTCTTTATCATATACCATTTCAATACATGATGTAATCATATCCAGAGACTTATTTACATCACTCACATCATTATCAATTTCAAAATTATTTCCAATAAACTGATCGAAAGAAGGATACTTCAACTTCATAGAATAAGTATCATCTAATTTGATAATACTTTTATGTTCCTTATTTTTTTGAACTTTGATTGAATCAATAGCAATTTCCATCTCAACTGTGGTTTCATTATCATCCGGACAGGTGACATTTACCTCTACAGTTTCACCAACAGACTTAGCACGAACATTCAAGAACAGATATTCGATATCAAAAGTTGCTAAAGATTGAACTTTTACACCTCTTGTCAAAATACAATCATTTAGAATTCTGACAATTCCATCAGAAATCTGCTTCATATCTTCAGATTCTAATGCTATTAAAAGTATTTTTTCTTCTTTGACTAAAAAGGGACGATATTTAATTTTTTTTCCTGTAGAAGGCAACTCCAACTCATATGTTGGTGTATTAATCTTTGGTAATGGCATAACAACCCATTATAATGTCAGTTGTGATTATTTATTAGGTAATAATAAAGTTCCCCAAAGCCCCAAATTCTGTGTTAATTCTATTCGATTCTCTCAGAGTTCCAGCACCAGCAGGAGGAAATATCTCACCAACGGGAGGATCGACAGAAGTATCTGAAGGGTTCGACTTATCGTCACTTAATTTTTGAATTGGTTTTGCATTAGATTTCGATCCAGAATAAGTTCCAGGATTTACAACATATCGATCATAATTAAATGTTACATTAACCTTTAGTAATTCTGCAGAACCATAAGACACTGGAATAGATGTCATAGACTTTGGAAAAACATTTCTGAATTGATAAACCAATTCATTCTTATAATTTCTTTCAAATTTTGTGATATACATTGTATCACACTTGTAGGTATCTGGATATTGAAATCTTCGGTGATAAGTTTTAGTGTTCTCATTAAGTCCACTAGCACTTGAAATAAAATCCATCCAACCCTCAAATATTCTCAGATTTTTATAATCATCATCAATATAAAAAGTAAAGTCAACATCAGTATATAATCTAGTATGAGCAAACTGCTGAGGAATACCCATGAAATCACCCTTCACTTCTGCAGTAGCATATCCACTGGTTGGTAGTGATGCCTCTGAACACAAAATACCAGTTTTTCTGGAAACAAAAGATCTGGCATCAGGAACTCTAAATTTTCTCCTAATGTGATTTGTGATAGTAGTATTAAGTGAAGAAAAACTAACTACGTAATGATTATTTTGCGATATCTTGCCAAAGAGTTCTTTGGCATCCCTCATAGGAACTACTTTAGATAAAGGACTTGGCACTCTAAATACCTATACGACTACTTTATTATTAGTTATTTAGATGTCATATAAGGGAAAATACCAACCATCTTATCCCAAGAAATATAAGGGTGATCCGAATAATATTATATACCGTTCCTTATGGGAACGCAAGTTTATGGTTTACTGTGATAAGAATGAAAATATATTAGAGTGGGGTAGTGAAGAGATTACTGTTCCTTATCGTTCTCCTGTTGATAATAGGTACCATAGATACTTTCCAGACTTTTATATAAAAGTAAAAGAGTCAACTGGAAAGATTAAAAAGATGATAATTGAAATCAAACCATATAAGCAGTGTATAGAACCAAAGGTCAAAACAAAAAAGACCAGAGGTTATGTCTATGAGGTTGTTGAATATGCGAAAAATCAGGCAAAGTGGAATGCTGCCAAAGAATGGTGCTTAGATCGTGGTTATGAGTTTAAAGTTCTTACAGAAAACGAGTTAGGTATTAAATGACATTTTCACGTCCAACAGATGATAATAGTAATCGTGTGCGTGGTGTGATTGATAGTTTTATTGGTGTAGAAACCGCTGATGATATTATGGAAGGTTTGATAAGTGTTTTAACAGAGGGTGGAACAATTCCTGAGGTAGGTAAATATTACACATTCTTTTATAATGCTAAGACATTAAGTATACAATATGATGAACATCCACTTGTTGCTGTAACTGATGTTTTCTCTTGGGGATTCCGTGGAATTAACTTTCACTGGGGAGATAATAGACAATATGATTACAATCAAATCATCGGTGGACTCTACGAAATCTATCCAGAGGAGATATCTGACGTAAGAGAACTCAGTTTTGCTAAAGTTCGCTCTAAATAGTTCTAAAAAGAAAGATAGATGGCAACGATTCAAGAATTAAGAGCAAGATTAGAAACCTTGAATGAAAGAAGTGGTGAAGCAAATAATATAAAACGAGAAATTGCCAAACTTGAAGCTCAAGGGTTAACAGAGGAACCACCAGGAGCCACTGGTTCGGTCGAGAAGTCTTTTGCTGCTGCAGCAGATGATGGCAATAGTTTAGTAAATTATACAGAACTAAGTAAGAGTTCTAAAAGTCTTGAGGGAGTCGGTCTAAGTAAATTAGGTCGTGGATTAGGAACAAGACAAGGAAAACAAGAACCGCCTGTCAATTTAAGGTATCCTGATGCAGAAATCTATGAAGATACTGATTATTTACAAATAAAAATAAAAGCATATAAAACTGTTCGTGAAGTAGGAGGTGATACAATCGTAGGAGAACCTGGTTCTAGAAGAAATAATACAGAGAAATCTTTAGGAACCATATTGCTACCGGTTCCTCCTTCGGTCCAAGATAGGAATGCGGTAAATTATCAAGGTTCTAATATGAATGCCATTACTGCGGCAGCAGTTACTGGTGTTACTGACATCATGAAAGGGGGGAAAAATCTATTTAATACTCCAGTGGACGCTGTAACAAAAATAGGAGAAGAGATATCTGGTGCAATTAAAAATACTTTCAGTGCTGCTGGAGGTGGAGCAACAATCACAGATTTAATTACCAAATCTCTTGCATCACAGGCAGTGGGTATATTTGGTGGAAATGTTACTGTAGATCAATTGCTGGCAAGAAATGATGGGGTTATTTTTAATCCAAACATGGAACTTCTCTTTAATGGTCCTAGTCTCAGACAATTTGGATTTACCTTTAAAATGACTCCCAGAAGTGGAAAAGAGGGGGAGCAAATAAAACAAATTATAAGAACTTTCAAATTAAATATGGCACCTAAAGTAACAAAAGAAGGAAGTGGGAATTTATTTCTCAAAACTCCAAATATTTTTGAGTTGTCTTTTATGCAGGGAAGAAGTAAGCATAAATTTCTGAATAAATTTAAGCAGTGTTTCTTATCAAATGTTTCTGTGAATTATACGGGTGAGGGAACTCATGCCACTTATGGAGATGGAACACCAATATCATTAGTGATGACTCTACAATTTCAAGAAATCGAACCAATTTATGATATTGATTATCTCGACACGGATGAGGGCAAATCAGGAGTAGGATACTAAAATGGGATACTTCAGAGAACTACCAAACGTAGAATATCAATCATTTCTTTCTGATGCAATTTCATCAAAAGAATACTTAACGGTCAAGAACTTATTCAGAAGAAATAAGTTGCGTGATGACTTACAGAATGTTTTTACTATTTTTAATAAGTATGAAATAGTTGAAGGTGCAAGACCAGACACGGTGGCAGAAGAATTTTATGGAAGTGCCGAACTTGATTGGGTTGTTTTATTAACTGCAGGTATTATTAATGTGAGAGATGAATGGCCTCTATCAAACTATAACTTATATCAATATGCTGAAGAGAAATATGGTATAGAAAATTTAACCAACTTTTATAATTATGAAACGATAGAAGTTAAAGATTCAAATGGTAGACTCATTCTTCCTGCAGGTAAAGATGTCAATGAAGACTTTACTTTGAATTATAGTGATAATGGATCTAAGGTTTCTTTATCAGGAGAAAATGTTAGAAGAGGTGTTACTAATTGGGAATATGAAACTCGTAAAAATGAAGAAAAATCCTCGATCTTTTTACTGAAACAAGGATATTTACAACAGTTCTTAAATGATATGAGGGAGATTATGACTTATGGATTGTCTTCAGAATATGTTAGTGAATCAGTGATTCGTACTGAAAACACTAAAGTCACAATCCCCAACTACTAAATCAGTCCTCTGCTAGTTTGGCAAAGTAAGACAGAGTGTCATCATCGTCATCTGTGTTTGTAGGAGTCAGATTATCAAGTTCTTCCTTCATTGACTGAGGGACAGGATTTGATTCTCCACGATTCTGCTGACGGAAGTCTTCTTCCTGCTCAACAGTCTCTTGGTCTTGGAACTTGGGAGAACCCTTGATACCAAGAACATAATCAAGACGCTTCTTCAGGTCATCATAGGACTTGAATTGGTCTGCATTGGTGAACTCTTCCAGAGAGAATTCCTTCTTCCAGATTGCTTCCATTGCATCATCATCTTCAAGCAGTGCATCCTGACGTGCGAACTCAGAAGAGTCATAGTTACGATAACCTGCAACGTTCTTTGCCTTCAGTTTGAAGTTGGCACCCTGCCAGAAGTCGAACGGATCGATTGCTTCCTCGTCCTCAAACTCGGGTTGCATTGCGGCAGTGATCTTGTCAAAGATCTTCTTACCGAACTTATACAGCATCACCTTACCTTCATTGGCAGGGTTAGCAGGATCCTTGACCACGTAGATATTTGCAATATAGGTCAACTTACGCTTCTGCTTACGTGCTGCTTCCTTACCAGCATCGGTGCCGTTGTTCCACAGCATCGTGTTATATTCAGACACGGGGTCCTTCTGACCCAGAGTGGTCAGAGAGTTCTCAATGTACCATCCACCAGGACCCTGGAAGGCATGGGAGTACAGTTTGACGAATGGGAGATCTTCTCCGTCAGGGGCAGGGAGGAAACGAATAACGGCATAACCATTACCACCTTTATCTACTTCCAGTTTCCACAGACGATCATCGCCTGAACTGCCTGCATTATTCATTTTTTCGACTTCCTTGACCAGTTTTTGGGTCAGGGAACCCAGTTTGGATTGCTTCTTAAGGTCAGCAA
>Ga0208666_1000639_pt1 | contig 16131 bp, 28 predicted proteins | sample 5B_taG_FD_184078 | JGI IMG/M metagenome (GOLD analysis project Ga0208666, IMG submission 184078) | Marine viral communities from the Subarctic Pacific Ocean - 5B_ETSP_OMZ_AT15132_CsCl metaG (SPAdes) (version 2) | ecosystem: Environmental > Aquatic > Marine > Oceanic | place: Pacific Ocean...
GCACAGATAGCCCCTTCGATGACCCTGCTGGTTTTAAATTTGGAGACGCAGGGGATCAAAACGTAATCAAGTGCGGTAGTTACACAACTGATTCAAATGAAGATGCAACTGGAAATCTAGGATTCGAACCCCAATGGGTATTAGCCAAAAGAACTGATAGCACTGGTGACTGGAGATTATACGATTCAATGCGTGGTCTAGCAAATGCTCAAGATGTAGCTGCAAATTCTGGTGGTTCAATATTTTTAGAGGCTAATGATAATGCAGCAGAAACAAACTCTTCAAAAATTGGATTAACATCAACAGGTTTTTACGCTGATCAGGATGGTGCTAATAGGACGTACATCTATGTTGCATTTAGAAGGCCAGATGGATACGTTGGCAAGCCTCCCGAACTTGGTACGGGTGTATTCGCTATAGATCAAGGTAACAGTAGTGCTACTCAAATGTTTACAAGTGGATTCCCTGTTGACTTCGCTACAGAAAAATTTTATACAACTGGCTCATACAACTGGGGTGCTGCAAGTAGATTGACTGCAAAGAATTATCTCTACACTAATACTACTGCTGCTGAAGCTGCTTATTCATCATTTACATTCGATCAAATGGATGGATGGGGTGCAAATAGTGGATGGGATTCTACGGCTATTTCATATATGTGGAAACGCCACGCTGGTTTTGATGTGGTGGCTTATGAAGGGGATGGAGTTTCTACTGGAAGAAACATACCTCATTCAATGAATAAGGCTCCAGAAATGATGTGGGTTAAGAGTAGATCTGCAAGTGAAAACTGGTATGTGTATCACAAAGGCCATAACGGAGGTTCGGGGCCAGAACATTGGTTTACAAGTCTTAATACTGATGGTGTAGAACAAGATCATGGCCCCGCTTGGGCTGACACAGTTCCTACTAGTACTTACTTTACGGTAGGAGGTGATACGGCTGTAAATAAAAACAATGATGATTACATAGCCATGCTATTCTCCAGCGTCAGTGGTGTTAGTTCTGTGGGTTCGTTTACAGGTGATGGAACAAATAATGGATCGCATGAAATCACATGTGGCTTTACCCCAAGATTCCTTATTATTAAGTGTGTAACCTCTGGTGTTAACTTTAGCCATTGGCGAGTATGGGATTCATTGAACGGTCTCGATGGTAGTGGTAATGAAAGTTATTTAAAACTTAATACTAATGGAGCAAAAGTCGATGGTTACGACTACATAGACACCACTTCAACAGGCTTTAAATTCAATACAAACTTTGGCCCTGTTAATGGTAGCGGGAACAAAATGATTTATTATGCCCATGCTTAGTGCTGGCCGAAAAGGTCAGTTAAAGTTAAGGACTCATACAATTAAACAGAATCTACTGGTTTAAAAATGCAAAAGATAATCAATGTACTTTCTATTGCGTCTTTCGTTATATCTGCTTCCATTGCTGGTACTGGTGTATACGTATATGCGAATAAGGATGCACTCATAGAAGGTGCTAAAGAAAAGATTCAAAAGGAACTTACAAAATCTATCGGTAGTTCTATAACAAAGGATTTACCAACACCCTCTTTACCAAGTAAAACTGGATTAGCTATACCTCCTTTCTAATGGAACAAATTCCTGATATAGGGATCAGGAACAATTTAGATATTCAAGTTGCTAACGTTTATAGGATTCCTAATTTTACGTTTCCGTCTACTTATCCTACGCCTCAAGCCTCTCCAGTATCTTTAAATATTGGAGCTCCCATAATCGATCTTCCTGGCTGCGTTGAATTTAATCGAGCAAATAAAAAATCAAAGAATCTTGTAGATGATGATGAAAACGGAAATGTAGTTTTATGTGATGGTTCTATGCCAAGTTTTAATCCGATTGATTTTGAACCTGAACAAATATTAAAAACCAAACCAGCAGGGGTTCCTGTTATTCCTAATACTGAAACGTCAAAAAAAGAAGAAAATAAGAATGAGGATACTCAAACAGGCGATGTTTCAACTGGAGCATTACCAACCAACACATCAAATATCATTTGTCCTCCAAGAGAAGCACCTGTAGTAGGTACAAAAGTTGAAGGGGGTAAAAAAGAAATTAGTGGATATGAAATACAAAACAATAGATGTGTAACTCTTTACGAAGAAGTACCTATTATTAACCAAGTTGTGGCATCGCTACCCAGTGCTGGTGCTGTAACTACTACTGCTTCTATTGCGGTTGTTGCAACTTCATCCGCCCTACTTGCCAAGCCCCTAGCGGAGATTCTTCTGAAGGTGATAAAGCCGACGATAAAGACTTTAATGAAGAAGATTCAGAAACTTCTGGGGAAGAAACCGAGGAAGTTGACTCAGGCTGAGCTTGTTGCAAATCAGTACCGAGAGAAGAAGGGTCTTCCTGCGCTAAAGGAACCGAAGAAGAAGAAGAAATAGTATGTTTATGTTGTTTAATTAAGGTCACATTTTGAACAATAATATCGGCACAAATTGAAGCATAAGGTGACTTGGGGTGAAAGGTTACACCTAATTTGGTCTGCTCTCCACAATGCTTGAGCCTTGCCATTTCAAAATCTAATCTTTTATTAGCTAGTATCTGTTGATTTAAATCTGTTTGTGTTGTAGCTGCTCTAATACATCCTCTTTGTAATCGCCTATCAAGTGGGACAGAAAGAGTAGCAGATAGCCCTAAAGACACATTGCTGTTTTGTTTTTGACCTGTTCTTGTAGGCATATAGTAAAGAACTTGCCCAGGGTTAGCTAAGTTTCCATCAGCATCAGTAGAAGTGTCATACACCGGGTCATCGTAATAAGCCTCATATGGCGTCTTAAAAGAATGCAGTCCGGTCAAGAAGGGTGTGAAATTAAGGGTAGGTCCTTGACAAGATACACCTCCACCATAGGTATTAGTTATGTATGGACCTTGAAGAACCTGGATAGCTTGATTTGTTACACTGCCAGATGAGTTAGCTACTGGATTAGCAGTGGCTGATACACCACCTACTGTCTCTGCTTTTGAGGTATAAAAAAGATTATTAGCGCCAATTAATACTATTAATAAATACTTTATTGACTGAATGTTGAGACCGTGTCTGTCACACTTGTCATTTCTGTTGTGCGATTTATCAGAGTTTGATTTACCAGCCCTGGTTGAGATAGGGTTGTGGTGAATTGCCATGATTGGTCGGGATTTTTTATGGAGAAGTTAGGCACTTTGTTTGCATCTAACGAACTCCAAGTTGTCGTCACACCATCTAGTGTATTACTAACTGAAGTAGATGGCGGTAATAGCGTAGCACCATCAGCTTTGATGTTCGTTCCTGTGACTGTATATTCCCATCCAGTTTGATAATCTATAGAATTTATAACTTCTGTCACTTTTGTAGTGGTTTCCGTATGGCTGGTCATAGAACCAGATTGGAAATTAGGGACGACGGGCACTGCGTGAGCACCCGTTGGTAGTAATAAAAACAGCCAAATAAGCCGCTTCATAACTTTAGTCAACTACTATTTCTGAGACGAATTGCCCAGTAGCTGTGGTCCCTGCTCCTCCAGCAGTCAGTGTCATCACACCTTGTGAGGTTATAGTTCCTGCAAGCGATCCCGCTGTTCCAGCTGCGTGAGATGTTACGTCTGAAAAGTTACCTACAGCTCCAACTGATGGGGCAGATGTAGGTACGGCGTCAGCTTGGGTGTAGTTTTGGCTGAACGAAAATGAAGCGCCTGGTACGTCTTGTGTCGCTGCAATTGTACCTGGGGCATAGACTCCAGAAGTTATGGTTCCAGCTGAGACTGTGTTAGCTGTATTTCCATCAGTTGTATCAATTCCAGTACCACTGATAGAGAATGAACTGCCTATACGTTCTGTTTGTGTTATACCAGCATTTACGGTGAGCTGTGTAGACGTGCTTAGTTTATGAGTCAAATCTGCACGAGCCATAGGAGCACTAAATAACAGCAATAATGGCAATAATTTTTTCATTGAATTGAAAAGCATTATTTAAAGCTTACATGGGGGTAAACTTAGTTAATATTGCTACTATACGATGACTGAAGACGTGAAAAAGTCGTCAACGACACCCCCTCAAGACGACGCAAAAAAGAAGAATGTTTTTACAAAAATAAAGGAGGGTATTGATGACAAGGAAGAGCAATTAGTAATCTTGTCTACATTTGTGCGACTTGGCGTTGTCGTTTGGAGCGGATTTATCATTTCTTTAAATTACATAACTTTGCCTGCATTTGGTCAACAAGCGCCTAAGGACATAACTTTTGTAGCATCTGTTTTCACAGGGGCGCTCGCTAGTTTTGGACTCCAGACTGCATCTAAAAAAGGTGATGGAACAATGAAGATGGATAGCAAAAAAGGAGGTGGTTTAGGTGATATTAGTAAAGCTGATTTTGAACGTTTAATTGAAAAGATGTCACAGGTAGGTCCAACTCAAACCTTGCGGATTGAGCAAGCGCCTATTAAAATTACTACAGTGGATAACAAGACCTCTCTTAATTCCTAGTTACTAGATGTACAGGCAGAGCAACATGAACTGGACAGCTCTTGGTTTAGGCGCCATCTTAGGAGTCTCAAATATAGGCTTAATGGGAGCCTTAATAGGTAAAGGTAATCTTCCCACAGTTGATTTACCTGTAGGTAGTTACACGTCTTATGAGATGGAGGCTACTAAGGATGGTTATCGAATTAGATATAATGCTAATGATCCCAAAGTAATGATAAAAACAAAAGATATTGTTAAACCTACTGGTGTGTTTAGTAAAGAGAAATCAACCATAAAACTCTATGAAGAATACACAATGAATGGAAAGGTTCACTTAGAAGGAGGAGATGATGCTGTAGGACTTACTGCAAAAGAAATAGCATGTATTAAAGCAGAAGGTTCTGGTGAGTCCACAGGAGGGCTTGTAGGAGCCTCTGTAGGAGCTCAAGCGGCACCTGCTTTATCAAATATACCTATAATCGGTTGGCTTGCTGGTGGGTGGGTAACAATGTTCGGTCAAAAGAAGGGTGCTGACATAGGCGGAGATATAGCTAAAGCTGTTGAAGGTTGTTGATTAATTCGTTATACTCTTAGTAATAACTAATTATGTCTCATGGCAGATCAACAAGAAGTATCTAAATCACTAGAAGATCAGTTACAAGATCAAAGAAAAAATTTAGAAACAAATATTAGAGATACTGAGAGACAATTAGCTACACAAAAAGAGCAATATCTAAAAGTTTTAGGTGCTCTTGAATTTGCTGCAATCCAAAGAGAGCAGGCTGTAACAAGCACTGATGATCCTGTTGCAGAAACCGTTATGGATTCCTAGAAAAATGTTTTCTGAGTTGACGAAAGATAGACGTAAAGCTTTACAATTACTTGCAGAGCATATACGTTTTTCCTCTTCTCAGTTAGCATTACAGGCTGTAATTTATGATATAAAAGAAGAAGATTTGAAATGGGTTACTGGGAAGATTCATTATTATTTATTAAGGTTATTAGAAGATTCTGATAGTGATAGTAATGAAAAAGAATCTTTAGAAATAATTGATTCGTACGAAACGTAAGTTTATGCAGCATAAAGTTTTTTTAATGCGATAAATTAAAGTGTTTTATTGCGAGCAAGATCTTTTAGCAAACTTAATTGTTTTATCCCCAAACAATGCTCGAAAACAATTTAGAATACAAATATTTGAAGAGTGGGATTGGTCATGTGCATATTGTGGAAAGAATCTGACGTGTAATACAGCAACTATTGATCACATAGTACCTAAATCAAAAGGTGGTCATAATGTTAAATCAAACATGTGCTGTTGTTGCTCCTCATGTAATAGAGAAAAAGGATCTAATCAGCTAGATGAGTGGTATGCATTAGAGAATGTAAACTACTGCGAGAAGAGACTTGTTAAAATAAAAACTTGGATGGATGTTAAAGAAACATCTTTTAAAATTACATCCATAGATAGCTCAAAACCAGTAGTAAAAAATGAATTCTCCGTCGGATGGCTCTCAACGTGAAGAAAAATTCTTAGGTGAATTCATCGCTAAGATGAATCCTGAACTTTATATGGGAGACCAGATAAGAGAAAATGTCAATGCTCCAGGAGATAAATCAATGAAAGGAGAAGTAAGTAATAATATTAGACAAAAATTAAGAGACGGAATTATCAAGGTGTAGCTATGGCTGATAGAGCTAAAGCAAAACGATTGGCAACAAAGCATTTAAAGTGCAATAAGCCTAAGAAAACTCCTAGTCATAAGACTAAATCTCATGTGGTGAAAGCCTGTGATAAAGGAAAAGAAAAAATAATAAGATTTGGACAACAAGGAGTTAAAGGAGCTGGTAAGAATCCTAAGACTGCAAAAGACAAGGCACGTAAGAAGTCTTACTATGCAAGGCATAATGCACAAGATAGTAGTCCAAGCAAGATGTCAGCACGTTATTGGTCACATAAAGTGAAATGGTAGACACATTAAAATAGACATATGGCATCTATAGTACTTACTTTTGTTGTTTTTTTCGGAGGTTCTTTCGGGATTAGTTCAATTCTTTTAAAGAGAAATGCTCATTTACATAACACGACATCTATTGGTAGAGTGCATCGTTAAACGTCTTTGGATTGAATTTTAATTTACCGCTGTTAAGATAATCATAAGTTTTTAACAATATATGGATGCAATCGAATTACCAATCGATGCTGAGTTTGCAATTCATGCATCTGCCCTTGCTATCCAAAGTTTAGATCGGGATGAGCTAGAAGAGGCTTTTATTGAAGTCCTTCATCAAAAAGCTCTTGATCGCCAAATGTTTTTTGGCATTTTAAAAGACCACGGCATTGATGCCGACATTAAACTCAACATCACCTCTACGGAACAGCTCTCTTAAATATTATGGCTACTCGCACCATCACTGGAACTCTAGATACCTTTAGTGTCGATGCAGGTTCTGAAGTCACCTATTTAGGCGCCACAGCCGCAGGTAATCCTGGAGAGGCTCTAAGAGGATTCCGTGTTAATCCTGGTAGTACAGGAGATATTGTAGTCACACTTGATAGGTCTAGTGGCATAGATAACATTGAAATTTTTCAAGAGGATGATTTCACAGCTGGTAACGCACCAACTGGTTATACTAAATTTTCTAATATTGTTAAGAGTGGTAAAGGTAAAGGAGCAGTGGGTGTAACCGTTTCTAATGCTGGTAAAGATTATGTTGTATTACTTAGAACTGATGGTTATTCTGAAGTGAGCTACAACGGCTCTGTTGTCGTCCCATAGAAAAAAACCACAAGATTGGAAGGAATATCCTTTTTTAACTGAAAAAGGTTTAAAACTAATACGTATGTACAACACACCTCATACCGCAATTGGTATGGGGATGTTTGCTTCGTATAAAAACTTTGGAGAAAACTTTTGGCGAATAGGATATGAGAGTAAAACTTTGAAAGGAAGAGTTTTAGGATCTAGAGAAAAAGTTACTAAAGAAGAAATAGAAGAACAATTAGTAGAAGATTTAAAAATATTTTCTAAAGAAGTTTCACAGTACGTGCTCATTCAGACTAATAAAAATCGTAGGGCTGCTCTTTTAAGCTTTGCATACAGTCTTGGGTTACCTGCTTTTAAGAATTGTCGTTTATTAAACCTAATAAATAATTATTCAACAAAGACTGAGATCATTAGAGAGTGGAGTCCTTATATAAATAGATACTGGTTATCAGGAGGAGAGACAATAAAAGATATGCGTAGGACTGAATTAGATCTATATTTTTCACCTGATAAAGAGATACCTACTTTATACCCACATAAATGTAAAGCCAAGTATTGTCTTTTAAATCTTGTAGATACTTATAGAGGAACTCCTGAACAGATAAAAGCAATTGAATATTTAGAACGTAAATTTAAAGAATGGGACCCTTCTGGAGAGTCTCTACGTTGGTTTTATCGCTCTTGGAGTCAGTCGCCCAAGAGTCTAGGATCTCAGCAGCGTCAGGGTGGTAATGCTTTAGAAGATCAATAGCATCAATAAGTTGTAACTCTGGTGTATAACCTTTAATGATTTGATCATAATCCATTGGATTCACTAGCTTTTTTTAAAGATATTTTCAAGAGGACTAGGTAACCTATCAAATCTTGAATAACATCTTCATCATCATAAAGGATATTTTCACCATGCTTTATTCTGTTAAGTTTGTCATCAATCCTTACTAACAGTTGTTCAGTATTATCAGATTTACTAAATACTCTTATTGGATCGATAGCAGAATTACCATATTTTGAATTTTTGTAGAGTAGAAGTTCTTTCACATCTTCACATATTTTTGCTATCTCTTTTTGAGTTTCTGTCATGTTTTTATCCAATAGAATAGTCCTATGATTCCTAAGCTTAGCCAAGATTATACTGTTGACGAAAGATATAAAGGACTGCGTGGGCATCGTCACACAGTTGATAATTCAACAGGATTAAATTTTTTAGAAAGATATATAGAAGGTTTAAGGGAAGAAAATTTCCCTAGACCATTTATTGATTAAGTATTACGTTACCTATGTTTGAAAATACATCCACAAAAGTTTCTGTTTGATTAAAACCATATTCCAATTTCGGTAAATAAATAAAATATCCCCAGTGCATTGGAGCTTTAAACCTATAAAAATTTTTACCATGCATTAGATTTGCCCTGTCTTTTGGTATACATACTGGATAGTCCCACATCTCAGGATGAAGACGCATCATTTCTGGATAGGTCGTGAAAAATATTGCTTCAGGTATGTTTCTTAATTTCCATTCTCTAACTAACCTTTTGAACCAAGCGATAGAAGGTGCCATGGAACGTGATCCAGCTCTCTTACCCCATTTCCATGTACCTCTTGTTTGGCTATACGAACAACGTCCATATGTTGGAGGAAATAGATATGTTTTACCTGTCCAGGGATCATCTATATTTAAACCATCTTCTTCTAACGTATATATTTTTCTAGCTTTTAAAAATTCTGAATTTGCTCGATGAGTGGAGCAGGGGTCAAGATCTATATCGCCAAGAACAGCATAGATATAAGGTAAATATTCAACAGGTGTTAGCCAGTCATCACTAATATTATGTATTGAGCTGACAAATCGTTTGAAATCAGCCCAAGATCTTTTACCTCGTTTCAAGATGGAACAATAGATCCAATCATTCTTTCAGGGTTTATACGAAATAATTGTGTATCTTTTTCATCTTCAATAATAAATAAACCTTCTTTTTCTCCATCAATAGATTCAGCTATATTAATTGCCTTGCTAATTATTTCACAGTCTTGTTCTGCTTCTTTTGCTTTCTCTAAAATGCTTATTAACTTGTTTACGTTTACGTATTGCATTTGTTCTTTTTCTGGGAAGTCTGGTCTAAATACAATGACACCTGGACCTTCATTCGCATAAAATTTTCTGAAATACTCCAATTGATCTGACAATATTCGTTCTATCGATAGTTGTAATAACTTATCTTCGTCTTCTCCTGTTGTATTTTTAAAAAGTTTTAAAAGAAGTTGGTTGCGTCTGCTTGTCATAAATTTAATCCGATGCTTTAGTCTATCAACTTTCAGTTTTATTTTCATTTTTTATTTTTGGAACAGACTTTATTAAATGATCCAAACCAGATTTCTTCAGTGTTTCTAGTAGTTTTGGCAAAGGTTGGTATAAAACCACTGCTTTTTGCATGTTTCCTATTTTTTTTATAAGCTTTCCATTTTCGTCTCTTAGTTTTGTTAGCTCACCTTGTCTAATTAAATATTCAGCAACACATCTATATCTACGTTTCTCAGCTAAATTTATGTCAGGATAACGATCACAGATAGTGCTAGTTCTCATATCACTAAAAGTAATTCTTATTTGATCAGCAAGAGACAGCCCTAACATTAAGTCAGTAGTGCTTGTTTCGTAGTTACTGACTAACTCTAAGTAACGTTTTAAATCAGCTGTAGAAAAGCTACCTGAAGGAGGTATGAACATCTCTACCTGCTCTATAAGAGATTCAGTTAACGTCTCTTTAAAATTTTCAATGGTTACTTTTTCTAGATCAAGATCTATAAATCTATAACTTTGATATAAATTATCTTCTTGTTCTAATGGCTCATAATCAGTGTTTTGGAGAATATCTAACCAATCCTCATTTTTAATTACTGTCATTATGAGGGCTTGTCTTTACGAATACTAGCTGATTTCCAGTAATCGTCCCATTGTTTTTTATGATCGACTATTAAAGTCTTCTCGTAGAAGTCCCTTAATTTCTTAATTTGAGGTTTGTAATCTGGATCACATTGACGTTTTGATCTACTAGCTTCCCACAAAGTGGTAGCTAATTGTATTTGTTGTTCTGTCAAGAGATCATTTTTTAAATCTTTTATGGGCATGGTTGAGATAAGTTGGCTAAAATCGTGAAGGAAAGGATACTGATTGCTATGCGTCGCCCGATTACTTACGCGGAACTCTTCTTGGTTTTGATCTTGTTGCCTTTCGGCATTGTTGGGGCTCACCATTTACATGAGTTTGTCACCGATAGAATCAGTATAGAAATAAAAGTAAAACCAGCACATGGCGGACGATAACGAAGTTAAAGGTACTAGGGGTTTTGTAGTTACTACTGAACCAACAAAAAAATCTAAAGATTTTATTGCACAGTATTTACAAGATAAAGCGGTAGAACAAGCAAACTTACAAGCTGAAAGGGAAGCAGATGTACCTGATTTCCGTAGGACTCAAAGACAAACTTTAGATAGAGCTGATTTTAGAAGTGATAGAGCTGATCCAGATCAAACTATGGGAGCTTTAGGTAATAAACCATCTGGAATGAGCGAAGGAGTAGGTAATATTTTGGAAAGAGAAAAGTTTACTTATAGAGGACCTGTTGATAAGAGTCAAGGAACAGATGATAATTATGTTACGACTTTGTACAATAAGTATTTAGGAAGAGAGCCTGATGCTGGTGGATCGGAATATTGGAAAAGCCGTTTAGCAGCTGGTGATTCGAGAGCTAAAGTTGAACAAGATATTCTTTCTAGTACAGAAGGTCAAAGAAAACAACAAGCAAGAATTGGTGGAGGTACAGCTTTCATATCAGATGATTTTATTAAAAAATTTGGAGAGACTGGATCAGGTGTTGAGTATGGTGATTATCAACAAGATAAAGATGATATGGATAGTGTAACAAGTACAACTGATCAAGAATCCTTAAATTTAAAATCTTTAAGTGATGCTTATAAAGATTACATAGACGAAGATGATGAGGGTAACACTGGAGATTTTTTAGAGAATTATTTAGCGAATTTATAAAGAAGTTTCCGATAAATAATCGTAATAAATTTGTTTTAAAAATAAATATTCTCTAAAAGATATAATTACAACATCTTCTTCATTATCCTTTAAATGATACGTGTTATTGGTTTTAGATACCTCTTGTAGTATCTCATCAAGATTGTTTTGTAGGTTTTTCTTTGTAATCAATCTACCTGTAAAGGGACGTTCATCATTTTTCATGATAGAAAGATCACCCATTTAATAATAACAGGGATTGCATCAAACCACGATGTTACCAAAGTTGATATCATCTGCAGCTTGATTTGATACTAGGCCAAAATCAATATTTTCAATGGTAGCCTGATTAATAAATTCAAAATCTACCTTATTAACGTTCACTGTTATTGAATATTCCGTTTCTTGATATCTAATATCATTTGTAATTAAGAATAAGTATTCTCCTGGCTTTAATAAAGTAGTTGGATAATCATCTAGTTTTATACCTGTATCGTCATCTAAATAATCAATTGAAGATTCTTTTGCTACGTAACCAAGATCATTAATTGGAAGTTCTTCTCTTCTGTTGCCTTCAAATAATTCGTAAAAAGCAATTAATGTATTTCTATTTGTCTCTCTTTCTACTGAAAACTGACTAAAATTTTGAGTAAATTGAACAGACCTTGGTTGTCTAAGAACAATTCTATAAAAAGTTGTTTGTTTTCTTGATAAGCCACCATGAGTATTTTTTATCGGAACACTTCTAAACACTGGAGAAAAATCACCTAAATCTATAGGATCATAAATATTGTCTCCATTTTGTTTTGGTAAAGGATCTGAACCAAAATAAGAGGTGGGTCCATAAGCTGTTGGACCAGCACCTCCTGTAGGATATGATTCGACTGTTCCTAAATTGAAAAATCCAGTGTTACTCGGGATTGTTGTTAGAAATCTCGACATGTTCTTTAGCTAAGCCCGTGAAGATGGAGTTGGTTCTTCCTGATTCTTGATACCACTTCTCCATATTAGCAGCCCGTTCAGCTTGGATTCTTGTTCCCTCTCTTCCTACGCCTTCTGATTCCTTAGTAGGGTATGAAAAATAATCAAGAGCTATCTCAAGATGACATAATCTTGCTTTAGCTTCATCTTGTGTATCGCACCACGCACCAAATGTTGTTTCACCATCAATGACAACCATCGGTGCATATTGTTTTTCCTCTAAATGATAGTTACTAGACATCAACTGACTACTTTTTGAAGTGATTTTATGCCTTTCTGTTCTTGAAATGCTCGAAGATGTTGTCATGATGCAGTTTTACCTCTTGTAGTTGTGGGTTTTGTGCCTCTTCAGGTAACTCTCTTATCGTCAGATGAGCAGGATTGCAACAATGTGGTTCGCAATTTTTTCCTATAAAGACACGGTATTTACCTGTATAGCCACGACTCAACCAAAAAGCTACCCTATGAGCTGATTGAGTTTTAGCTGAGTGGCAGGGACTGGGAAAACATGCAACTGATTCGTTTTTCTTTTCTTTTACAGTACCTTGCCAAGGCCAGCAACTATCTTTATCTTTCACATCAACTTGTTCCCAAAATCTTTTTACTTGCCAATACCATCTAAGATCAAAATTTCTCACGTCAACACTGCAATATCCCTCTTTTATTTTTTCCATACAATCCAAACATTCACCCATTAATCCAAAATTACCTTTGTGTTTTGCTTCACCTTTTTTATGCCAAGGGCATTCCATTTGATTCATCTCATGATATTTGATCTGTAATTTTTTTGCCTCATCAGGATTTGACATAATTAATTCTTTACAAACTAATGAAGATTGATGCAATACATCCTTTTCATCAATAGTAGACGAAAATTTACTAATAGACTCATATGTTTCCCCACTACATATCCTACGTACAGTTTGATACGGTAATTTATAGATTCTAGATATTCTTCTACAGCTTAAGCCGCTTTCATAACCTACCCTAAGCCTCTTAATAACATCAATACTTAGCTTTTTATTCTTCTGTGCTTTTTCAAAAGCAACATCTTGACGTCCTCCCCAATAATAATGACAAGGATTTAAACAGTGTGGAGAAGAACAACATGCTTTTCTCACAACGACTGCTTCATCATCTGTCCTTTCTCTACCACTGATAGCCAGTATCAAAGGTCGAGCATCTGCATTTTTATAAATCAGATGAGTTTTTTTTGATGTATTGAAGCCTTCAAAAATAGAATTGGCATATTCTGAGGCATCCCAACAACGATTCGCCCCAAAATTTTCTAGTCCTATTTGTATTGTTTTTGCAAAAACCAAGTGATCGTAAGGAGTTAGACCTGCATATTTAAATTCATCCATGTTTCTTTTGTTAGGGGTAACAATATCGAATCAGGGTAAACCCCTTCTGCCGCAATGACAATCATTGAACAACCAAATTCTTTATTTTTTTCCTATTTATATTTACTTTTATATTGGATGGGGGTAGGTACTTGATAGTAATATTACACTCACAACCTTACCCCTTCCATCCTCAACTCCGATAAAAAGAGCAGAAAAAACCACAGATTTGGCTGTTCAACCAACAACCTAGACACTGCAATTAGTTTGCTTGTTTTTTTTAATCTTTTAAATCTTTACCCCTAATAAATATTTCAAGAAAGACAATATTCGTTATATATAGTTGCAAAATGAATGGCTTCGTAGTAGCAGGGTGTGTAATGGCACATATCACCGCTAGGAGAACAAACAAGATAAATTGTTTTTCCGTGGGATTTAGTAGTGGTGATGGCTGATTCCATATCTTCGTCGTTTATTTTGCGATGTTATTATTATAAAAAGTGTCTAATAAATATGGAAAAGGAAAATCGTTTCCTTAAAGACTTTGGAAAAGCTTTATTAGGGATTGTCCCCGCAACTAGAGTAGGCGTATCAATGTTTACTCCTGAAGCTCAGGAAGCAAGAGAAGATCAAAGTGGACTATTTCCAGAATTAGGTATAGGTGAAGGTTTACGTGCATTAAGACCTTCTAGAGATTTTGGTATGTTTGCAGGTAAGTTAGTCGCACCTCCTGGAGTTCCTTTCTTATTTGGTTTAGGAAGTCAGGAGGCAAGAGATGCAAGAGAAGATCAAAGTGGGTTTTTCCCTGAGTTTGGTATTACTGAAGCAATTAAGGTAGCTAATCCTTTTTATGACTACACAATTGATAATGACTATGAAGACGGGACTGGTACTTCTGGTAGAAGAATAAAAGGAGCAGATACTTATAAAAAGTTTATTGAAAGAACAAGAAACAGCCCAGCAATGCAATCTGGTGCTTTTGATCCTAAAGATTTATATAAAACATATAAAAGTAACCAGCAATTTAAAGCAGATAGAAAATCGGGGAAGTTAAGAAAAGATCGTATGGCGGGTGACAGAATTAGAATCACAATGCCCATGGATATGGAGTAGAGACTGATTTTTTAAAGTTATAATTAATAGAAATACTTAATAAATAAATGGGCGGCGCAGGTTTTGATCCAGCTGGTTTAGGAATGTCAGAGGATCTTGGTGATCCACGTAGACAATCAAAACTCCCTGGTGGTTATGCAACACAAGGTCAATCAGTTAGTGCTCCTTATGCAGAAGCAAATATGAAAGCGGCTGAGAAAACTAATCCTATGAACGCAGCTTCACAGGAGCCTGGTATTACTTCAAGAGTTGATGATTTTCTAGGTCGCATGGGTAGGTAATGGGAGACACTGATTTCCCAGCTGTAATGGCAAATTACGGGATGGCAAAAGACAGAGCAGAAAAGTGGAGAAGTAAATCTACTGGTAGTTCGACATATATGCAAAGCGGTATAGGCATACCAACCACTGGAGAATATCAAGATTATATTTCTGAAGCAGGTTCTGATCAGAAACCATACATAGTTATTAGACAAGGTCCTATTAGGTAGTAGGTCTTCTGGTTGTAAAATTAATAAAAGTGATTGAATTAATTAGGTTAGATGTCACAAACAAAAGCAGAATTATTACAAACTAAACATCAAGGTGAGTTACGTCTTGGTGATGCTGACTCTAGTAAATCTGTAGGTTTTAAAGCACCTGCAACAGTAGGTACTGATGTAATTTGGACTCTTCCAGCAACAGACGGGAGTAATGGATATGCTTTAACTACTAATGGTAGTGGAGTTTTAAGTTGGTCACAAGATGCACAAGGTATACCCGCCTCGGGAGGTACTTTTACTGGAACAGTTACATTTGAAAATGATGTAACTTTTGATGGGGCAACTGCAGGTAGAGATATAGTTTTTGATCGCTCAGATAATGCTCTTGAATTTGCTGATAATGCTAAGGCTACTTTTGGGAGTTCATCAGATCTTCAGATCTATCATAATTCAACAAATAGTGTCATAAAAAACGACACTGGATTATTACATTTACAATCAGATAGTTACTATTTCGGAAATAATGCTGCTTCTGAAACATTAGCAAGAATGTATGCTGACGGAGCCGTAGAGTTATATCACAATAACGTCAAAACTTTTGCAACTGCCAGTCATGGCATAGAAGTTTTAGGCCCTGAAGGAGGCACTGCAAATGTTTATATGTATGCTGACGAAGGAGATGATAATGCAGATAAATGGGGATTAGAAGTAGATACAAGCGGTAATTTTAATATACGCAACTACTCAACAGGGTCTTGGGTTGACGGTTTAACTTTAGACGGCTCAAACAACGCCACGTTTGCAGGTGGTTTAACAGTCGATACAAATACACTTCACGTTGACGCTACGAACAATCGGGTTGGTATTGGAACTACAAGTCCTGATACACCACTTACAATTTCAAGAGCAACGACAGGAAATGGTTTAAAAGTTGTATCAACGAATAACAATAC
>Ga0208666_1000642_pt1 | contig 16103 bp, 29 predicted proteins | sample 5B_taG_FD_184078 | JGI IMG/M metagenome (GOLD analysis project Ga0208666, IMG submission 184078) | Marine viral communities from the Subarctic Pacific Ocean - 5B_ETSP_OMZ_AT15132_CsCl metaG (SPAdes) (version 2) | ecosystem: Environmental > Aquatic > Marine > Oceanic | place: Pacific Ocean...
AAGCTCCTCCAAAATCTGCAAGTGTTGCCTCTGCTTCCCACCCATAAATAGGTCTTTTGTTGTCAAAAGAATCTAATTGAGGAAATACATCCTTTAATTGTCTGTGTGTACAGTATGTTGGTGCTGTTGCCATATTAACCTCCTATAACTACATTAATTTTGCCTTCAACTTTAGTATTTAAAGACCTAGCTTTTATTTCCATAATAGTATTAGAACTTGTTTCTGTTACATTTCCTGCTAAAGCTCCAGTATGAATAGCACTTACAACAAACTCTGCATTAGGTTTAGATGTAAAATCAATTGCACCTGTATCATAATTTATAGTTCCACTACCATTACCTACTAGACTTCCATAGCCATCATCATACATAAAAGCATTAGAATTGCTAATTGTATTCCCTGTTGCAGGATCTATTACAGTATCATCAGGCAATGAAGCTGCTACTGCACTAGGGATATTATCTATACCAGGTATTCTTCCTGTTGGTGTAGTAGCATGACCAAACCATCTTACTGTAGCTCCTGCCCCACCTGTTCCTGCTGTTAAAGCTATAGAAGAAGTAGATAAATAAGAGCCTGATGTAAATCTTATATCTCCATTAACGATACCTACAGTTACTTTCTTTTCAAATAAAGTAGCTCCTGCTGTATAATATTTTTGATTAAAGAAATCTTGTATTTTACTCAAGACTCCATTACGACCACCAAAATTAGTATTATTAGCATCTACAGTAAAAGATACTTCATTTCCTGCACCACCACCATCAACATTACAGAAAAAATAATATGTTTCACCTGCTGTTAGTCCTGAATTTGTACCAGGAGTTATACCTGATAATCCTAATTCTTGATAACCTGGGTTGTAGCATTTAATAGCAACAGAACCAGGAACTATGCCTGATGTAGGAATATCTGTAGATCTACCATAACCAAAAAAGTTAAATGCTTTAAACTTTCCATCGTTGTCTGTTCTTGCTGTTGTTAATCCATCAAAATCGTGATAAGCATTAAAAAATGCAAATCTAATTGCTGTTGTGTCAGCATGTGTTGCTGCTAAAGAACCATACATACCTCTTTTAATCGTCAAAGTGCTGTTTGCTAAGTCTGCACCTGTTCCTAATGCTGTAACCTCACATATTTCATTTTCTATTCTTATTAAATCCCCTACTTTAAAAAGTTTAGACTCTCCATTTAAAACATTTAAAGTTGTGTGAGTAGCATCTGACCCTATTTCAGTATTGGTTGCAAGGTCTACTTCTGCTGTAGAATCTGTATACATATTTGAATCAGGAGTTGCATTAGCAACAGATGTTCCTGATAAAACACCATCTGCTACAGAAGATATAACTCTTGACATAGGAAAGTTTATTGTTTCACCTTGCCTAACTAAGAATTGCAAATAAACATGAGCAGTTCCATTTTCAGTTGTAGCATTTGTCCAATTATTTAATTTAACTTGAACACCTAAAACTGAGTTGCCTTGATTCATAAATTGTAACGACTTAACAGAAGGTAATACAAATTCACCATTAGTCCCACCTTTAGTTTCATCTGCTGTGAATAATGTTATATCACTAGAACCTACTCTCTGCTTTATATTTATTGATTGATCAGATTGCCTTCCTGCTCTAGTTGCTCTTTGGTCTAGCTCAGGGTAATTAGTACCCCCATACATACCACCTGTTTCACTAGGGGTTGCCATTCCTGAATCTCCTCCTCCTCCTGCCATAATTTCTCCTTTTTACCTTAAATGATATTTTACTGTTATATTTGTTGTATAATCTGAATTAACACTATCATTTCTGAAAAATGCACAGATTACTTTACCTCCTGCTACATTTGCACTATCTACTGTCCAAGTGCTTAAATATACTTGTTCACTACCTGCATTAGTTACATCTGAATTATGTGCTAATAATGTTCCATCTGCTAAAGCTGATGTAGAACCACTATTAAATGTATAAGAATATAAGTGCATACGAGTTGTATCACCTGTTGCTTGGTCTGCACCTTCTGTTGAATAAACTGCATCAATAGTTATATTATCAGGAACATACCATAATAGCCCTGCTAATTGAGAACCTTTTTGACTTAAAGTATTAGCAGTTGTAAATGATGTGTCAGGGTCAGTTCCTGTTCCAAAATCTACCATCCAACCCTCTACTTTTTGTGCCATACCAAAAAAAGGGATTCCATAATGTGTATCAGCAAGTAACCCTTGTTGCATATCACAACCTATACCAAAATAAGCATATTGTGTATTTACAGTATGTTGTCCTATTCCTGCTTTAACTAAATCATTAGTAGAATCTACAGTTAATAATGCATTTCCATCAGCATCACATATAACACTATTAGTAGTTGAATCAGTTGATGGTTGTGCTTTTAAGTTTCTATCAGATAAATACAATGCACTTGTATCTCCATCTCCACATTTAATTTGCTTTATGTTGGAGTCAATACCAGTATTAGAATTGTCAGTATGAAGTATATCTTTATAAACCTCACTTAATTTCTTATCTGTAAAACTAGCCATTATTTACCTTTATCTTTCTTCCCCTCTTCAGCTTTTTTCTTTTCAGCCTTTAAATATTCTATTGTACCCATGCATTTAATATAAGCAGTTTCAATGCCTTTTAATTGTTGCTCTAACTCTTCTATTTTTTTATCATATTCCATTTTTGCTCCCCTTGTTTTTTAATCATATTCTGCAAAATCGCTTGTATCAGCAGGTAATGCAGTTACTTTCATTATAAAATCACAAAATCTGCCTGTCCCTGTTCCTCCCCAAGCTAAATAATTATTTGCTGCACTTGTTTTAGCACCAAACCAATAATTATAAGTATTTCCTGCTGTTAATCCTGTAATTGTCCAAAAATGTTGTATTGTTTGGTCATTTGTTTCATCAGGTGTATTCTGTAAACATTCATAAGTTGCACCTAAAGAATTATATGTGGCATTGTCAGAAAGTCCTACTTGTAAAGTTCTATTAGAACTAGAAGCATTGTGATACACTTGTACCATAACTTCAACATTCCCACTTGGTGGTGCAACAAATCTTACTGTCATAGCTGAATCAGGAACTGCATAAGATGTTGTTAATGTATAGTTAGTATGTGTTGCACCTTCCCCAATCATTCTATAGCCTAATATCATACCTGCATAAGCAGAGTTAGCTACACTAAATTCTGTTCCATTTTGCTTAGCTATATACCTGCCATCAGTATCAAATGACAAGAAATCAGTAGCATCTATTGTTATATTGTCGTCTGCTTCTAAGGTTATGTCATCGCTAGAATCTATTACTAAACTTCCACACACGATTTTATCTATTGAGTCTATTGTTAAATCTCCTGATGAATAAGTAACATCAGACAATTCATTTAATTGTGTAGCTCCTGCATCTGTACCTGTCTGTACTGATGCCCCATCTACTGTTATAGCTGAGGCATCTATAGATCCTCTCACTTTTAATTCACCATCAGAAAGCTCTAAAATACTGTTTTTACCACCTATTTTAATAGGCTTGAGGTTTGGTTCTAAATTAGAATCATCCCCTAATTCTATAGGGTTTTTTCTTTTAGACTCAAATCTGTCTGCTCGTATTTCAGTTCTTCTTGATGCCACTTACTTTCCTTTAATCTTATCCACTATTGGTTTTAGCACCATATCCCAAACTAAATCATCTTTTTTAGATGGGCTTAGTTTAATACCTTTTTCCAATACATATAAAGCCAATAAAAACCATTCCCAGTTACTTGTTAGCATTGATAGCATTTACTTCTCCTTTTTTAATTTTTTTATTTCTTTTTTTAAAATAGCAATTTCTTTTTCATTGCTTTCTATTGTTTTACCTTGTTTATCAATTAGCTTATATGCTTGTTTCATTTGCACATCAAGCTCATTGTCTTCTTCTACATACTTGTTAATCTTATTTAAATCAAATTGTTTAAAGATTTGCTTTAAGACAAGATCTAAAACTTTTTTAACTAAAATACCTTGTAGCATTTATTCTCCTATCATTCCAGTAGCATAAAATAATAATAAACCACCCAAAAAAACAACCCAGAAACCTAACCAAAATGCTGTCATTTCCTGCACTTAGAACCTCCAATTAACTCCTGTAGAGATATACTCTTCATTTTTACCATAAAAACTTGCTTTTGTTCCTTCTAAAAACAGACCTATTTTATCTGTTAAACTCATACCAAATAACATACCTATATCATATTGATTTTCTTTTCCTTTATATGATTTATCTGTTAAACCATAAGATTGTGGGAATATATTAAGCCAAATATGTGAGTAAAATTTAGTATCTCTTGTTCCCATTAATACATCTAATCCTATAACTTGATATAATTCTGCTTGGTATTCTTTAATTTTATTGTCTTCATTATATTGGTTTATAATACCTGGCATATGATATTCGTAAAACTCTGAATCAGAATATGCAACTGCAATGGAGTCAGAGTTCTCCCAATAATAACTAGCTTCTTCATAGTACATTTCCCAATAACCTTCTTCAGTAATTGGGTCAGTCTCAATAAAAATATAATAACTGTCAATTTCTTCATTTCCATTTAAATCATGTAGAGGTACTAAATAATCTGTATATCCATATTCATATGCTAGATACCACCAAGGGTCTTCATAATCATCGTATGCTGGGTGACCATACACTGGATGCCCTTTAATTGTAAACCCTGTTGTAAAATCAATAAACCAAAAGTGCTTTCTGTATCTAATATCTAGTTCTGCAAACTCTAAATCTCTACTTTCTTTGTTAGTGTATTTGCCTTTAACTACATACTTATCATTTGACCATTTAAGCCACACTTCTGCATCTTTAAACTCGTTGTTTCTATTTCTAACATCTGAATACTTAAATAGATATTCCCAACCATTTACTGCACCTATAACTGCTTTATCTGCTAATGACGATTCATTACCTTTATAAAATCTACTTCTTGATTGGTATGGAAATAGTGCAATCTTTCTTAAGCCTATAGTATAATTGTAATCATTTTTTAACACTTGGTTACCTTTTACATAGGGTGTGCCCATTGTGCCACTAAGATATAAAGTCGAATAATCAAAGAAACCACCAAAGACCAAACTAAAAGTCGCAACCACATAAACAATATAATTTTTAAATCTTCCATGCATCATTACTATTATCTCCTTACCATTTCTTGCAAGACCAATATCTTGCTGTTGTTTTGTCTTTAGCAGTTGCACATTTATGTCTAGCTCTGAAAGATTTTCTCCTAGCAGGGCTAGACTTTTTTATTCTCATGTTAGGATCACCAAACATAACTTTTTTTACTTTACTACCACTTTTAACAAATACTTTAAACTTTTTGCGACCATAACCTGGTTGCCCTTTACTTATACGAGATGGCTTGTTCAATCTAACTGATTTACCTTTATATTTAGCCATTTCACTTCTTCTTTCTTTTATATTTCTTCATACCTTTTTTCTTTTTAGCAGGTCTTCCTTTTTTCTTGCCATAAGTTCCTTTTCCATAAGGCATATTAGAACCTTCCTTTCGAGTTTTTTTCTACCTTAGTTAATCGTTCTTCAAATGCACTTATTTTAGCTGATAGTGCATCTAGCTTATCTTTGCAATCATCTATGCCTGATAAATCAACTTCAGGTATATCAATTTTTCTATTCTTTAATTTATCTAATTCTGTTTTAATGTATGTTAAATCACTAGCTAAAGGTGTAAGTTGAGTAGATAATGTTTTTAAATCTTTAAATGTTTCATCATATTCGTCTAATTTGTAAGATATAATCTTTAAGTCACCCATAGACTTAATGTTATTTATTTCCTTAGTATTATCTTCTACTGCACCTGTTAGTGTAAAATAAACACCAACTCCTGATACTACTACAAACATAATAGTAACAAGGAATTTTAAATCCATCTGAAATGCTGTATTCTCGCCTATTTTGTGAGCCATTGGTTGTTCCTCTTCAATATTTACATTTATTTGTTGGTCATTCAAAGCCTCTGCAACTTCCTCTACTGTTACATGACCTTCTTCAACTAACACTTTTCCAAGTGGGACTGATCTATTATAATTAATAGCCTCATCAGCTTGTTTGCTTAAAGCTGCTCTGAGTTGTTTTTTATTTATATAACCTTTAAGTAATAATAAATCACCTATTTTCATCCTTCAATTAACTCTCCCCATAAACTTGTTTTTCCATTTATAATCTGTATAATATGAACTGTAAATAAACCACCTTTAAAAAAATCAACTATTGCAAATGCATGTGACCAATTTATAGTTCTATTATCAAGCCAAGCATTTTTCTCTGTAGACATATCTTTTAAACAACCTATACTCCAGGCTGATTTAGCTCCATCCATATGAGTAGCTGAATGTTGCTGTAAGTCATGCCAATGTCCATACATTATATTGCAACCTAACTTTCTTAGGTGGTTTGATGCATGATACTGACCTCCATACTGATGTCCATGATAAAAATATAACTTGCCTATTTTAAGATGACTACCAAAAGGATAATATGTATACCCTCTTTCATCAAGTTTTACTGCATCTTTAAATATATACCCATCTAAATAAGGATAACTGCCAACAAACATATTAAGCCAATTGTCGTGATTACCTTCTGTAATGTATTTTTCATTACATCCAGCTTTATCTAAAGCCTCGTCTATTTGATCCATACCTTTATTAACATCTTTAACATCTTTTTCTAAGGTAGGTAATATATATTCTAATGGTGGTTTTTTCTTTCTCTTCCACTTCCAATGCGAAAATGCTTCCCATTCACCTACATCTCCAAGATCTACATATATATCTGGTTTAACTATTTCTATAGTCTTACATAATATATTTATAGACTTGACATCATGTAGAGGAAAATGTTTATCAGGAGTTACGATTGCTCGTTTAACGACTCCTTTATCCCTCAAAGCCATATATTTTCCTTGTATTTTTAATATTAATTTAGTATAAAGGGAGGAAATTTCCTAATTTGAGGCTACTGCTTTTACTTCTTCACTTAGCTCTTGGGCACGATTTGGAGTTTGTTTAGCCCAAAGGCTATCAAGCATCTCTATAGAAGCCTCTTCGTATTGCTCTGTTTCTAATAAGTATATTGTTTTTTTAAACTTAGAAAACCCATTAACACCTAATTGATAGCACATATCAACCACAACATCTTGTATTTCAGTAGGAGCATCTTTTACCCAAGGAAATGTCTTTTTAATCCTCTCAACTAAAAGGGCTAAGTTTCTAACAAGGATAAGCTCTGCTATATCTTCGTCTAAAAATAGATCTTTAATAGCAAAGCCATATCCAATTGTGTCATAACCTTCGGTGCATTTATAAACAGTAGATTTAAAACCTTCGTGCTTTTTAATCTTCTTTAATAAAGTCATTTTATTTAGTCTTCAAATCCCAAATATATGTCTAAACTGTCTGTCGCACCTGTTGAAGCAGGATCACCTCTCCATATTCCTGCAACATAAAGAGCATCAGAAGTTACATGAGGTTGCATAACAAGACCTATGTTTGTTGCTGTAATAACTTGAGCAGTAGTTATATCTCCTTCTGTTAAAGTCAGTTGGACATTTCCACATATTTGAACAGCTTGTGCTTCTGCTGCTGTTATGTCTATTGCTGCGCTAGAATGCCCTAGTTTTTGAGCACCTGATGGAGCACTTCCATCTGTTTGACCTACTGCAAATATAAGTTCTAATGGAGCACCTGAATCATCTGCATCTAACACTCCTACACTTTGTAGCATTGTTGCTACACCTTTTTCAGAACAAGCACCTGGGATAGTAGTCCAATTAAAAGCTACATGATTATCGTCATTATCGTCAGCAGCAATTGTAGGTTGAATTTTTATAACTCTTCTGAGATTTCTTTTTATCTCACTCATTATTCTTTCTCCTTCTTAGCTTTTGGTGCTTTTTTAGGTTCTGCTTTAGCTTTAGGCATTTCAATTTCCATGTCAAAATTTTTATTTTTCTTCCATTGGTCTACTCTCGCTTTTCCAGCCATGTATTGCACACCTGTTCTTTTGCCTGATGGAGCAAAAGCTCCTTTAAATTTTACTTTTATATCTTTCATTCATTCTCCGAGTTGTTATAAGGGGAGCAAAAACTCCCCTTATAATGTTAAGATAAACTACTTGCTTACTACCAAGCAGTTGTGCCTTCTTCAACAATACCCCAAACTTTAGTTTGAGAAGCATCTTGAATTAATTTAGATCCATAAATCATATCACCAACTAATTTGTGTGCGATATAATCAATGTCATATTCAGATTGAACTTCAGGCTGTTTGCTGAAAGCATAGCCTAAACCTGAATTATGAACTACGAATCCACCAAGAACATTTGCATTATTTAATGCACCATCATCAGAATCAACAGCAGCATTTGCATTTGTTGATGAGATGTTGTTAGAAAGCACTACATCCATACCCATAACTGTACCAACTAAGCCATTTTGAATATCGGCTGTGTTAGTTTTAGAAATATGAATAAAGTCATCTATTCTAAACAATGAAGCATATAGAGTTGGATTTAAAACTAATGTGCACTCATTAAGAGGGCAATCATTTTCCATCACAACTTTTGATATATGTGCCAATGTTAAAGCATCGATAGTTTTTGCAACTGTGTTACCTGCTATGTTGATACACTCAGTTGTCAATGCTAAAGTAGCTTCTAATGAAGCATCGAAACCTAAAGCCATTTTATAACCGATTGAATCTGCATACATAGATAATAGATCAGAATTTGATTGCACTTTTCCCATGTCATCTATCATTGCTGAAGCATAACTATGAGATGTTACATCCAATGCGATTTCATCTTCTGTTGCATTAGTATAGTTCACAGGAACATGAGGTTCTTTTGTTGTGATATTTGCCACATCAGCGACTGATGGAATATGAACCTTATCTCCACCAGCAGATACTAGACCTGAATAATCTGTTCCTAGATTTGCTAATACTAGATTTTTTTTGAATGAAGCTCTTACTGCCTGTGCCCATACTTCAGGTATAAATACAGCTAATTCTGTATCTGAAGCATATGAAGCAGCAGGGTTAGCTAGTCCTGTACTTGTTGCCATTTAAATCTCCTTTAAGATTTTTGCTTCTGAGGTTGTTTTTTGTACTGACTTAGAATAGTTGTCCAGTTTTGCTTTAAATTTTGTCTATCAGACCAATCTATAGGTTTTTCTGGAACAGCTTTCCTTGCATTACCAACAACTTCAGGAGCATTTTGTTTTGTGTTATTAATTTTACTCGTTACATACTCAAGAGTTTCTAAGTCTAATTTAGCCAAAGATTCTCTTTCATCTTCAGGATGGTTCTCTAATAAAGAAGTTCTTTTTACCTCTTCATATTTAGCCCACTTACTAGCATTAGAAGTCAAACTTTCAATTTCAGAAGAAGCCTTTTCATATAAGGTTTTAAATTCTTCTTTTTCTTTTAGCCTACCTTCTTCTGCTTTAGCTTTAGCTTTTTCGTATTCAGCTAATTTAGCTTCTGCATCCTGTGCTCTTTTTCTATACTTTTTGCTTTCTGCAATATACTGATCATTCGAGCTATCTTGAACAGTTTCTGTAGCAGGACTTTCACTAACTGTTTCTGTCTTTGCTTGTGTTTGTTCTTCGGACATACTGTCCTCCTTTTTATATTAAAATAAATGAATAATGCATAATTTTGCATAATTCTTATAGATAACTTAAATTAAAAGCAGGTAAAAATGCAAATTTTTGGATAATTCACTACAAAATTATAAAGAAAAGTGGTTTGACTACATGGATTACAAGCCACACTTAGGGCAAAGCAAACTGCATTACCCTACGAAGGACACTGCAAGGTTTTTTGTCATGGTTTGTGGGAGAAGGTTTGGTAAGACAACTGCATCTGCTATGGAAGCAACATATTATGCTTCTCAACCCAACAAAAGGATATGGCTGGTTGGCTTATCCTACGATAAAGCAGATTTAATGTTTAGGGAAATTTGGAAAACAATGGTAGTTGGGCATCCAAATGACATTAAGAGAGCTTCAGAAAAAGACAGGTTTATACATTTTAAATGGGACACAGTAGTTGAGGCTAAATCAGCAGACAATCCAGATTCTCTGGTTGGAGAAGGATTAGATCTATTAATAGTTGATGAGGCTGCCAAAGTTAAAAGTAAAATATGGGATATGTATTTATCTCCCACTTTGTCTGACCGAAAAGGGAAGGCTATTTTTATCACAACACCTGAAGGGTTTAATTGGATTTATGACTTATATCTCCTTGGGCAAAGCGATGAATTATGGGAATCTCACCAAGCTCCCTCTTGGGATAACCATTATGCCTTCCCTGAAGGTAAACAAGACCAATTTCTTCTTGAAAGAAAAAGAAATATGGCTAAAGAAGTATATCAGCAAGAGTATGGAGCAGCTTTTACTTCATTTGCTGGTAAAGTTTATCCGATAGAAAGAAGTTTAGATGTAGGTAATTATAAATATAATCCAAACTTACCTACTTATTGCTCTATAGATTTTGGTTACAGGATGCCAGCAGTTGGTTGGTTTCAAATATATAGAGTTGGTGGTTTTTACCACATAAATATGATTGACGAAATAATACATAAAACAAATGTCAAAACAGATGAATTAGCCTTAAATATTAAGGCAAAGAAGTATAATGTAGTTAAATATTTTGGTGATCCTGCTGGTATGCAGGCACAAGGGCAATCAGGTCTAGGAGATATAGAGATTTTTAAGAAACATGGCATAAATGTCCACACTAAAAGAGATAAAGCCTCAAGAAGTATAGCATCAGGTATATCTCATGTAAGAGGTTTTATAGAAAATGCCCAAGGCGAAAGATTTTTTCATATAAATGAGAAATGTGTAGGAATAATAACAGATTTAGAGAATTATCGTTATCCTGAAGTAAAAGAAGGAGCAGATTTAAAACCTGAGCCTGTAAAAGATGGTTTTCACGACCATGGTTGCGACATGATAAGATATTTTTTTATAAACAAGTTTCCAATTAAACAAAGAGAATTTAAAGTGAGGACAAGATGACAAATATGACAGTAGAAGAAATTATAAAGCAATCAGTATCTGATTCTAAGTTAATGAATCAGAAAAATAGAAGAGAATGGGTTCGTAAAATGCTCGACTATTATGGAGGGAATGGAACACACAACTATATAGAAAGTTACTTTGCTGCTGATGCTTTTAGAGAAATCCCCTGTTATAATGCAAACTTTACTAGAAGATTTGTTAATAAAATGAGCAGAATCTACACAGTAGGTGCTAATCGTAATGTAAGTAACGAATATGACCTACTGACTATTAAAAAAGATGCTAGAATGAAGCATGTAGAAAGAATGACTCGTTTAATGGGAACTGTAGCTACACAAATTATATATAAAGAGATAAATGGGATGCCATTTTTTGATTATAGACCTGTTTATTACTTTGATGTGCATTTAAAAGACCCATTTACACCTTCTGCTATCATGTATCCACTATTAATGCAACCTGAAGACATAAATAATACAGAAAAATGTGAATGGGCTTACTGGGATGAGTCAATTTATGTTCATTATGACGAAACAGGCAATATAATTGACGAATATGAGCATGGGTATGGTGTTTTACCATTTTTATTTACTCATAGAGAGGAACAAATAGACGAATTTTTTGTAGATGGTGCTAATGACATCGTAGATTGTAACGAACAAGTAAATATTGCTATGACAGAAATGCAATTAGGGTTAAGATTCCAAATGTTTGGTCAGCCATTTATGACAGGAGTAGATTCTGATAAAAGGATTGAAAGAGCAGGTTCAGATCAGATAATTGACCTACCTGAAGGTGCAAGTTTTGGAATTGTATCACCAGCAGGCAATATTGAGTCAGTTATTGAGAATATTAAGTTCCAGGTGGACTTAGTAGCACAAAATAACCACTTATATGTTCAATTTGCACAAGATGGTGGCGAAACTCCATCAGGAATTGCACTTAAAATCAAAGATTTAGAGAGATTTGAGGATTATCAAGACGATATAGAGCTTTGGAGGATGTATGAGCATGAATTATACTATGTTGAAAGAGAAATTGCTGCTTATAACAATATAAACCTTCCAGAAAAGCTAATGTTAGACTTTAACGAGCCTGAATATCCAAAAACAGTACAAGATCAGATATTATTAGACGAACATAGACTAAAACATCATATGTTAGATGAAGTAGATTTATTAATGGAGTATAATAAAGACTTATCTAAAGGTCAAGCTGAGAAAATAATAGAAAAAAACAGAAAAGCTATGGAAGATGAGCACTTGCAAGGCATGGAAACTGGTGAATACGAGGAAGTAGAAGATGCTAACTAAAATAGAAACAAATTTTGATTTTTCTAAAGCACTTAAAGACTTAGAGGAAACTATAGATGATACTATGGCTGAGGTTGGTGGTGAAAATGTAAAATCTATCAAGCAAACGATAGATAATCTTGGTTATGGTCAGTACCCTGCATTAACAAAAAAAAGAATAGAAAATAGAAAGCTAGGCATTGGCTTTCCAGATGGGACTAAGGCAACAGACAGATTTCCTGGAATTCCTCTAAAACAAACAGGCAATCTTTATAATAGTATTCAAGCTAAAAAAGATGGTATTCATATGGCAAGCTATGGTATTACACATAATCATGGTCTTCCAGATAAAAAAGTTCCTAAGCATGTTATGCCAGGTAGACCTTTTATAACAATAGGTATGTCAAGAGTAGATTTAAGTAAAATAGAAGATAATTTCACTAAAAAAATAAAAAAGTTGATTAAAAAATAATGTCAGACGAAGAATATAAAAAAATGCTAAAGATGTATTCAGTTCTTGAGAGAATTATGGATAAGTATATAAAAGAGTTCTCAGAGGAGCAAGAGCTAGAAGACACAGATAGCCCAATTATGATACCAACTGAAATATATGATGAGATTTGTTACGAAATGGGAACTGACGAGATAGCTTTAATGGGAATTAGTTAAATTTTTCTTCTTATACTCTCTTCTTTTGTGCTTTCCAGTCCCTACAACACACTTATACATATTCTTAATTTCATTCTTTTTAAATTTATAACCTTCAGGAGCTTCCTGGACACAAACTCTTTTAAATGCTTTCCAATCTACAATATGATACTTACCATTAATTTTCATTCTCAGCCTCTATAATTTCTTTTTCCCAAGCTTGTCTTTGAGCAGGAGTAGGTCTTTTAGAAGTTAAAGGTTCAACTCCAACCTTCTTAGCTCTTTGCCTCCATTGATACCAAACCTTCTGTTTAGCATTCCTTTCAGCTTTCTTAATAGCCTCCTTAGTAGCAACCTGGTTCTTCTTATAAACCTTAGAAGCCTCTTGTGGCTTTCTTTCAGGTAAGTGATCAAAGCTACCAACATCAGCAAACTCAACATCTTCGACTTCCTCAGCATCAGGCACAGCCTTTAAGAACTTCTCAAATGGAGAATCAACTGTTATATTTATATTCTTAACTAATTTACCACTATGTTCCAAAGCTAATCGAGCAGCAACCATATTACCACTGGTAGCCTCACGAACCACAGCATCTAAGATATTAGGAAGCTCTAAACCGAACTTTAACATATACTTATCATACACAGCATCTATGAAGTTAGGATCTTGCCTCCACTTATTTACAGACTCTACAGAAACACCCACTTTATTAGCGATTTCTTTATTTGTGAGGGTAGTATATGCACAATAGTCAATTGCGAGGGTTTTAGCAGGTTTTTTCTTTAATTCTGACACTTTATCCATACAATAATATAGTAAACCTTAAACTTATATTCAAACTTATCATGAATTTTTTTTTGAAACTTAATATGTGATACTTGTGAGCAATGCTATCTGAGCAGGCGACCGATTTCCCATACCCCCTCCCCCATTGAGACTGAGTCTCATTATCAATACCATCTAATTGAGATTGAATCTCATAATCATTCTCATTTAGCTTATTGAGATTGAGTCTCATTATTGAAACTGTTACATTAAAACACTTGCATATTAAAAAGATTTGTAATTTAAAATAATGCTTGCATAATTGGTAAATGTTGTTAGGGAATTTTAAAGATATCACAGTAAAAGAGTGTTACATATTAACTAGTAATTAATGTAATTCTTACTAACTAATTGTAAATAATTTCATTTAATTTAAAATAGTTCTTGCTTATTGTTTACATTGTATGTAAATTATTGTAGTAATTAAATAAGATAAATAATGGTTCTTAATTTAACTTACTTTTAACGAGAAAAGCAAATAACAAAAGGAATAAAAAACAATGATTAAACAAGAACAGAAAGTAATAGAATATTTCATTCAAAATAACAATGAGTCAAAACACTTTGAAGAAGTAGCCGAAGATTTAGAAATATTAATACCTAATGTTAGAAGGATATTAGGACAAGGAACATTAAAAGGTACTTTTAAAAGGGTTGCAATAGGTTGTTATAAGTTTGCACACTATGAAACAGAAGAAACAAAAACAGAAAAAATTTTAAAAATTGTAGAACTTGGCTTAAATGAAAATAAACACGACTTGCAAATGGTAGACATTGAAGATATACAAAGTATTTTAAAAGACAAATATAATATAGATATTAATTTATATAAAATTGGTGGTCATTTATCAGTTTTAATGAATGATAACAAAGTTGCAATTCAAGATGTATATGGGGATATATATTTTTATACAAAATAAATAAAATAAGGAATAAAAAACAATGAACAATAAAAAATACTATGTAACAACAACAGATACTTTTATGTCGGGTTGGGGTTGTGCTGAAAATAAAATAAATAAACTTGTCTTTATATGTGATAGTTATAAAGAAGCATTAATAGTTAAGGATAATGCTGAACACAGAACAGATCAAAAATATATTAATATATGTTCTAATAAGCCTTATCACTTATTAAATAATGATAGATATTTAACACAGATAAAAACTAAAGAAGATTATAGTTCTTGGTATAAAGAAAACTATTTTAACAAATCATTTAAATAAAAGGGGATATCATGAAAAAAATAACATTTGCAACACTTAAAAAATATGCCAAACAAAATAAATTATTTCATTGTAAAAAAGGGGAGTTTTGTGGTATGGTTGATGGAATGGAATGGAATATTTATAATAAAGAGTATAAACAAACAACATTAAAAGATTTATCTAATTTTAAAGTTAGTAAAAACTATATATCTATAAATAAAGATAATTCTATAAAATTAACTAATTGTTGTTATAATATAAATTTCATAATTAAATAAAAGGGGCTTAAAATGGATAATATACAAATATTAAAACAATTATTAAATGGTTACCACTTAGAAGAAAATGAACTTTTAAAAGCTGAAAAAATAGTTTCAATTTTAAAATATGAAATTAATTCAAGACTATGTAAAAAACATAATAAAAAAACATTTTCAAAGGAATTATATAAAAGTGTATACAATGATTAAAAATAAATAAAAAGGGGCTTAAAATGGAACATATAACACTATTAATAATTATTTGTGTTTGGTTGTTTGTTGTTGCTGTATGTCTTGATAAAATACTAAATATTATAATAACAACATATTATGATTATATAAATAATAAGAAATTAAAAAGATTTAAAAAGAGTTTGAAAAAATGATCCACGATCAAAAATAATAAATAATAAAAAAGGAATAAAAAACAATGAAAACAATATTTAAAAATCAATGGGGGGAAACTTTAAAAATAAAAACAGAGGGTAGAAAAGTAAAAGTTTTTATAAATGAAGTTGATGTATTAGGAAGAAAAGAAGAAAAACTTGTTAATGTAATTGATGTTGATACATTAAGCAATAATAATATATAAAAAATAAATAAAATAATACTTGTATATTATTTACAGGTAATGTAAATTAATAATAAATAAATGTAGTAAGTTTTTTGAAAAGTGGGATTAAAAGTAAATTGTTAATTACTTATATAATGGGCTTCGGCTTGACTGTTAGTACAAATTAGTAGCTAATCTACAAGTTATACAAGGAAAACAAA
>Ga0208666_1000643_pt1 | contig 16044 bp, 30 predicted proteins | sample 5B_taG_FD_184078 | JGI IMG/M metagenome (GOLD analysis project Ga0208666, IMG submission 184078) | Marine viral communities from the Subarctic Pacific Ocean - 5B_ETSP_OMZ_AT15132_CsCl metaG (SPAdes) (version 2) | ecosystem: Environmental > Aquatic > Marine > Oceanic | place: Pacific Ocean...
TATGAAAAGAGACTAACAAATATTGAAGAACAGATAGAAAAAATGAGGAACGGACAACGTGGTAACTGAAACAATTACACTGATACTCTATATGGGCGGTGATATTGCAGAGCATACCGCATTTGAAAAAGTATCTAAATGTCTCAAGACCAAACGAAAGATAGAGAGAAACTTATACAAAAAATCAACATCGGTCAGGTATGCCTGTGAAAACAAAACGGTTGTCATCGAAAAAAATGATGATGGGTCAAATTATATCGTGAGGATAATAGAATGATACAGGCACTGATTGGTCCTATATCCTCTCTAGCTGGCACATGGCTAGAGGGTAAGGTCGAAAAGACAAAAGCTGAAGCTGGTGCAAAAGTAGCAAAAGCCAAGGCAGAAGCTGTTATTATGGAGAAGAAAGCCACGGGAGAGATCGACTGGGATCTTAAAATGGCTGACGCATCTGCAAATAGCTGGAAAGACGAGTGGCTTACAATTTTATTTTCGGTTCCGCTTATCTTAGCCTTCTGCGGAGACTGGGGCAGGCAGATCGTAGAAGATGGTTTTGTTGCTTTACAGGCTATGCCTGAATATTATAGATATACGCTTGGAATTATCGTAAGCGCAAGCTTCGGCACAAGAGCGGCAACAAAGTTTTTTGGTAAGAAATAATGGACGCTATACAATTAGCGGAATATATGTTGAAGGACATACGCCAGCAAAAGGCTGATTTTACTCAGCGACTGGCTGATGGCTCGGTAGGAGATTGGAATGACTACCGATTCATAGTAGGGCAGATACGCGGATTAACCTACTCTGAAGATTTGATACAATCCGCGATGAAAGGCATAGAGCTAGAAGATGGCTAAAAAACTATTCGTCCCTGAGAGGATGGCAAAGAGCGTTGAGTCCAGCCCGGTACCAACGGCAATATCAAAAGGGTTTGAAAATTCTGAAGACCCCAACCAAAAGAACACAGAAGATCCCTCGCAGATGGATGTGTCTGCGATAGATAGATTACCGCAACCTGTCGGTTATCGCCTTCTTGTAATCCCTTACTATATGAAAAAGAAGTCTGCTGGTGGAATTATCATTCCAGACTCTGTTCGTGAGCGTGAAAGCTTTGCAACAGTTGCAGCTTACGTTGTTAAAGTCGGCCCTGATGCCTATTTGGACGCAAATAAGTTTCCATCTGGCCCTTGGTGTAGTGAGAAATCATGGGTATTAATGGGAAGATATGCTGGAAATAGGTTTAAAGTTGACGGTTTAGAGGTAAGACTTATCAATGATGATAATGTTATTGCAACAATACTTGACCCAGCCGATATTTCTTATGTATAGTGGGAGACATGGATATGAATGAAAATCAAGAAACTGTAAAAACAGAAGTCGAAGAAAGCGTGTCTTTTGATTTTGATGATGACAACAACTTGTCATCTCAAGAAGTTTCTGTTCCTGAAAAAAATGAAGAAACCAGTACAATTGTACAGGAATCTGAAGATTCTTCTGAAGACTCAGAGCTTGAAAATTACAGTGAAAATGTTCAAAAAAGAATTAATCAGCTAACTGCTAAAAGAAAGCAGGCAATTGAAGAGGCTGAAGCTGCTTATACATATGCACAACAAGTTCAGCAGCAAAATGAAGAGATGAAGAAAAGGCTCTCTGATTTGGACAGAGGCTACATAAACGAGTATGGGAATCGTGTTGAAAGCCAAGAGCTTGCTGTCAAAAAAGTAATGAAAGATGCTTATGACGCAGGCGATATGGATAAAGTTGCTGAAGCGCAGGCAACAATGTCACAACTTGCTATAGATAAAGAGCGTTTAAGAATACAAAAAGCTCGTTCAGAGCGTCAATCCGCTCAACAAGAGCAAGTTGCTCAACAGCCTCAACAAGTTCCACAACAACCAAGACAACTTGATCAAAAACTTACAAGCTGGATGGGTAAAAACCCTTGGTTTGGTGAAGAAAATGATCTTGTTATGACTCGTGGCGCACAAGCTATACATGAGCAAATTGTTGCTAGAGAAGGGTTTGATCCAAATACCGATGAATATTATCAGGAGATTGATCGCCGTATGCGTAAAGAATTTCCTCACAAGTTTCAGGAGCAACGGCAGAACGCCCAAGCAGTTACTCCTGCGTCCAGTGGACGGTCAGCTACCAAAAGTGGGCGGAAAAAAACGGTGGAATTAACGCCGGGACAAGTGGCTTTTGCCAAAAAAATGAAAATTCCTCTTGAGCGATATGCCAAAGAGGTTGCTAAACTGGAAAGGAAGCAAGCGTAATGTCTGATCGCACAAACCGGGAGTCGCAAACCCGTGAACAACAAGCGAGAGTTGCCGATTGGAAACCGCCTTCAGCCCTTGAAGCACCAGAGGCACCCATTGGTTATAAGCATAGGTGGATTCGTGAATCTGTTATGGAATACGATGATCGTAACAATGTTCACAAACGCCGCCGTGAGGGATGGGAACTTGTGAAAGCAGAAGACCACCCTGAGTTTGATGCCCCCGTCATTGACGAGGGAAAAAATGCAGGCGTGATTGGCGTTGGTGGTCTGGTTCTAGCCAGAATACCAGAAGAAATCGCGGATCAGCGTAATTCTCACTATCAGAATACAACGCAAAACCAAATGGAGGCTGTGGATCGTGATTGGATGAGAGAGTCCAATGCAGCGATGCCAAAGCTAAAACCACAACGTAGCTCCTCTGTGTCCTTTGGTGGACCCAAAGGGGTAGCTGACAATTAGGAGATAAAAAGATGGCTAATCAAGATGCCGCTTTTGGCCTACGCCTTTCGCGTTCAGGTAATGGCTCCGATCTGATTGGCATGCAGAACAAATACCGCATTGCGGCCAACTATGGTACTTCAATCTTCCAAGGTGACATCGTTAAAGCTGTTACTGGTGGTGGTATTGAGCGTATCGCGGCTGGCAATACGGATCTTGTTTTGGGTGTTTTCAACGGATGCCGATACACTGATCCAACTACCGGAAAAGAAACTTTTTCCAATTTTTACCCAGCCTCTACAAATGCTGCTGACATTGAAGCTTCCGTTATTGACGCACCTCATGCTGTCTACGAAATTCAAGCTGATGCCGCATTCCCTGTAGCGGATCTGTTTGGTAATTTCGACATTGTTGATGCTACTGCTGGAAGCACTGTTTCTGGCACATCTCGTACAGAGATTGATGTGACAACTGGCGCGACTACCGCTGGCTTGCCTCTCAAGGCTATCGACATTTCCACTGACCCAGAGAACAGTGATGTTGGCTCTGCTAATACAAATGTAATTGTTGTTATCAACAACCATCTGTTTAGCGCTGGCACTACTGGCTTGGCATAAGGAGGCTGACTGATGGCTATTTCTCGCGCTCAACTAGCGAAAGAGCTAGAACCCGGCCTTAACGCTCTATTCGGAATGGAATATGATCGTTACGAAGCCGAGCATGCTGAAATCTACGAAACCGAATCTTCAGATCGTGCATTTGAAGAAGAAGTAATGCTCGTTGGTTTTGGAAATGCACAAACCAAAGCTGAAGGCGCTGGAGTCAATTTCGACAACGCCTCAGAAGCTTACACAGCACGTTATTCGCATGAGACAATCGCTCTTGCGTTTGCGTTAACTGAGGAAGCTATGGAAGACAACCTCTATGATCGTCTGGGCGCACGTTACACTCGCGCACTCGCACGTTCAATGGCTCATACAAAGCAAATTAAAGCTGCATCTGTTTTGAACAATGCCTTTAACGCCAACTTTACTGGCGGTGATGGTGTTGAGCTTTGTTCTGCTGTTCACCCACTTGCAGGTGGCGGAACTTTCCGCAATGAGCCATCTACTGCTGCTGACCTCAACGAAACATCTCTTGAGAATGCCTTAATTGACATCTCAACATTCGTTGATGAGCGGAACATGATCATTGCCCTTCGCGGCATGAAGTTGATTGTTCCACCACAGCTTCAGTTTGTTGCTGATCGTCTTCTTGAGTCTACACTCCGCGTTGGCACAGCCGACAACGATGTAAACGCATTGAAGAACATGGGTATGTTGCCGGAGGGTTACACAATTAACCACTTCCTGACAGATCCTGATGCGTTCTTCCTCAAGACAGATGCTCCGAATGGCTTTAAGCATTTTGAGCGCACTCCACTTTCAACCAACATGGAAGCTGATTTTGATTCAGGTAACATGCGGTTTAAAGCTCGTGAGCGTTACAGCTTTGGCTTTTCAGATCCTCGTGCAGTGTTCGGTTCACCGGGCGCATAAACGAACAATTATACGGAAAGGGCGGCTTAACAGCCGCCTTTTTTTGTTGTATAGTGTTTTATTCCTGACAATCGCATGGGGCGATTGACACTAGCCACGACAGGAGACTTAAATGGCTACTACCACTTTTTCTGGTCCTATTAAGGCCGGAACTATTAAGAATACAACAGGCACAACAGTTGGAACTGATATTGCAAATGTCGGTCAGGTTGTTATGGCTCAAACTTTTTCAGCAGACTTATCAGGTGGCGCTTTAGCCGCTCAAGTTACTGATGTTGTTATCCCTGCAAACTCTCAGATTATTGACTGTGTGATTGACATCATTACAGCCGCAAATGCTTCAACCAACCTTAGTATTGGAGACACAGCAGGCGGCGCAGCCACAATTTTGAACACCTTTGCATCTGGAACAGACGCTGGCCGAGTTTACCCAACAACACAAGCTGGCGCTGCATTAGCTTGGCAGGACACTGGCACAACAGACATCCGTTTGACTGTAACAGCTTCTGCTGCAACAAACGCAGGTCTTGTTCGTTTTACAATTCTGTATCAGCAAAACAATAACTTAGCATAGTAGGAGGTTAATATGGCTGGTCCAGTAAAAGCCTTTAACTATGCTCAAGGAGCCTCTGCTGCTGTTGTGGGTCCATCTCGCTCTCGCATTCGTCAAATTGTAATTTTTGCGGATGCGGCTGGTGCTTTCACAATTAAAGATGGTAGCGCATCTGGTGAAGTATTGATTACGCAAACATTTCCAACAGGAATACATCATCTCAATATACCAGATGATGGTATTATTGCTACAAGCGGTGCTTTTGTATCTGCTTTTACTGGATCTAGTAATCAATTGACTATTTTCTTGTCGTAGAGACGTTTATGGCTAGTTCTAAAGGCGAAATGCCTAAAAGAAACAAAAAGAATTTCCGTCCCACAAAGTCTGGGGCGGGAATGACCAAGGCTGGTGTTGCGGCTTACAGACGTAAAAATCCGGGGTCAAAGTTAAAGACTGCTGTTACTGGTAAAGTAAAGAAAGGCAGCAAAGACGCTAAAAGACGGAAGTCATTCTGTGCTAGATCTGCTGGTCAGATGAAAAAGTTTCCAAAAGCGGCAAAGAACCCAAACTCACGTTTGCGTCAGGCAAGGAGAAGGTGGAAATGTTAAGCTCTCAATTTATAGCAGGGACGGTTTTCGTAGCCTTTATAGGAGTTTGCGTCACAGGACTCACATGGATTTCTTCAACTCTTATTACAGTTGATAAAAATGTAGCTGTCATGGCAGCAAAGATTGATGCTAACAATGAAAAGATAGATCAGCTTCACGATATGATCAGACCCATGTGGGAAGATTTTACAGGGAGAACATATGATGGCAATCTCGCGCAGTTCAATCCCCAAACAAATTTCAAACCCACCGTCAAAAAGGAGTTCTAAAGTGCCAAAGGACGCTTGTTATAAGAAGGTAAAAGCGCGATACAGAGTTTTCCCAAGCGCTTATGCTTCAGGGGCTATCGCCAAATGTAGAAAGGTTGGTGCCGCTAATTATGGCACTGGCGGCAAAAAGAAAGCCAAAAAGAAAGCTACTGGTGGTGTTGTTACAATGAATAATGGAGGGGCAATTACAAAGGCAAAACGACCTTCTAGCAATCCAAATGTTGCTAGAGGATGCGGTGTTGTCATGAGTAATAAAAGAAAAGCAACTAAATATTCGTAGGAAAAAATGGAACCAATTTCGACTGCTCTAGCAGGATTCGCGTTATTTAAAAGTGCAGTCGATGGCATCAAAAGTGCTATTGGAACGGCTAATGATGTATCTGAAATCGCTGGATATATTGACAATCTTTTTGAAGGCGAAAAACAGGTACAACAAAAGAGAAGCAAAAAGTCTGGTGTTGGTGTAGGTGATCAGTTTGGTGTTACAAATGTTGCAAGAGAGATAATTGACGCTAAATTAGCGCAAGAACAAATGCGCGAAATAGCTCAAATGATTGATTTACGTTTTGGCCCCGGCACATGGAAATCTATCACTGAAGAGAGAGCTAGACGCATACAGGCTGCTAAATTGGCTGCTGCCGAAGCCAGACGAAAAAAAATGGAAGAGGCTAGACAACTTGAAGAGAGTCTAAAACAGTTTTTTATGGTTGGTGCAGTTATATTGATTGTTATAGCATTGTTTGTTGTAATGATTGCCGTAATAGCAAGAGCCGAAACTAAATTCGTTGAATGTAGGCTTGAAAAATATAAAAAAGTAAATGATGAATGGCATTGTGTTTATTTAGGAGCCAATAAGACTAGAACATCAATGATAGTAAGTGAGTTTTGTCCTAGATCTTATATGTGTGAATATGATCCAAATAGTAGCGATAAGCTTATAGAACGGTAGGATTTGACATGGCTGTGAGGAAAACAAAAAGTGGGTTGGCTCTCAAAAGATGGTTTAAGGAAGACTGGAAAGACGTTTCCACGGGGAAAGCGTGTGGGCGTAGCAAAGGTGATAAACGGAAGACTCCATATTGCCGCCCCTCCAAACGTATCTCCTCTAAAACTCCCAAAACAACCAAAGAAATGACAGCAGCAGAAAAGCGTAGCAGGGTATCGCAAAAGAGAAGGCTTGGGCAACCAGCAGGGAAGCCAAGAAGGGTGAAGTCATTAAAGAGAAGGAAAAAATAACAGACATTATCGAAAACTGGATAATGAATGAACTTAATGTAGTTGATCCAGATTCTGGGTTTGCTCCATGTCCTTATGCAAAAAGAGCTTATATAGACAACAAGTTAAAAATAGTTGAGTGTTATGATAGGCAAGATTTATGGAATAAAGTATCTTTAGAATGTAAAAATTTTGATCCTCAATATTCCGTTATAATATGTATAGAAGAGGAGCCTTCACAGACGTATGAAGAAGTAGAATCAGCTTGTGTAGCTATGAACGAATGGTTTGCCTTAAATAAAATGGATGTTTGGCTGCTTGCTTTTCAAACAGATTTTACAATGATTTTTGTTCAAAAGTTGTCAGAGTTAGATGATGCTAGTCAAAAGCTAGAAAAAATGGGATACTATGAAAACTATGATCGTGATGATTATGTCAATTTAATACTAAACCGCCGATATAGGAGACATTACAATGGTAGGTGCGAAGAAAAAAGCTAGACGTATGCGTGGTGGCGGAGCCACTGTTGCCCCTAAAAAGATGAAAGGTGGAGGTGCCGCTAAAAAAGCTGCGAAGCGTATGCGTGGTGGTGGAAAAGTTGCTCCTAAGAAGATGATGGGCGGCGGTGCAGCCAAACAAGTTTCTCCTCGCAAAGCTATGGCTATGGGCATGATGGGCGGAGGCAAGGTAAAGCCTAAAGGAATGAAGGGCGGTGGTGCCGCTAAAAAAGCAGCTAAGAAGAAGAAGAAGTAATGGCTGTTTCTGGATCAACTGACTTTGAATTAGATGTATCTGATTACATTGAAGAGGCTTTTGAGCGTTGTGGTTTAGAGCTTCGCACTGGCTATGATTTAAAAACAGCCAGAAGATCTTTAAACTTGATGCTGGCTGACTGGGCTAATAGAGGCTTGAACCAGTGGACTATTGAGCAACGTACACAAGCTCTAACCAAATCCACATCAAGCTATTCTATTGGCACAGATGTCATTGATGTTTTGTCTTTTGTGGTTCGCAGAGAAGGCACTGATTTTTCAATGTCTAGGATAAGTCGTGACCAATATTTGGCTATTCCTACTAAAACAACAGAAGGAAGGCCAACACAGCTTTTTGTGGATCGTCAAATAACCCCTGCAATTAAAATATGGCCTGCTCCAGAAAACGCTACAGATGTTATCGTGTATGATTGTTTGACTCGTATGGATGATGCAGATGATTACGATAACACATTAAAAATGCCTTTTAGGTTTTATCCATGTCTAGCTGCTGGTTTATCGTATTACTTGGCTATCAAAAAAGCTCCTGATCGTATTCAAATGTTAAAAGCTATATACGATGAAGAGTTTGAAAGAGCGCAAGCTGAAGATAGAGACAGAGCTTCGTTTAGTGTAACTCCTAACTTACAGTATTACAGGGTTGGTTAATGGGTAAGTTCGCTGTTGGCAAAGATGCTTATGGAATATCAGATAGATCTGGTTTTCGTTATCGTCTGCGTGACATGCGGCAAGAATGGAATGGTTTACTTGTAGGAAAGGATGAGTGGGAGCCAAAGCATCCACAACTTGAAGTTGTACGGCACCCACCTGATCCTGAAGCTTTAAGAAACCCAAGGCCAGACCCAAGAACTGAGCCAGATGTTCAAATTCTTTTGTTGATGAACCCTTTTCGATCAGGCAGCGCAGGATCTTCAGTAATCACTGTATTTGAGCCTTCTCATGGACGCAGTACATCTAATATTGTTATTTTTCGTAAAACACAACCATTTGATGGTTTTACAAGAACCGCGTTAGAAAAAGCTGCGGGATATACAATTACTGTTGTTGATGCTAACTCATATACAATTACAATCACTGGAGAAACAGCAACAATTGGCGGTCAACAAGGGGGCGGTGGAAATGTAACTGCTGAGAAGAGTGCATCTTCAGGCACATCAGCGCCAACATTTGACGAAACAAGTGTTACACTTGATGCAACAAACAAGACTTTTGACGAGGCTTAGATGGCAAAACAAGCAGTAGGAATTGGCACAACAGCGAATGATGGCACGGGAGATACTCTTCGTGTAGGTGCAGACAAAATAAACGATAACTTTGATGAAATTTATGCAGCGTTAGGGAACAGTTCTAACGTGTTAACAGACATCATAGATGCCAATGGTGTTTTAGATGTAAGTTCTGGCGCTAATAAAATTGTATTTTACTATGCTAATTTAAGTGATCTGCCTAGTGCGTCTACTTATCACGGTGCTGTCGCGCATGTTCACGCTACAGGCGGCCTTTATTTCGCTCATGGCGGTGTTTGGATAAGGTTGAATGATGAAACCACAGGTCCGGTAACAAAGTATACTGCTGGCACTAGCGGAAGCTCGGCATATACATTTACTGGCCCCGGGGCAACTTCAGGCAATAATCCAAACTTTACCTTCTACAAAGGGCATACATATCTAATTGATAATACAGCTAATGTATCAAGCCATCCTTTGCAGATTAGAACTTCTAATGGCGGATCTGCTTTTACAACAGGGGTGACAGACAATTACAATTCTACCACTGGATTAACACAGTTTATCGTTCCGCATGAGCCAAGCGATACATCTTTGGTATATCAATGCACTAATCATAGTAGTATGGTTGGGAATATAACAATAGTATAGTGAGCAAGTGACATGTCGTTTACATACACAGAGCTACAAGACGCAATTAAGAACTTTACAGAGAACGAAGAGACTTCTTTTGTAAGTAGTTTGCCTGTGTTTATACGAAGTGCAGAGGATCGTATCTTAACAGTTGTTGATCTTGAGCTATTTCGTAAAAATGCCACATCTCAACTTACAATTAATGATCCCTATCTAAACGTGCCTAACGATTATTTAGCGCCATTTTCTTTGCAAATAACAACAGCTAATTACAAGAATTTTTTAGAATTAAAAGACGTTAACTTTTTGCAAGAATATTACAATACATTAAGCGCTACAGCCGTGCCAAAGTATTATGGCATTTTTGATGTAAATAATTTTATTTTAAGCCCAACGCCTAATATAGCATACGATGTCGAGCTTCATTATTATTACAAGCCGACAAGTATAACGGCTGGTGCAGGAACAGGCACTAGCTGGCTCAGTACCAATGCTCCTAACGCCCTTCTTTACGGTTCACTTGTAGAAGCGTATACTTACATGAAAGGCGAAGCAGATATGATGCAATTATATGAGCAAAGGTTCATACAGGAAATACAACGCTTGAAGGATTTGGCTGAAGCTAGAGAGAATAGTGATGCCTACAGGAGAGGTCTACCTGATAGGCCACGCACTTAAACAGGAGTAAGAACGATGGCAACATCAAACGCAGCAACCAATTACCTAGAGAGAAGGGTTCTTGACTTCATATTTAAGAACAATTCACTCTCTTTTGCTACGCCAAACAACGATATATATGTTGGCCTAGCAACCGCCGTGTCAAACGCGGAGGCTGGAAATGTAACAGAAGTACAGGTGGACACAGACGATGCTAACTATACAAGGCAGCAAGTCACCGCAGCAAACTGGAAACAGTCAACAACAACCGTAGCAGTTGCTCTGACAAACAGCGCAACGGAAGTGATACTAACAGACGCAGAAGCGTTTCCGACATCTGGCGCTGTTGTTATTAATGATGAAATTATTACCTACACTGGTAAAGATAGCACAGCCACGGCAAATACAAACGGTGCGGTTAGTTCATCAGCTAACGTAGCGGTTGATGGAAACAGCGGCACTATTACCGTTGGTATGGTTGTTACTGGCACAGGCATATCTGGCACAGTCAGAGTGGCTACTGTCACAAACCAAAACAACATTGTTTTAAGTTCCGCAGTTTCAATTAGCGATAATATAGCGCTAAACTTTGACGGCACAAACACTCTCACAGGTGGTACACGAGGAACATCTAGCACAACTGCCGCCGCGCATAGCGCAGCAGACGTTGTTGTTTGTGACACTCAGCGAGTGATAAATGACAACAATGTTGAGTTTGCAGCCGCCGCTGGAACGGCTTCTACTTACACCGTTACCCACGCTTTTGTCGCAGACAAGAATATCGCTACAGCAACGGTCAATGGCGCAGTTAGTTCATCGGCTAATGTGACGGTTGATGCGAACAACGGAACAATTGCTGTAGGCGATGTCGTTACAGGCACTGGGATCAGTGGTGTCGTTAGAGTAGCTACAGTAAATAGCCAGACCAGCATTGTTCTGGATACTGCATCGTCAATCTCAGACAATGTATTGTTGACCTTTGATGGCTCCAACAAGCTGTTTATTGGAGCGCTGGACGCAAGTAAGACAATAGCGGTTGGAGATATATTCCGTATTAACGCAGGGAACCTGTCGATAGAGTTGAAGTAATGCCTCTTGTACTTAAAGATCGCGTCAAAGAGACGACCACAACCACAGGCACTGGCACATATACGTTAGCTGGTGCTTTGACTGGTTTTGAAGCTTTTAGCCAAGTGGGTGACGGTAATACAACATATTACACTTGTACTGACGGCACTGATTTTGAGACAGGTATTGGTACTTTTACTTTATCTGGGACGACTCTTGCTCGTACCAGTATATTGCAGTCCAGTAACTCAGATAACGCTGTTAGTTGGTCATCTGGCACTAGAACAATATTTTGTACGTTGCCAGCAGAAAAGATGATATTTAACGATGCAACTGGTGGCGCTGTTAACTTAACAGATAACTCGCTGGCATTTGCGATAGCGTTAGGATAGGAAAATGGCAAACGCATTTAAAACATTCACGGCGCAAAACATTGATACGTCATCGTCTAAGGCTACTTTGTACACCTGCCCAAGTTCTACAGAGACGACAATCATTGGTCTTAATATTGCTAACATATTGACGGTTTCAATTACGGTTACAGTCGAGCTACTGGACGGTGGAAGCACTATTACTCATGTAGTTAAAGATGCAATTGTGCCTGTTGGATCGTCTCTGGTGGCGGTTGGTGGGCCTCAAAAAATTGTTATGAATGCCACTGATGTACTAAAGGTTTATGGGTCACAGGCTAACTGTTGTGATGCAGTTCTGAGTGTGCTGGAGATTACATAATGGCACTCGGCACTATTAACACTAATCAGATTGCAAGCGAAGCAGTCACTGTGCCGAAAGTGACTGACCAAGTTTTGTCTAGCCGGAACCTCCTAATAAATGGCGATATGCAAGTGGCCCAGCGCGGTAGCTCACTTGCAATGGCGCATGATGGAACTACTTCAGGTCTTTTAATTGATAGATTTAGTTTTAATCTTGGCGGCACTCACGAACAGTTTGATGGCACTTATGCACAAGTTTCTGACCATCCCACCTTAACCAATGGAAAATCCTTAAAATGGACAACAGGAACAGCAGAAAGTTCATATGATGCAGATGAGTATCTTTATTTTACACAAGTAATTGAAGCCCAGAATTTACAACAGATCAATAATGGAAACTCTAATGCACTTCCAGTTACTTTATCATTTTACGTTAAGTCATCTGTAACTGGAACATTTGCTGTTGGATTACATAAAGACGATACTACTGCTAGAACATTTAATAAAACATATACTATAAATTCTGCTAATACATGGGAGAAAAAAAGTGTAACCTTTGTTGGTGATACTTCTGGTGGGGGAATAGCGAATGACAATGGCAGGGGCTTTTATGTAAACTGGCATTTAGCGGCTGGCAGCACTTGGACTGGCGGTGGGTCTACTTCGGGTTGGGCTGATTATGCTAATAACAGATGGGCAGATGGGCAGGCAACAAATGCTATTGCCACAACTGCTAGTGCAACATGGCAGATAGCACAATGTCAGCTTGAAGCCGGAGATGTGGCTACACCCTTTGAGCACGAGGACATAGGAACTACGTTAGCCAAGTGTCAACGGTATTTTTTCCAACTAACAGACATTTCATCAGATGGTGCTGGTACGTTTGGACAGAGATACAATAACGATACTGCTAAACGAACAATTGAAATACAATACCCGACAACCATGCGTACATCTCCTACGCTTACGACCACTTGTCCAAACACTATTGATGCCGCTTACATACAACCTGATGGCTCTACCTCTGTGATTAGTGGCGTTAATGCTGCCTATGCAACTTATTTTACTGCTTTTGCAGCATCTGCGGAGTTATAGACATGAACATTAAAGCTGCACAATACTGTCGAGACATAAACGATACAAAGAATATATGTGTAAAAGCCACGATTGATGGTACAGAAATGTTTGTACCCCTAGACCCAGACAACCGCCACTACGCAGAAATTATGCGTCAAGTAGACGCTGGCACTCTAACCATAGAGGATGCAGATTAATGGCATACATTGGGCCACCACCATCACAGAAACTAGCAACCCCTACTAGCCAGTATTTTAGTGGGAACGGGTCAACTACGGCCTTTACATTAAACCGCCCGGTTAATGTGGCTGAAGACCTGAATGTGTTTGTGAATAACGTGGCTCAAGAGCCGGGGTCTGGAAAGTCTTACACTGCCACAGGGACTACATTAACATTTGATGCAGCGCCTGACGCTGGTACAAACAATGTGTACGTTGTTTACCGAGGGCTGGCAGAGCCAACAACACGACTAGAGCATCCTTCTGGTCAGCCTCTTGCTGCCACTACTGGCACATTTTCTGGTGCTGTTAATTTAGGTACAATAAAAGATGCTGGAAACAATGCAACTGCAATGACAATTGACAGTAGTGGTCGTATTCTTACGCCAGCAAGACCAGCGTTTCTTGCAAGACGAAATGGAACAAATTTAGACCTTAACAATGAAATAATGCCCTTTGACAGCAAGACTATTTACGGAGGATTTGATACCGCTAGTGGGTATAATACAAGTACATATACATATACTTGTCCAATAGCAGGGTTATATTGGTTTCATGTATCTAGTATTCTTGGGTCTAGGGCAGTTGATAATGGTCAATGGAAAATTCAATTAAACAGTAGTGATTACGAACAAAGACATTTTACAAATAAAACCACTGAGTATTACACACACAGCATAGACACATACATAAACGCCTCGGCAAATGACACTGTAAGAGTAAAAATGTCATCTAATATTTATTTTTATGGCAATCAATGGTCTGTGTTTATGGGACATCTAATAGGGTAAAACAATGTCAAATTATAAAAATATAATTAGTATGAATGCTGTTTCAACAACTGTTAATATCGTTAAAACGGCTGATTATATTTTGCAAGCAAGTGATTGGACACAACTGCCTGATAGCGGGTTGACCAGTGATTGTGTTAAATTGTTCAAAACATATCGTGCATCTATCCGCACTATCCGCAAAACAAACCCATCCAATCCAACATGGCCTGATGCGCCCACAGAAGAATGGAGTTAAATTAGATGCCTATATCTAAAATACAATCAGACTCTTTTGCTTCCGGCGTAGCTTTAGGTGGTGTGGTTCAAACAAAAATTGCTACAAAGAATAGTACCGTAACAACCTCATCTAATTCGGCTTATAATGCTACTGGATTAGTCGTAACTATTACCCCAACTTCAGCAAGCAATCGAATACATCTTCACTTTGATGCAAAAACATACTTAAACAATACTAGCGCGGTCAGTGCCTGTAATTTTGGCATATACAAAAAAATAGGTTCTGGCTCTATGACTGCTTGGAAGGCCGCAAGTGGTTGGGACCATTATATGAACACAGGCTCATATACACATGACTTCTATCCTCATATGAGTTATCTGTTTTTTGATTTACCAAATTCTACAGAAGAGTTGCAGTATGAGATATATGTAAAAAGTTATAGCGCCGCCGGATCATCTTGGCAGATTTTTCCCAGCAATTTAAGTACGGTTCCTAGCTCTGGGTACAGCCCCGGAATGCCCAGTAACGCTATCGTTGATAGAGGTATTTTAATGGCACAAGAAATAAAAGTGTAGAAAAATGGCATACATAGGTATAGACCCAAACGTAGGTGACATAACATTCCAAAAGTTTACTGGAACAGGGAGCGCCACTGCCTTCACTCTGGCTCAATCCGTTGTGAGTGGAGAGGCCATTGTCGTAACCATAGGAAACGTGGTTCAGGAACCGGGGGTCAGCGCAGCTTATACAGCGCAGGCAAACACACTTACATTCTCCGCAGCCCCTGCCAACGGTGACATCATTACTGTGCGCTACTTTGGTCGCGCCGTAGATCAGCCAACCAGCTACGCAATGCAGCTATTCAAGTATGTGGCTACAGCAAGTCAGACTGCATTTACTGGTGCAGATGCCAACGGCGCTATACTGGCATTTAGTGGAAATGATGTGGACGTTTATCTAAACGGTGTGCATCTGGATAGTTCAGACTTTACAGCTAGTAGCGGAGACACAATAACGCTAGGAACGGGCGCGGCTTTAAACGATGAGCTAGTCATTAGAGCCTTTCGTGCGTTCACCGTAACTGATACAGTAAGCAAGTCCTCTGGGGGTACATTTGCTGGGGAGATAACCGCAACATCCTTTCAGACAACAAACACAATAGTTGATACGGCGGCGTTCCGCACAAACGATCAGAGCGTTACAGAGAATACAACAATAGGGTCAACCAAGAATGCCTTGGCGATTGGCCCTCTAACGATAGGTTCGTCAACCACGATTACGGTTAACGGCAACTTAACAATACTGTGAGGCGTAGATGGCTTCGATAATAAATGTAGACCAGATTGCTGAAGCTACCAGCGGAAGCGGTGTGAAGATTCCGGGTCACGTTGTTCAGGTTGTAACAACCACAGGCACTGGTACATCAAACTCAACTGCATCTTCGTGGGTAGCATCACCTGTTGTACTTTCTATTACACCAAAAAACACTTCAAGTTTGATACTTGGCGTAGCGTGTATACCTGTTTGGAGAAGTGCGACTGCGGCTTATTTTGGCGTTAGGGTTGTAAATTCTGGTGGCAATACAGATACTGTTGCTACATATGGAGATGGCTATGCAGCAGTTTCGGCTATAGCGTGGCTAGCTACTTATCGGTTTAGCTATACCGCTGGGACGACATCATCAGTTACATCTACCTTTCAATATTACGCAAATGGGGGTGGCACCTATTTCCCAAACAACGCCAGTGCCTTTCAAAGCGATACAG
>Ga0208666_1000644_pt1 | contig 16026 bp, 8 predicted proteins | sample 5B_taG_FD_184078 | JGI IMG/M metagenome (GOLD analysis project Ga0208666, IMG submission 184078) | Marine viral communities from the Subarctic Pacific Ocean - 5B_ETSP_OMZ_AT15132_CsCl metaG (SPAdes) (version 2) | ecosystem: Environmental > Aquatic > Marine > Oceanic | place: Pacific Ocean...
AGTCGCCCGCCAGGTTCACCAGGGCGATTGGTGAAGCGCATCTCTTCTGAATACTGCCTGGCGCTATCCGCGTAGGCAGAGCCCATGTTTAAGGCGCCATATTTCTCGGCAACCTTGTTCTCCATGATCAAGTCATCAAGCGCCTGGTCATCCAAGAACTCAGGCTTGATGCCCGTCTCTCTCCGGTAAGCAATACGCTGCGATTCAGTCGGCTGCTCGTTGTAGAAGGCTTCCTTGAACTCCTCCATCTTTGCGTTGTCGACTGCGGCCCTCTGCTCTTCCGGGCTCAGTGCCTTGAAGTCATCAGAGACTTGCAACTGCGTACCGTTCAACCGGTACTTCATTTCGATGTCGTGCCTGACCTTGTAGACCGCGTTGTAGAAACCGGCGACGTTGTCGACAGCACCCATCGTGCGCAGTCCTGGCCTGAGCCAGTAGCTCTGCCCGGTCTTTTCGTACATCCACAGCCGGGTCTGCGCGTGGAAATAACGACCATGCCGCTCAGGGTTGATCAGGCTTGTGCCGCGTCTGATCGGACCTTTGCCCTTAGCACCACCTCGAGCAACGTCTTCCAGCTCAGCAATCAGCTCGTCGATGTTGTCCTGCGACAGGCCATAGGTGTCTGGATTGCCGGCGTACATCATCTTGCCTTCGCTGAAAGCGTCCATGAAGACTTCTTTGCCTGCATCACGGATTGCTAGTGCTGCTTGACCGACGCCTTTCCAGTTCGCCATCCAGGCCTGAACTGCGTTGTCGCTCAAGCTGGTGCCAACGCCTTCGTTGAACACCTGAAAATCCTCATAGAACTGACGGTTGGGGCCATACAGGGCCATGCTGAAATTTGAACCAAAGTTCAGCGAGTTGGTGCGCTCATTGAACAGCTGCCAATCCTTCGTCAGAAGGTTGAAGCTCTTCATTCGGTTGTATGAAGCACCCTTGGCGGCATCAAACATCTTGGGTTCAACGCCCATGATTTGAATGTTGCGCACCTCAAGAGCCAGCTGCTCTGCTGCTTCTGCTGGCCTGGTCTGCAGCTTGTCGAGTGCTTCCATCACGCGACCAAACGACGAGTCAGCCATCACCTCATCAGGCTTGAGCTTGCCCGCATCAATTAACCCTGGCGACTGCTCAGCGTTGTTGATCATTGCCTGCGCTTCATCAGCAGCGCGGACGACATCATCATCAACAAAGTCGACGAGCACTCCCTCGAAGCCTTGGCCCTGGAGGGCGTTACCGATGCGGCCCCATGCGCTGCGGATGTAGTCGTAATGACGCTGACCCATCAGCGCCACCTTGAACTGATTGAACAGCTTGAGTTCCATCTCCGCCGGGATCTTCTTTCCGGGGTTGCTGGTGACCCAGTCCTGCACATCTAGAGCACCTGCCGCATAGGTCTCTTTTGCGGTGTCGTGCATGTAGCGCACTGTCACCACGTCGTCGACGATGCCCTGGAATCGATCTCCAGCCCTTGAAAGCGTCCGCTGCCACTGGCCGACAGAGCCCCTATCGCTCAAGGTCTGCAGCAGTCCGGCGCGTTTCTTTGGGTTCTCGTAGCCCTTCATCGCAAAGTCCTTCGGCATCGCCTCGGAACCAGCGCGTCGCAGCCCTCGAGTCAGCTCGCTGTATTGAGCGACCACCTCTTCAGGGTTGTTCCTGAGCTGCTGCCGGTAGTTAATCGGCTGACCTTCCCCAATGTTGACCTGCGGATCAGGCCGGTTCTTGTCGCTGGCCTTCTGCTGGGCGATGTCATCAGCGACAACATCAGCATCAGCCTTGTTTGCGGCAGGGTCATTTGCTGCTTGCTGAGCCTTGCGGAACTCGTCGTCTGACGGGATCCGGCTGGCCCTGATCTGGTTGATGTTCGACAGGTCTTGGTCGTTGGCCTGCTTCTGGAGGTCCAGGTCAAGCTTGCGCTGGAAGAGTTCTTCGCAACTAGCCATGATCAGCAGCCCTCCATGTCGATTTCGTCAGCAAGCTTCTCACTTAGTAAATCGAAGTCTGCTTGTTTTTGCTTGAGATAAGCCTGAACTCGATCAGTGAGTGCTGGCAGCATCTGATCCATGTTCCGATCCATACGACCCTTTAGACCTTCAAGCTGCTGCGGTGTCAGCTTCTTGATCTTGAGGTTGCCCACATCAGCGATTCGGCCCTCTGCCGCTAGCTCAAACACATCCACGTATGTCGGGTCTTTCTTCAGCGCGTAGTTGAACTTCCTTCGCAAGGTGTTGATAAACATCTTGATCCGCTCGAAAGCTTTCTGCAGGCCGCCTGCCTTGAGCTTGATCTTGCGGTTGTTGTACCAAACAGCAAACGCTTCAGCCTGGATTTCGGCAGGGTCCATGGCCTTTTGATAGGTGCCGAACTCATCGTTCTTAATCAGCTTCTGCATTTCAGCCAATGCGTCAGGGCTGTTGATTGCTGCCCTGAGGCTGTCTGGGCCAAGACGCCCATCCATCAGCTCCAGCCAGTCCTGCACGGCATGGAATGCCTCGTGATACGGCGTCTTGGCAAGCCGCATCCCGCCCCCTTTCCTGATGAACTTGCCGGCCAATCTCTTGTCCAGGTTTGGCCCCATGGCCAGGTAGATCATGTGCCGGTGAATGTTGCCGTAGTTCTTCGGCACATAAACGCCCCCGGTGCCTCCCTCGAACAAGTCAGCCAATGGGTCGCCAGGGTTCTCACTGACAAAACGAGCTGCGTCCGGGTTCCAATTAGCAAGCGCACGGTTGGCGTCTTCTTCGCCAAACAGCTGACGCATGTTGATGGTGTCTAGGTATTGAATCCGCAGCGGGTCAAGGCCTGAGATCTTTGCTGCTTCCTTGAGCCCTTCGACCATCTCTTTCGCCAGGTTTTCGCTCATGCGAGCCATGCCGGCGACGCTGTCTGGAATCTTCAGGCCGATGTCCATCAATACAGCTTCTTCCTGGAATTGAGCTGCCTCGAGAGCATCCTTGTACGTCTTGCGGAATGCAGCTTCGTCGTATTCGCCGTCAGCCCTGCTGACCTGCGGCAGCGACTGGGATGCACGAACGCCAACGGCATCGGTGTCTGGAATCTCCAGAGTCATTGCTTCCTGCGGGGCACGACGGCTGCCGGTCTGCTCCTCAATCACGTCTTGAATCAGCGTCTTCACCTCGTCGCCACGAGCCCTGATCGCAGGGATGTCGTAGCCCTGTGCCTCGAGCGCAGCAATGATCCGGGCTTCGCCCTTAGACGCCTTGGCCTTGTTTCTGATGATGTAGGCAGCACGGTCCAGGTCGCTGGCGAACTGCAGCTGTGCCATGCCAAACCGTGGCTTGGACTTGGCAACATCAGCCGGGAGCTTGAACGCCGGCTTGGTTGCAACCTGCTGCTGAACCGCAGCCTGCTGCAAGTTGTTCAGCATCCCTGCTGACTTCTTCTCCTCGAACGTCTTGAGGTCGTAATCATTCAGCTGACGTTCAGCGTCAAGCTTGTCTGCTGCCATTGCATCGTCGACAACTCCGTACTGCTCCCGCAGGCGGAACTCCTCATTCAGTGCATCAAGCAGCTGCACATCAGCTCGCTGAGTCGGATCCACCTTGGGAACTGCTGGAGTGTCCGGCAGTGGAGTTGACGGCGGCCTGACATCACCGTTCTTGGCTGCTGTCTGAACAATCTTGCGCATCTTTTCTTGCCTGGTTGGCTCGGGCGCAGGAGCTGCTGGTTCAGCAGCACGCTCTGGTGCCGGCAGGCCTTCTGCCTCAGCAATCAGCTCACGACGGATGCGATCAGCGATGACCTTGGTCTTGCCGCCTTCAGCCATCTGAGCAGCACCCTCATTCAGCTTCTGGCTGAGGGGTGTCTCCATGTACTTGTCAGCATCAAATTTCGCCAGCAGTGCAGCGGTGTCATCTGCCAGTGACGCAGTGCCAGCTTTGTCGATTTCATTGCCAACTTCCTGCAAGCGATTGGCATTGGCCGCAGTGCGCTTCATCAGGTTCTTGTCAGCCATCAGGTCCTTGCGGATCCGACCGGCCAGCTCACCCTTCTGCACCATCAGGCTCAGTGTTTCGGTATTGCCAAACAGGTCGACCTGATCGCCTTGAGCAGTTCCAGCAGAACGGGCCTGCTGCAGCACTTCATTGAAAGTGCTGTCGCTCATGTCACGAGCCATCAGTGCCTTGTAAGCCGCCTGCATTCCGGTCTCGTCAAGCCCACTGCCACCCAGCGCCAACGCCTTGGTCTTGCTGAGGCGACCGTCGACAGCGTCTTGAAAGATGTTGTCCGGCAGTCTCGAAAGGGCCAAGCCTTCAGTTGCCAGGCCTGACTTCATCGGAACGCCAATGGACTCCAAGTCCTGCGGGTCCTTGATGCCTGCATCGCGCATGAACTTGGCGGCATCAAACATCGTCCCGCCGCCCTGGGCGATGTTGTTCAAAGCGCCAAGCGCTCTGGCCTCCTCTGCAGATGCAGCATTTAGATACTCGACTTTCATCGAGGGGATGCCTTTGCTCTTGGCTAGAGCAAGACGGTTGTGGCCGTTGACGACATAGTTCTTGCCGTCCATCGGGTCAGTCCATACCTGGATCTGCCCTTCCATTCCTTCGTTGTAAACATCAACGCCGCTCAGAGAGTTGCCTCTTTGCTGGCCCTGAGCGTCAGTGCCCTGCTTGAACTGAAAACGCTTTGGATCAACCTCGATCTCATCCACCCGCAGAACGGGCTGCCCCATCAGCCGGCTTGGCATGACGGTGTTGCCAGTCGCTTCAAGCGACTCAATGCCCTGGAAGATGTCGGTGCGGTCAAAGGACTCAACAGCACGACCTGTCTGCTCAGCAATTCGTGCTGCCAGATCTGGGCTGTTAGCCGCTAGTGACCTCAACGCATCGGTTGGCACAGAGCTGAACCGCTGCGCAATTGGCACGTCTTGATTGGCCAGGTTGCTGCGTGGTGCAGCAGTGGTTTCAAGCGATGCGTCGCCCTGGATCGGAGCACTGCTTTCGCGTGTCGTGATGTCCTCGACGATGTCGACAGTGTTCTCGCCTGCCTCCTGCCGAGTAATGATTTCATCGAGTTGCTCTGTGTCGGCAGCACCCTCAACCACCTCCTCGAGCGTGTCCGACTCGAGCTTCCCTTCATCAGCAGCACGCTGCTGCAGGTCGGCTTCGTAGTCAGCCATGGTGAATGCAGGCTCACCTTGCGCTGGATCGACGACTTCACCTGCTTCAACCTGAGCAGTTCTTGCCTTCTGTCGTCGTGATTTCTCCCAGCTGGAAACGATTGCGCGCTTGGTCGCGGGCAATGATTTCGCTAAGCCGTAGAGGCCACCAGCAGCGCCAAGAGCGCCAATGAAATTAGGCAGTAGCGCAGCATTAGATGCTTCGGTTCGGCTTTGACCAGGGTTGACCGGATCAAGGTTCTGCACTGTCTCAGGGTCTACGCCTAAGAACGCGAGCAACTGCACAAAACTTCCGTTTGTGTTGTCGTCCAGGTAGGTGCTGGGGATCTCGTCGACCAGCTGGCTGACGGCAAAACGGCCTGTCTTGCCTGCCAGCCCCTTGCCTTTTGCGACATCAAACGCCTGCAAACCCTTCATCAGGAAAGGGAACCTTGCCGCTAGGCCAGAGCCTTGCAACGCAGCCTGTCCCTTGACCGATGCACCCCTGGTGATCAAAGCAAGTGCCAGGTTCAGCATCAACGACGAACGCATGTCGTCACCGCCAAGCTCCTCATCCGTCATCTGTGACGGTGGGCGGAAACCATTGGCTTCGTAATTCAGATCTAGAACACGATCAATCTCGCCTTCTCTTTCAGGAGTCAGCTGGCCGGTGAGATCAAGAACATTCTTCTGAACATTTGCGCCTGCCTTGAACGTGCCAAGCGTTGTTGTGTTTGAAATGTCTTCCGAAATGCCAGGACCCGCTCCAAGGCTGGAGCCCGGCAACCCACCCATTGCCGTGCGAGTCGCTAGGCCCATCAGCCTGGGCATTGCAGTTTCTGCACTTGAGAACTGCTTCATCTCAAACTGCAGATCATTTTTCAGCCTGTCGCCAGCCCCTTCAACCAAGGGGTTGTATCGAAGGAATGACTCAAACCAAGGGCGAGCATTGCGCTCTGCTTCTGGCGCCGGTGGCCTGTTGTCAGCAGCAGGCTCAACTGGAGCAGCAGGTGGCTCGGTAACGGCAACAGGTGCTTCGTCGTCAGGCTGCTCGCCCACGAACTCCCACTGGCCGTTGGCTGGATTCAGTTCAAATGGCATGGATCAGTTCCGAAGTTGTTGGGCGATAGAGCGACGCAACTGTTCGTAGTTGCTGTATGGCGTCATGCTTTTGCTCCCAGCTGGAGCTGGAGCCAGGAAGTCAATTGACGCGATCGTTCCGTCCGCTGAACGGACACGACCAGTGCCTCCCTGGCGGCCAATGACTTGACCTCCCTGGATTTGCTGACCGGGGGTCAGCTGTGGCTTGCTGGCGAAGTGGGAATAAAGAACATCAACCGGAGCGCCAGTGGCCGGGTCAATGCTTTCGACAACCACGAAATGGCCGTAGCCGGAGTCAGCTCCGCCTTGGAAACCAACTTCTTTGACGCGACCGCCAAGCACTGCCGGAAACTTCTTGTCTTCAAAGAAGACATCAATGCCGGATTGCCCTGTGTCGAAGGTGACTGACGACACCTGACGGCTGAACTGCCCAAGCTCTGCCGGAGGGCCAAGCTCAACAGGCGCTGACGGTCGACGTGTCGACGCAACAGCTGGGGCAGAACCGGTCAGGATGTTGAACAGTGCATTTGACGCATACGACAACGGACTGCTCGATGACGGCGCTGCAGATGCAATTGCGCTGCTGGTGCCCTGCTCCACGCGGGCGACACGCTCGACCTTCTCCCTCATCTGCGGAGGGATTGGAATTTTCAACAGCTCTGCCTGCTTCAGCAGGAACTGACCAGTCGACATGCCATTTGCTTTGGCAGCCCGCTTGACGTTGGCTGGCATAGGGCTGCCGTTAGCCGCTGCACCAAGCAGCTGAATTGCGTCGCTTGGCTTGTAGATCGGCTTGCCGGATTTTGCTACTGCTTCAGGCACCTGCTGGGTGGTGCTGTAGTAAGTCGGCGTCTCTGTTTTCGGCTCCGGGCTCGCACTGGTACTGCGATCAGGGCCGCCTTTCGGGGTTGCTGCAGGCGCTGCAGGGTTGACGCCGAACTGCGTCATCAACTTGTCGTCAGCCAGTGTCTTGTTCATCACGTCGGTGATGATTGCTGACTGCTCTTCTGGTCTCAGAAAACGGTCCTTTTCTGCTGTTTCCTGGCGAATGCGATTAGAAGCTTCCGCCTGGATGTAATTGCGAATTCTTTGAATCGAGGAGAACTTATCTCCTTCAAATTTTTCGATGTAATCAAGAACGCTCATGCCTTTGGCTTGCGCCTTCTTGAGCATCCCCGTGCCGCCCTCGGGCAGGATTGTGTTCAGGATTGAGCTTGTTGAATTCTTCAATCCATTGCTCATCACGGTGCTATCGATCTCACCGCTTGCGTCACGCTCTTTCTGACCACGCAGTGACCGCCAGCGATTTGATAGCTCTTTCCTGAGACCATCTGGCGCATCTTTAGTCAGCTCCCTGAATCGCGCACTAGCTTTTGATTCATCCCAATCAGATCCAATCGCAAACTCTTGCTCGTAGAAGAAGTCCTCAACAGCTCCTTGATCAAACGTGGCTGCCTGGAATTCCTGAGCTGCTTTGTTGCGGCCACGAACAAGATCCCAGACTTCTGCGTCGCTCATGTCGACAGTCATGGGATCCGCCCTGAGAGTCGCAAAAGTTTTAGCCATTTGCTGGGGAGTCATTTCCAGGCTTGTGTTGTCGTCCAGCCAGGCCTCTGCCTCATCTGTCGCTTGGGCGACCCTGTTATCACGCAGAGTCTTGAGGTCTCTACTGACGCCTGCTGACTCCTTGAGGATCTCAGGGCCATAAGCATTGCCTACTGAAACCGGCAGACCGTTGGCATCAGTAATGCCGCTTGGCATGTTCTGCAAAGCCTCGAGAGCTGCCGTGGCCTGCTGTCGCTTGTTGGGATCTGCCTGGATCGTCTGAAGCGTGCCAACAGTGCGCAGGATTGCGTCCTTGATCATTTCCTGCGGCTCGCCAGTAATGCCGAACTGAGCGCCGAACTGCCCCAAGAAATTCAGGTAGGTCTGCTGGTTAGTGCGTGGATCAAACAGCAAACCAGTCAGCAGATCAGAAGCCTGCTGGACGCCTACGGTTTTTTGATATTTGACGTGGCCTTCTAGCTGCTTCTTGCCAAACCATTCGTCGGCCTTAACGATTGCTGGTGCGACATACGACTGAAAGCCAGGGCTGAACTCATCCAGTCCGAAATAGCCAGCGATCTGTCCAGTCAGGCTTGCTCGAGTTGCACCAACAGCAGGATCAGCAGGATCAAGCTTGGAAAGGTCTCCACCCCTTCTTGACCATTCCGCTTCAAAGATTCGGGGAGCAAGCCCTGCAACGTATTGACTGGCTTGATTGACGCGACCGGCCTGCCGGAATGGATTGGCCTGATCCATCAGAACCCCAGCCACGGGGTTTTCTGCGCTCAGCTGACGGTTGTCGCCTGCGTACTGAATGCCCTTGATGACGGTGTCGCGGTTGACGTTGGCCGCCGCTTTCAGGATTTCGTTTTGGCCTTGCTGATACTGGTTTGAGGCATACATCTCGACGCCAGCGTCATAGAGCTTTGACAGCGGCTTCAGCGCATCAGACAACTCTTGAAGTGCATTGACGCCTTGCACGTCACGCATCCCGCCTTGCTGGAAAGATTGGATGCCTTTGACTTGCGGCAGGAGCTGCGGACGAGCAGGCGCAGCTGGCCGTGAGTTGGCGTCAAAGTTCAGGAAGGTGTCAACCGGAGCCGCTGAAGGGCTGATGTTGGCGCTCTGTAGTCGTTGCGGCGTTGCCATCAATCTCTCCTCCCTGAATTGGTGTACGGCTTAAGCGAGTTGTAGGTATTTAGACCTGCCTGAGCCGCGCCCAATGCAGAGCCCAGGAACGACGTTGCTGCGCTTGGAGCTGCACCCGTAAACGACGGGCCAGCTGGATTGACCAGCGTTGCTAATGGCGGGAACGGTGCAATTGGATCAAGAACGTCCTGCTGCTCGTAAAGCTGCTGACTGTTGTATCGATTCAGGTATGTGGCGATCTGCCCTGCTTGCTCTCGCGTGTATTGCCGCTCTCTGAACTGCGCATTCATCTGCTTCATCGTTTCCATGTCGCCCACCTGGCGGGCGTAGTCGACGATGTAGCGATCGACGTTTAGCCCTTCACGACCAGAAGCAGTCAACGAGGCTTGCTGCCTCAACGCCTGCTGCTTGTATTGCATCATCGAAATGGCATCAGCCATCGATTGCTGCGCAAAGGCATCAGCTAACGCCTGCGAATTCTGCGCAAAACTTGCGCCTGCTGAAGCTCGCGTGCGGGCGACGACCTCAGCCTGATTGATTGCTTTGGAAAGTTCAAAGTTACGTAGCTGACCGGCATAAGCCAGCTCTTGCCCGTAATTGACCTGCTCTTGATAGAAGCGATATTGATTATTTAAGTCTTGGGTTCTGGCTTGATTGCGGGCAGTCCATTGAGCAAATTCAGCACTTGCTTTTTGCTGCGCAACTTGATTCAGGTAATCCTGCTGCCTTGCTTGACCTGCAAGTAAACCCTGGCCAAGCGACAACGCTCCCTGGCCAAGAGCCATTGCTAATGGCGTAACCATCAGGAAGCCCTCCAGAAATCACAGAACAATGCAGCCGAGGGGCCAAATGGCCGGGGCCGCTCAACAGTGAAACCAAGATGCTTGAGCCATTTAATGCTTTCAGCATTCTTGGAATAGACCTGATTAAAGAGAGGGCCGCCCAATTCCTCAAGGCAAGTATCCACCCATTGTCGGCCCTGAACGCATAACTGCCAGCGGGCTCGTCGATTCTCCGTCAATCGATCAGTCCCGAGCATCCAGATCCTTTTGCCTACGACCCCGCAGAGACCACAAGCAGCCCCATCGTCCGTGACCATTCCGCGCACGATGTCAGACGAAGCCCAGCTCTCAACCACTGCATCACGAGCGTTGCAGCCATGGCTGAGCATGACCTCCTGCACATCCGCCACGCGGAGATTGTCTGCCACATCCAAGACATGGTCAGTATCTGGCTCGTAAACCCACTCCATCAAGAAGCACCTGAACGACTGGTGATCATGCCAATCCATTCCACGGTGCTGAACTTCGACGGATGCGGTGTGTCGTTTAGCAGCTCAACAGCGATCCGATCACCGCGACCCATAACCGGGATATTGAATACGCCCTGGTACTTGAGTTGCACGTCGGATGTTGGCAGCTCTGTTGGAGTTCCAATCGTTGAATTACGCACTGCCAGAACGGTGCCATCAAAGGTGTAAAGACCTTCTTTTCGGTTCTCAGGGATGACCTTTGCCTGGAAAAAACCTGATTCGTGATACGCGAGCTTGGCCTGCCGCACTTGAGTGCGAACGACATTACGAACCGCCTTACCGCCGCCAATATCCGTCATCAATTTGAAGCGGCTAAACCGATAGCGGAACTCGTACTTTTCGCCCGCCCAAACGTCCTCCTGAGACCAGTCGCCACGAGCAGTGACCGTATTCCCTGAGGTCGTAGAACCCAGCAATACTGGCCCCGCTTTATTGACCTGCGTCATGTTGTAAGCCGACCAGACCTGCACCTCGTTTGTGGCGGCGTACTTAAGCGTGAAAGTCGTTTCGTCGGTCTGCTGGTTGTAAACACCCTTATCCATTCGCAAGTCTGTAGAACTGCCAGGTGCGCCTGTCGGCGTTGCCGTTGTCGTGCTGATCAGCCGATCAAGCAGCAATGGATATGGAGCATTGACCTTGGACTCTTCAGCGCGATCTAGAACTGAAATTTGCTCGAGGTAGACCTCGCTGCCGTATTGCATCAAGCAATAAAGGACCTCGCGAATGCAGACGACCTGCAGAATCTTGTCAGCGCCAAACTCCCAATAGGACCAGCTGTTCTGCGCACGTTCTGCGCCCTCTCCTGAATTGCGAAGGAACCACTTGTAGACGTAAATCCGCTTGCGATAGTCAACGCCAAGCATTCCGGTCGTGTTCCTAGAACTAAGCAGAAATGCTGCATTGCCTGTGTCGTTAACCGTCAGCTTGAAGCATTCGCTTGGGATAAAGCTGGACACATATCCCGTCAAATCAGCCGCGTCAGCCGTTAGGGCCGTGCCCGCACCCCGCACCGCAAATTCTCTCATTTGCGACCATTGCCCGTTGGTTTGCATAAAGAAAATGCCACCACCGGCCTGTTGTGGCCTGACGCTTACGTCTACATCGAATTGAGTCAGCGCAGTTATCTGTGCGGTTGCAGGCGTTAAAACAGTTTCTGCGGCATTAAATCGATACTGAATTTGGGGTGAAATTAGTATCAACTCATCCTGATACGGGACCGCATACCTGAGAACTGATACTTTGTTGTTGCTAGCCACAACATCAATAGGATCAGTATCAAGAACCGTTGTAACTGTCTCGGGAAAGAATTCAAAAAACTCTCGAACTCGCGAGAGAATAACATTCTCGTCAGCCAAGAATCCGAGTCGGTTCTTGTAGATAAAGATGTCGTTAATCGCATAGCCAATAAACGAAGGGTCGGGTGATGTGTCGATGTCTCCCGAAATTCGCTCGCCCCAGGTCGGAACGCCGTCAGGAATGCCAGCAACTGTTTGGCCGTTGACCGCTCCAAACCAGAAGTTGCCGTCCGACTTGCGGACGAGAACGTGCGGCATCGTCGCAGGATCAAGCTGGTATTCAGTGCCTGGTGCGACGGTCTCCGCCCATTCACCCTCTCCAAAAGTTCCACTGCGAGGTTTAAAGGAGACGTGATAGTCGTCGAACGATGTGCCCGGATCTCCGGTGATGTTGACCTGATAGCCCTCAGGAGCAATCGTCGGCAGCTCGGTGAAAACTTGAACCGTGTTCAAGATTGCCGTGATTGTCGCGTTGGCTTTTGCGTCAACTGCGGCAACAGTGATAGGGCTGGCAGATCGAAGCCAAAGCACAGAGCCAGAACGGCTGACAGTAATTCCGGCAATGCTGCTGATCCCGTTGTTGCCGCCAGGGCCATCAATCAGAGCTTGAGCAATTTCCTCAGAGCTGATCCTGTTCTCCGTAACAGTGGAACCGCTGACGACAACCGCTGACACTGGTGTTTCAACAGCAACTTGCGTGCCGTTGACGTTCACCTCATACCTGTTGCCGTAAACAGCTTGCTTAATCCAGATCAAGCATTCATGAGCGCTTGGCCTGGCGACCTTCGGCGCCACTGCCGAATCCATTGCCGTGGGCGTCAGGGTGTTTGTAATCCAGGTGAAATCGGCAATCGTGACCGCGCGAATCTGCTGAGTCGCATCGGTGACAGTGCTCAGGTAGTTGTATGCGTTGGTGTCGACCGTGACGCTCTTCTCAGTGCCATCAAGCTCAAAAACCTTGATCGAGCTGTTGGTAATGACGCTGATGTATTCCTCCTGCTGGTCACGCAGGATTGTGTGAAAGAAGGCGTCACCAAAAGGCGTTGCGCTGACCCTTGCCAGTGTCCTGCTGCTATCGCGCTTGCGAAGTCCTTCCGCGATTGACGACACACCATTGATCTGGATCTCGCCTTGGCTTGGATCCTTCTGCGAGTCGGGTTGCTGCGAAATCCCCTGAATGAGATTTGGGATTGTGACGGCGACGTTTTTCATCAGAAGATCGAGTAGCCGTTAGCAACGCGGCGATTCATCAAGCCGGTATTGGGCTGATACGTCGGGAAGGCATAGGGGCCAGAAAGCAAGTTGGATTGCTCCTGCTCCAGCTCAATCCGCTCCAGCTCCGCCTGGGCGTCGGCCTCGTCCTTGGCGGTGTACTTGAACAGCGCTTCAGAACCCAGCGACCTGTCAGAAAAGATCCTCGCTGCTCTGACTGTTACCCAGCGGTTGTAAGCCTCAGGAACGTCGTCCCATGACAGCAGCCAGATCACATCAGCGCATAGCTCAGTGATCTGCTCATCAACCTGAAATGTCCGCTTCAGCAGGTCGTAAACCCTCTGGCCGCGCAGCTGAAAACGACCGTTGTACTTGTAGCGATTAACCGAAAAGCCAACGACCTCGTCAGGGACCTTGATCTCTCCTGTCGCCGGATCTCTGGCAAATGGGTAGTTGTATTCAGCGTTCCAGCTCCACCCTTTTGTCTGCCCTTCCTTGTGAACCTCGAGGACTGTCCGCTGAGCAATTCGAGCGTCTTGAATCTGCTCGTTGTCGAGAGTGTCGACCGGCTGCTCGCCAATGTTCTCCAGACAGATATTTACAGCGTCTAAAAGACTGGTTCTTCCTTGAGCCGTGGATTGCGCAACTAGCGACATGTGCTCTACGGGGACGATGACCGCATTCTGACGGAAGCCAAAAAAAGGGGCCAGCCGTAGCTGACCCCCCTTGCACTCGCGCTTTCCAATTACAAGGTAATCAGGTGGTTGAGATTTGGCAGGCACACTCTGCGCGAAGCACTCCCATGCCCAGGGCCTGACGGGCGACCATCAGATCTGACTGGTACTGAACGCGGAACTCAGAACCTGTCAGCTGCAGTGAAGGACTCAGCAGAGACACGACACCAACGGCGTCCCGATGGAAGATCAGACCGCGGCACTTGCTGAGGTCTTGCTGGTAGTCGGTGTTGTAGTCACCAGCGACCAATGTGTAGCTGGCTTGGTCAACATGATTGCTCGAATAGAGAGGAATGCCAGCAATTCTGGCAGTCTCACCTTGAGCAATAGTGCCGTTACCTCCACCACCATTGAAGTCAACATTGATCGCACGACTTGACTGGGTGATTGAGTAGTAGTCGTCCGGGGTGAAGACGGCATACATGTTGTCAATCGGGACATCCTTCTTCTCGAAGTCGACCCGAGCAGAGAAGATGGCCTCGACCAGCTCGTCACCACGCTGTTGACGGGTTTGAGCGTTAAATGTCGCGGCATCTTTGCCCAAATCGATCGCATTACCGGTGCGGCCTGCGTTCGGGGGATCCTTGGCAAGAGGCTCGGTGCTGTTGTTTGCAGCAGCGTAAACAAGGCGCGCAACACGCTTGTCGTACTCGTATGCCAGGCTTCTGCCCAGTTCTTTTGTATAGATCTGACGAACGTCGTAGTAGTTCATCAGTTCATCAACCTGATAAATCGCAGCGTCTGCGATCATCAACGCATCGAGTTCAATGACTCTTTGGTTCAGGTCGGAAGGATCATTACCTTGACCAAGGATTTGCGTCCCTGGCTGATGATAACGGGCCTCCATTTTTCCAGTAATTGGAAAACTTACTGAGCGGCCTCCGCGAATGTTTCGTTCGCGTGTTTTGCCTTTGAAAATTGTTGCGGTGAGGAAGGCGTCAAGGACTTCCGCGGCTCCAAGCCGCAGAAACATGGCGCGGTCTTTGTCAAGGCCAGAAGGACCGGCGCCCCAGGTCGCGGCGTCGCCCTTGATTTGGCCAAGGCGTTGCAGCGCTACATCAGGAGGAGTAGCCATGATTAATTGTTTGGAGGAATGGTTTTGGTTCGATTCAGACCGCCCATTCCTCCCTGGCCGTGAGTTGTCCTTTCGGGCTCACCCAGTTCCGGTTGCTGTCTTGCTTACTAAGTTACTAGAACTCAGGCGAAGCCGCCAATATCATCTGGACCTTGTTTCGGTAAGCCTCATCTACGTCGTAAATACGCTGACCGTTGTCATTCCTTTTGTTCATTGCATCCAGCAGCTGTTGCTGGCTTGAGAACGTGACCTGATTGCTTGATGGTGTTCCGCCGCCGTAGAGCTGCGGCTCTGTGTCCTGCTGCACAAGCCCTTGACGAGCCTGCAGGGACTTCAGCGCCCAGCGCACAGCCTCAGCATTGCCGGAGTCGACCGCAGCGTTGTAGCTGGCTCGCTCCTGCTCGCTCATGTTGTCTCGGCCCCATGCCTGCAGCTCGTTGAAAGCCTCTTGTCCGCCGACCTCGCCAAGAATTGCGTTGGCATCAGCCTCAGAAAGGCCATCACTCTCGGTTGCTGGGGCAGCCTGCGCCTTCGACACAAACTGCTCAACAACGCTTTGAGGGACTTGGAACGTCTCCGCCAGTGCTTCGTAGTGCTCGCTGATGTCTTGGCCTTGATCAGCCCTAAACATCACCTCGCCCAGATCCACGCCCTTCTCAGCAAGGCTCTCCACGGCAGCCGCGCCATACCTCTCGGAGGCTTGCTCCGCTGTGTATGTGCCCGCCTGTCCCGGTGCTGACTCAGGCTCAGCCTGCCCTGCCTCCTGGGACTGCTTTCCTGACTGCTGCCCCAGCTTCTTCTGTAGCTCTGAATAGGCCTTTGCCAGCTCATACGGCGACTTGAACTTGCCAAGGATGTCCTCTTCCTGCTGAGCCTCCTCCTGCTCACGGGCATATTGCTCCACAAGGTTTTCTTGGCCAGGGGCGACCATCCCCTCGATACCTTCAGGCGTCGTGATTTGAGGTGAGGTGTCTGGCTGGCTGCCCTCAACAAAAGGCTGAGGGGTGACGTTTGCAGAAGGCGCTAGTTCAGGGCTCATTGAAGTTGTGGTTCAGGGTTTTCTGCTGTCATCTGCACTTGCTGTGCGGTCTGTGCAGCGTCAGCGAGGTTCTTTGGATCAGCCAGCTTCGATTGCATCAACATCTGCTGCTGAGCCTGTTGTTGGGCTGCCTGCTGTTCCTGAGCCAACTCCTCTTCAGACTTGATCAATCCGAGAGTGTCGATACCCATGGAATAAGCAAGACGTTTAATCAGCTCGGTCGGCTTGACATAAGTGGCCAAACTTTCCGGGCCCATTGTTTGTCCCAACGTCGTTGTAAATCTAACGAGCTGCTCCAAATCGTTACCGCGACCAACTGCAGCAAGGCCAACAGTCATCACCGGCTTCACCAATTCCTTCGGCAGCATCGGAAGCTTTTTCTCACGCTGCAGGATGTCCAGCTTGCGAGAGACGTAAGGGACCTGGAATGTCGTCTGGAGCACGC
>Ga0208666_1000645_pt1 | contig 16020 bp, 8 predicted proteins | sample 5B_taG_FD_184078 | JGI IMG/M metagenome (GOLD analysis project Ga0208666, IMG submission 184078) | Marine viral communities from the Subarctic Pacific Ocean - 5B_ETSP_OMZ_AT15132_CsCl metaG (SPAdes) (version 2) | ecosystem: Environmental > Aquatic > Marine > Oceanic | place: Pacific Ocean...
ATATGGAGCATCAGACGTTACTAAGCGAAACAGAAATGGACAGACAGCGTCTGGCTTATATTCTCTTTTTATCCCAATGGAGTGGAACTACGAAGGATTTATTGATGAGCACGGAAGCCCAGTCTTCAATACTCCGGATCATGAAGTCTTCGATCCACATGGGGAATTAATAGATATAGGTGTTATAGACAGTTGGCAAAACGAAGCTGACGGTTTAAAAAATGATCAAGACGCACTAAACGAATTTTACAGACAGTTTCCAAGAACTACAGAGCACGCGTTTAGAGATGAAACAAAAAACAGTATATTTAACTTAGTTAAAATATATGAGCAAATAGATTACAACGAAGAAATGTCTAGAACACTAGGTATTACTAGAGGTAATTTTCAATGGGTTAATGGTGTAAAAGACTCACAAGTAATATTTTATCCAGACCCAAAAGGTAGGTTTAAAGTAAGTTGGGTACCGCCAACAAACATACAAAATAAAGTTGTAATAAAAAACGGTGTTAAATGGCCTGGCAATGAACATATGGGCGCCTTTGGTTGCGATAGCTACGATATATCAGGTACCGTCGATGGCGTCGGCTCCAAAGGTGCGCTCCATGGATTAACTAAGTTTAGTATGGAAGATGCACCAGCTAACACATTTTTTTTAGAGTATTTAGCTAGACCGCAAACTGCGGAGATATTCTTTGAAGATGTTCTAATGGCGTTAGTATTTTACGGCATGCCTTTACTTGCAGAGAACAACAAACCTCGTCTATTGTATTATTTAAGAAGACGTGGTTACAGAGGGTTTAGTATGAATAGACCTGATAAAATATGGAACAAGTTGTCTACGGCTGAAAAAGAAGTTGGTGGTATACCTAACTCTAGTGAAGATATAAAACAAGCTCATGCAGCTGCGATTGAAATGTATATACAAAGCCATGTAGGCATGGCACAAGATGGTACTTTTGGAAATTGTTATTTTAACGAATTATTAAATGACTGGGCAAAATTTGACATTAACAAAAGAACAAAGCATGATGCATCTATAAGTTCTGGTTTAGCAATTATGGCTAACAATAGACATCTTTATAGACCAAATGCGCCAACACAAAAACCAAAACTAAATATAAATATTGCTAAATATTCAAACAAAGGCAATACATCTAAATTAATTAAAAAATAAATATGGCAGAGTCTGTTATAAATAAATATTTTCCAAGTCAAGCTGTTAGCGATATAGAAAAAATGAGCTATGATTATGGTTTAAAAGTAGCTAAAGCTATTGAAGCAGAGTGGTTTCATAGTGACAAAGGTTCTTATAGATATAATAATCATAGAAATGATTTTCACAAATTAAGGTTGTATGCTAGAGGCGAACAATCAACACAAAAATATAAAGACGAACTATCTATTAATGGTGATTTGTCTTATTTAAATTTAGACTGGAAACCAGTACCTATTATACCTAAGTTTGTTGATATAGTTGTAAATGGTATAGCTGAAAGAACATATGACATAAAAGCTTACTCACAAGATCCTTTTGGTGTTGAAAAACGCACTGAGTATATGGAAACTATACTAGGTGATATGGACACGCAAGAGTTAAACGCTTTTACAGAACAAGCTTTTGGTATATCAATGAAAGAAAGCGATATGGAAGAGCTACCTGGTTCTAAAGAAGAATTAGAACTTCATATGCAGCTTAATTATAAACAAGCTGTAGAAATAGCAGAAGAGCAAGCTTTATCTGTTTTGTTTGAAGGTAGTGATTATGAATTAATAAAGAAAAGATTTTATTACGATTTAACAGTGTTAGGTATAGGAGCTGTTAAAACAAGTTTTAATACATCTGAAGGTGTTGTTATTGATTATGTTGATCCAGCAGATTTAGTTTACTCTTATACAAAGTCACCTTATTTTGATGATTTGTATTACGTTGGTGAAGTTAAAAACATACCTGTTAACGAACTGGCAAAACAATTTCCACATCTAACTGAAGCTGATCTTGAAGATATATTAAAAAACAAAAGCTCTTACAAAAATAGCTACGGCACTAATTATGATGTAAACGAATCTGATAATAACAAAGTTCAAGTTTTATATTTTAATTATAAAACATATATGAATCAAGTTTACAAGTTAAAAGAAACTGGTAGTGGTGCTGATAAAGTTTTAGAAAAAGATGATACGTTTAATCCACCAGAAAACATGGAAGGTGGTTTTGGTAGACTACAAAGATCTATTGAGTGTTTATACGATGGTGCTATAGTGCTAGGCACAAGCAAGCTATTAAAATGGGAAATGGCTAAGAACATGATGAGACCTAAAAGTGATTTTACTAAAGTAAAAATGAATTATGCTATTGTTGCTCCACGTATGTACAAAGGTAAAATTGAAAGCTTGGTTAGTCGTATTACTGGTTTTGCTGATATGATACAGCTAACTCATTTAAAACTACAGCAAGTATTGTCGCGTATGGTGCCAGATGGTGTTTACTTAGACGCTGATGGTTTAGCTGAAATAGATTTAGGTAATGGCACAAATTATAATCCTCAAGAAGCCTTAAATATGTTCTTCCAAACAGGTTCTGTTATTGGTAGATCAATGACGTCTGAAGGTGATATGAACCCAGGTAAAGTACCTATTCAAGAAATACAATCAGGTTCTGGTGGTCAGAAAATGCAGAGTTTAATTGGTACGTACAATTATTATTTACAAATGATAAGAGATACGACAGGATTGAACGAGGCTAGAGACGCTGCAACACCTGATCCAAAAGCATTAGTTGGAGTACAAAAGTTAGCTGCAGCAAATAGCAACACTGCTACAAGACATATACTACAAGCTGGTTTATACTTAACATCAGAAGTTGCTGAATGTTTATCACTTAGAATATCTGATATTATAGAGTATTCACCAACTAAAGATGCTTTTATAAATCAAATAGGTAATCATAATGTAGCTACATTAGAAGAAATGTCAAGTCTACATTTATATGACTTTGGTATATTTTTAGAGCTAACACCAGATGATGAAGAAAAAGCAATGCTAGAGCAAAACATACAAATGGCATTACAACAACAACTTATAGAGTTGACTGACGCTATTGATCTTAGAGAGATTAAAAACATAAAGCTTGCTAACCAGCTATTAAAAATACGTAGAAAAAGAAAACTAGAAAGAGACCAGCAAATGCAACAGCAAAATATTCAAGCACAGTCTCAAGCTAACATACAAGCTCAACAGGCATCCGCTCAAATGGAAATGCAAAAACAAAAAGCTCTTAGTCAGTCTCAAGCACAGTTAGAACAAGTTAAAGCTCAGCTTGAAGCTCAACAACAAGCTCAAGAAGTTATGTACAAAAAAGAGTTGATGCAGTTAGAGTTTCAAATGAATATGCAGTTGAAGTCTATAGAAGCACAAGCTGTTAAAACAAAAGAAAAAGAAAAAGAAGATCGTAAGGACGAAAGAACAAGAATACAAGCTACTCAACAAAGTGAACTTATAGACCAAAGAAAAAAGGAAAAAGCACCTAAAAACTTTGAGTCTGCAGGTAATGATTCTTTAGGAGGCTTTGACTTAGGTTCTTTTGATCCTAGGTAAATTATTAATTATTATTATATTATATTATGGAAGAAAACGTAGAAAACGTAACTGAAGAAGTTACAAAAGTAAACATGTCTAGTACTGAACAAAAAGTAGATGACAATATTACAAAAGTAGATTTAGACAAACCAATAGAACCAAAAGAAGAAATAAAAAATGAAACCACAGAAACAACAGAGGTTGCAGAAAATAACACTGACAACGAGGGAGTGGTTAGAGTCGATGCAGACACCGCTACCACAGAAAAACAAGAAGAAGTACAACAGGAAGCTGAAACACAAGAAACTCCAGTATTAGAAGAAATTACTGAAGAAGAAGTTAAAGAGCAAACAGAGGAATTAACTGAACAAGTTGAAGAAGCTGTGGCTGAAGCTCAACAAACTGGCCAAGCAATACCAGAGAATTTACAAAAAGTTGTAGATTTTATGGAAGAAACTGGTGGTACTTTAGAAGATTACGTAAGACTTAATCAAGATTTTTCTAATTACGACGATATAACAGTTCTTAGAGAATATTATAGACAAACAAAATCTCACTTAACAGATGATGAAATTAGTTTTTTAATAGAAGACTCGTTTTCATACGATGAAGAAGAAGATGAAGCAAGAGAGATTAAAAAGAAAAAAATAGCGTTAAAAGAGCAAGTTGCCAACGCTAAAAGCCACTTGGACGGGCAAAAGTCCAAATACTATGAAGAAATTAAAGCTGGTTCTAGGTTAACGCCTGAACAACAAAAAGCTTGGGATTTCTTTAATAGATATAACAAGGAGTCGGAAGAAACTCAAAAGATAGCAAAAAAACAAACTGATAATTTTTTAAATAAAACAAATCAAGTTTTTAACGATAAGTTCAAAGGTTTTGAATATAACATCGGCGATAAAAGATATAGGTTTAATGTGAAAAATGCTCAAGAGGTTAAAAGTAACCAAAGCGATATTAATAATTTTGTCAAGAAGTTCTTGAATGAAAAAAATGAAATGTCAGATGCAAGAGGTTATCATAAGTCTCTGTTTACAGCTATGAACGCTGATGCTATTGCTAATCACTTTTACGAACAAGGTAAAGCTGATGGTGTAAAAGAAAGTATTGCTAAGGCTAAAAACGTAAGTATGGACCCAAGGCAAGCATTTTCAAACGACAACACAAGCGGTCCTAAAGTAAGAGTGCTTAACGATGATTCTCCTAACTTTAAGTTTAAAATTAAAAATAAATAACAAATTTAAAAATAAATAAATATGGCAATTATAGGAGGAAATAATTTGAACAGCGTACCTGCTCCACAACAGCAGACTTTCGCTACAAATTACTTAGATCTTTCATCTGCATCAAATGCAGGTTGGGGACAACAATACCTGCCGGACTTGATGGAAAAAGAAGCTGAGGTTTTCGGACCTAGAACAATTTCTGGTTTCCTAGCACAAGTTAGTGCAGAAGAAGCGATGACTGCTGACCAAGTTGTTTGGTCTGAGCAAGGTCGTTTACATTTATCTTACAAAGGTAACATGTCTGGTTCAAATGAATTTACAGTAACTCACGATATTGATGAGGCTTCAGGTTTTACTGCTGCTAATCACGGTGTTAGAGTTAATGATACTGTTTTAGTATCAAACGCTAATGGTATTTTCAAAGCTTTAGTATCTTCGATTAGTAGCGCTGCAATTACGCTTTTACCTTACGATGGTACTGCAATAGCTGCATTATCTACTGCTAAAGGTACAACTTTATTAGTTTATGGTTCTGAATATGGTAAAGGAACTGGTTACTACAATAACAGTGCTGCTTCTACAACTTTAGAAAGACACACGTCTAACGAGCCTGACTTTAAAACTTTTACTAACAAACCAATTATTATGAAAGACTTCTACGAGGTATCAGGATCTGATGCATCTAGAATTGGTTGGGTTGAAGTTTCTACTGAAGCTGGACAATCAGGTTACTTATGGTACTTAAAAGCTGAGTCTGACACAAGATCTCGTTTTACTGACTACATAGAAATGTCTATGCTAGAGTCTGTTAAAGGAGATGATAGCGTTGCTGCCAATGCTGTTGATGCTCACATACGTAACAATGCTGATGTAGTTGGTACTCAAGGTTTATTCGATGCTATTGAAGACAGAGGTAATGTTACTACTGGTGTTACTGGTGTTAACGCTGCTACTGATTTAGCTGAATTTGATGCTATCTTAGCTGAGTTTGATAAGCAAGGTGCTATTGAAGAATACATGATGTTTGTTAACAGAGGAACTAGCTTAGCTATGGACGATATGTTAGCTTCTATGAATTCTTACGGAGCTGGTGGTACATCATACGGTGTATTTAACAACTCTGAAGATATGGCATTAAACTTAGGTTTCTCTGGCTTCAGACGTGGATCTTACGATTTCTACAAGTCTGACTTCAGATACTTAAACGATAAGTCTACAAGAGGTGGTATTAACGCTGCTAACGCTGCAAATGCGATTAGAGGGGTTATGATCCCAGCTGGTACTTCTTCAGTTTATGACCAAACTGTAGGACAAAGTATGAAAAGACCTTTCTTACACGTTAGATACAGAGCTTCACAAACTGATGACAGAAGAATGAAGTCATGGGTTACTGGTTCTGTTGGTGCTGCTACATCTGCTTTAGATGCAATGCACTTACACTTCTTAACTGAAAGATGTTTAATTACTCAAGGTGCTAACAATTTCATGTTATTGAAATAAGCACATTTATTTAAGGGATCGAGGTTTCGGCCTCGACCCTTTATTTTATTAATTTTATTATATATTATATTATGGCAAAAAAACAAAAAACACAAGAGGTAGAGGTACCTGTTGTTGAAACTCCAGTAGTTAAAACACAAAAACCTACAAAACCTAAATGGGAAATAAAAGATAGAGTTTACAATTTAAAAAGTAACAAAAAACCAATTTCATTTATGTTAAGAAGTTCTAACATATATTATTTTGACGCAGATAAAGGTTATGAAAGAGAATTGAAATATTGTGAAAACCAAAGAACACCATTTGTTGATGAAATGCAAGGTGATCAAAGACTTTCTCATATTGTATTTAGAAATGGTAGTTTATTTGTTGAAAAAGAAAAAACAGTTTTACAAAAACTATTATCTTTATATCACCCACACAAAGATAAACTATTCACCGAATACCAACCTGTTAAAGAAGCTGCTACTGAAATAGAAATACTAGAAATGGAAGCTGATGCAATACTAGCTGCTAGAGAACTAGATATAGATATGGCAGAAGCTATAATGAGAGTAGAGAAAGGTTCTGAAGTGTCTAAGATGAGTTCTAAGGAGCTTAAAAGAGATTTACTAGTATTTGCTAGAAATAATCCTTCTTTGTTCTTAGAACTTCTTAGTGATGACAATGTTCAACTTAGAAACTTTGGTATCAAAGCAACTGAATTAGGAATATTAAAATTATCTACTGATAATAGAACTTTTATGTGGGGATCAAATAATAGAAAACTAATGAATGTTCCATTTGATGAACACCCGTATTCAGCTTTAGCCGCTTGGTTTAAAACTGATGAAGGTATGGAAATCTATGCAAATATAGAAAAACAATTAAATTAATCAAACTGTAGAAGCGGTCGCTCTACGGGGCGACTGCAACTACTAAAAAATTAAATATGAAATCACAAGGACTAGGAGATACAGTAGAAAAATTTACAACAGCGACTGGTATAAAATCATTTACACAATACTTAGACAAGAACGGTGTATTTGGTAAAAAAGGATGTGGGTGTAATAAAAGAAAAGAAGCTTTAAACAAAGCTTTTCCGTATAAAAAATAATAAATATGATAAGTATAGACACTATATATCAAAGAGTATTAGCAGCTGCGAACAAAGAACAAAGAGGTTATATAACACCTCAAGAGTTTAACTTATTTGCTAACCAAGCTCAGATAGATATATTTGAGCAATATTTTTATGAATTAAGTCAGTTTGATAGAATGCCCGATAACAACACGGAGTTTTCTAATATAACAAATCTACTTGATGAAAAAATAAGTGTCTTTAAACAGGTTAAAAATTTAGCAAACGGTGCTGGTAGTGAGTTTATTTTACCGGCATCTACCGGTGTTGATGATTTTTATAGACTTGGTACTGTAATGTATCAATCAAAATATCCAGTTGAAGAAATAGAACATGAAGAGCTTTATAGAATACAACTAAGCCCTTTGTCAACACCATCACCAACTCAACCAGTTTACATTAGAAAAAAGAACTCAGCGTCACAACAAGTTATAGAGGTTTATCCACAGAGCATAAACTCAGGTATTACAGCAACTCAAATACACAAACCAAACAAAGTTAACTGGGGTTATGTTGTTATTGATGGTAAAGCGCTGTACAACGCAACATCATCTGTAAACTTTGAATTACATGCTTCAGAAGAGAAGGAGCTTGTTAATAAAATATTATTACTAGCAGGTATAATGCTAAAAGATAGTGGTCTTTATGCTTCTGCAACTCAAGAAGATCAAAAAAATACTCAACAAGAAAAAATATAATAAATGGGATTACTAAATCAATCAGCAAGACAATATTATGAAGGCCCAGACGGTGTTCAGAATACCGGAGACGAATCATATGGTAGTTATCAGTTTACGTCTTTAGAAAATATAATAAATCAATTTATAATTGCTTATGTTGGTGAAGACAAGTTAATTCCTAAAATAAAAAAAACAGATGTTTCGTTTCATGCTAAACGCGCATTGCAAGAATTAAGTTTTGATACTTTTAAATCTTGCAAATCTATGGAGCTTGAAGTTCCAAACACGTTAAGTTTACCTTTGCCGCAAGACTACGTCAACTATGTTAAGGTTTCTTGGGTAGACAGCGCTGGTGTTTATAGACCTTTGTACCCAATGTCTAAAACTTCAAATCCAAAAGCTTTTCAACAAAATACAGATGGTAGTTTAAAGTTTGAAAACAACACTTATCAAGCAACAACTGCAGACCCATTTGAAGAATATGGTATTACAAAATCTGGTAAATCATCTGCTTTTGATGGTGATGGTTTAATAAAATCAGACAATCCTTTAGAACAATATGAAAAAGAAATAAGAGTTGATTTTGATACAGATGGTACTGGAAATTTAAAGTATGGGCCAACAATTTTTGCTGGAAATTCAAATGAAAGAGTTAGCCACGGTATGTTTATTCAACTAAGAGAAAGTCACGACATATCTGTTGGTATGAGTGTTATTGGACCTGGAATACCTAACGGAACAACTATTCACGCTATAGATAGTATAGCTGGTAGTGTTGCTTTTCCTTATAATGTAACGTTGTCAACTCCAGAGTATGAACAATGGTTATTAGATGGTCAACCTGGATTAAATACTTATGGTCCAACTATAACTGCATCACAAGTTCGTTTTGACAACGAAGAGCTTATATTTGCAAATCTTAATAAAGTATCAGACACAAAAACAAAATACAAATCAACTAAAACTATAGAAGAAACTGTAGATAGTTACGATTACGATACAGATGTTTATGATTTAAATAAAGGTCAAAGATATGGTTTAGACCCACAATACGCACAAACAAACGGATCTTATTATATTGATTGTATGGCTGGAATAATTAATTTTAGCTCTAATATTTCTGGAAAAACTGTAATCATAGAGTATATAAGCGATACACTTGGTACTGACAGTGAGATGAAAGTTCATAAGTTTGCCGAAGAAGCAATGTACAAGTGTATAGCATACGCAATACTTTCTACAAGAGCTAACGTTCAAGAGTATATAGTACAAAGATTTAAAAAAGATCGTTTTGCTTCAGTTAGAACAGCAAAACTAAGACTGTCAAATTTAAAATTAGAAGAATTAACTCAAATACTTAGAGGTAAATCTAAGCAAATAAAACACTAGTATATGCCACAGATTAAAAACACTTTCACGGCAGGGAAGATGAACAAGGACCTTGACGAAAGGCTAGTACCTAATAACGAGTATAGGCATGCTGTTAATGTTCAAGTTTCTAACTCAGATGGTTCTAACGTTGGTGTTGTAGAAAATGTTAAAGGCAATGAAGATAAAGGGCCAAAAGATTTACCAATAGCAACAAGATGTGTTGGTACTGTTTCTGATGAGTCAAAAAATGTTATATATTGGTTTGCTGCTTCTAAAAAACCAGGTGAACCTAAGTATAATTTACAAGGAGATCCAAATTCAGGTATTTTAGATTGGAGTTGTAAAGACTGTATAGCTAGCGCTCCTTTAAACTACTGGTGGCAAGACAGTATATGGCAATACAATTCTGTTCTTGACACAACCTCACCGGTTTTTGTAGACAACTACATGGTTAAAACAAGGTTGAACTCATCTTTTACAAACGCTACTGGCTTACACTTAAACATACCAGCATTTGGTGTTTTTGGAAGTACAAGCAATAAACACTACTACACCTTAGATTATCAAACTGGTCCTACTCAAGAAGAAATAAGTGTAGGTATGATTGCTTATTTTTTCGTAGGATCAAATCACGGCGGTATAGCTGGTGGAGATTATAGTGAAAATGATTTATGCATTGTTAATGGTGTTGCCATAACAAGAGAAGTAATGGAAGTTGAAACAGATTTAAATGGTAACACTGTTGTTGTTTTTGATAAAGATTTAAGTTATGAGTTTGATGCAACTAACTTTCCTTCAATATCTGGTGGTCAATTTAAACAAGTTGGTGAATCTACTGATCACAACTACATTATATTTACTAAAAAAAGACTTTTAAATTTTAACTGTAATAATATTATAACTGGTGTAAATACACTATATAATTTTTTATTGTGGACGGATAATGAAATGGAACCTAAAAAAGTTCATGTTCCTAGGAGCATTCAAGGTACAAATCCAAACGGAGCAAAAAGCACTAGACTTATAGTTGAAGAAAGAAATATAACAACAGCTGACAATATATTAGTAAAAGAAGAAAATATATCTGTAATAAAAAAATACCCTAAAAACAAACCTTTAGTAGAAGAAAAAGTTGAATATCTTTTATCTGCTACAGCTGAGCATAACTTTGTTAACGGTTGGGACGATCCTGTTGCTGGTAATAACGTAACTTTAAACGACCCTGGTGATATAGTTGTTGTTGAGTTTGACAACTTTATTGGTGGTAACAGCTTTAACGTTGGTGAAGAATTAAGATTTTTAGAGCAAGGTGGTACTTCAACATTACCTAATAATTTTGATGTTAGATGTAGAGTAGTAGAAAATGTAAGTAACGTAACATTAAACTGGAGAGGACCTTCTGGTCAAGGAGTAACATATACTTATCCGCCAAACGCCTATAAATTAGAAATATTAAGTATATCACCATCTACAACAATTGACAGTAATATAGGTATTTATTCAAATTATAGCTACGGTGGTATGATACCTATTGTGTTTGATGTGCAAAGAGTTTTAGGTGATAAAAAGTTATTTGAAAAAAACATGCCTAGATTTGGTTATAGATGGAGATACCAAGATGGTGAGTATTCTACATTTTCACCCTTTTCAGATATTGTTTTTGAGCCTGGCAAATTTAACTACGACTCTAAAAAAGCCTATAATACGGCTATGCAAAATCAACTTATAAGATTAACTTTAAGAGATATAATAGCTAAAGATATGCCTGATGATGTTATACAAGTTGATATTTTGTATGTTGATGCTGACTCTCCAAACGTTTATGTTGTTGATAAATTAAGATACAACGATTATGCACACGTTTCTATTGGTACTCAAATGTATAATCATTGGAGATCTGATCAATACGAAATAAAATCCGATATTATATATGCTTCTGTACCAGAAAACCAATCGTTTAGATCTTGGGATAACGTGCCAAGAAAAGCGTTGGCTCAAGAAATTACTGGCAATAGACTTGTTTACGGTAATTATTTGCAAAACTATACATTAAGAAATAATTATGAAGGTTTGTATGAAAAACCAGTTTTAGAAGTTTCTTTAGATAGTAGGTGGAGTTCGCAAGTTGTTTACAATACTGACAGGTTAGGTAACACAACATTTGTTACAAATAAAGTTTTATTTAACGATACTTATCTAGACGAACAAGCAATAAACAATCCAGAACTAGACTATCCTTTTTTACAGCCAGAACCTTTAGAGAACTTAATAGGAAATCCATCTTTAAAATCAATTAGAAAATACCAATTAGGTTTTACTTACCTAGATGAGTATGGTAGAGAAACACCTGTATTTAGTAATTCAGAGGCAACTTTAGATGTGCAAAGAGAACATGCTGATGATTATACTTTATTAGCTTCTAAAATAGTTTCTTTTCCGCCTTACTGGGCAACAGACTTTAGAATTTATGTTAAAGAAACTTCTAATGAGTATTACAATATCGTAATGGATAGAGTTTATAGAGCTGAAGACGGTAACTTATGGCTTTCTTTTCCTTCTTCTGAAAGAAACAAAATACAAGAAGATACATTTTTAATACTTAAAAAACCTGCTGATTCAGATTCTTTAGTTGAAGATCCTGCTAGATACAAAGTTGTTTCTATAGAAAACGAAGTTCCAGATTATTTAAAAACAAAATTAAAGCTACTAATAAAAGCTGCTGGTGACGGTACTCTTCCTGTTCCAATACAACATATTTTTGAAGACCCACAGACTGGTGCTCAGTTAGATACTTTAATAAATATAGGTGTAAGATCTTTTAAAATTAATGAAGAGGCTTTAAGTGATGAAACTGCGATTTTACTTCAAGATGCTGGTGTAAACGTTTTTGATTTTGATGTTAACGGTCAGTATTCTCAAAAATATAGTATTATAAATATAACTCTTGCTGATGGTGAGTACACGATAACTTTAGACAAACTAATACCTAGCAGTGAAGACTGGATGTTTAGTGACATAACTAGCAACACTTATAGTGATGGGTTAGTATTAAACTTTTACAAGGAGATTATAGATGTTAAGCCCGAATTTTTTGGTAGGTTTTTTGTAAAAATAGAAGGTGATGGTTACGCTAATCAATATTTAAGCACAAACGTAACTGGAGATACTTTTTACGGTGTAACAGGTTCTTTTAATGTTTACTATTTTTCAGATACAGATGCACCTTTAGTAACAGCAGGTACTACAGAGTTGCAAATTGACAATACTTGGAATTTTTATCAATCATCTGGATATTTTCCTTTAACTTCTCCTCACAGTGCTGGTTCTAGCCCTAGTAACTCTACGGATGGTGAGCAAGACTGGAAAAATGTTTTTGATCTTAATATAGTAGCTGGTACACCAACTAGCTCTTGGTTTATAGACGAAGCTTTTTACGCTGGAATACACCCGGCTGGAAATCACCCTAACGTTAATAACCCAAACCACGTGTCTGCAACAGATCAAAATTATAATTATGGTAAAGGTATATACAATGACGGCGGGCAAGATTATATAGAATTATCTTTTGGTCAAATAGAAGCAAGTTTTACAGCAACTGCTGGTCAAGGAGTTGTTAATAATCAAATTAACTACTCTGACTTTAATGAGGCTTACATATGGGAGGTTGGTAGTAGTCAAAACCCTTTACATGCAAATCAAAACTCTGTAACAAAAAACTTAACACCAGGTAGTCAGTTCAGAATTTTAGGTGATGCTACGGCTGATAATATATACACAATATCAGAAGATGTGGCTATACAAAAAATTAGAAGATATAACCATACGCAGTGGGGCGAAGTTCAATATAGATTTAACCAATGGGTTGCAGCTGGTAGACCAGCAATTGGAGATCCAGTACGTGATAATTATGAAGACGCTTGGGAAAGATTTGCAGCATCACACAATAGAAGAATAACATATGTAATACCTATTGACAAAGATATAAACGCAACATCAACTTTTGCTAGTGGTAATACTTTCACAAATCCAGATAGAACTAGCTCAGAAACAGATGTGGCAGGTAACCCATCTACAATACAATTTATAGAAGAAAGAAAAGATGAAGATGCTGATATAATATCAAGTTCAAATCCAGTTGTTTTTGAAACAGAACCAAAAGAAGCTATTGATTTAAATATATTTTATCAAGCCTCAGATTCTTATCCAACAAGATTAAATATTAACAACGCTACACAATGGGTTCCGTTAGGTAGTGTTGTTCAATGTAAATCACACCCTAGAGTTGTTAACGCATCAAGCACTACTTTTGTGACTGGTTGGGAGATAAATAATGATGGTAAAATGATGATTAAGTTTAATCAACCTTTAGATATTATAGGTTTAGGTTATTTAGATTATCCTGAACAACAAAAACTAGTATTAAGATTTGTTAGACCAGACAATTCATTTACAACTCTTAGAGGTGATTGGGTTAACGGTGTTACGGTGCCAGGGTTTGCATCTCTCACTCCAAGCTTGTTAATAGGTAATCAAACACAGTACGTAGAAACTTATTTTGCTTCTCAAGGTTGGGTTGAAACAGCTTATGAAATAAAACCAGAAAATATTACAGCTAATAAAATAGGTATATCTTGGTACAATACTTTTTCGTATGGTAATGGTGTTGAGTCTGATAGGTTAAGAGATGTTTTTAATGAAAAGAAATTAAGTAAAGGTGTTAAAGTTTCTACAACTATTGACGAGCCATATGAAGAAGAAAGAAGAAGTAGTGGTTTAATATACTCTGGTATATACAATAGCAATAGTGGTGTTAACAATTTAAATCAGTTTATACAAGCAGAAAAAATAACTAAAGATTTAAACCCTACTTATGGTAGTATACAAAAATTATTTTCAAGACAAACAGATTTAATATCTTTCTGTGAAGACAGAGTTATAAGAATAGCAGCAAATAAAGACGCTATATTCAATGCTGATGGAAATCCTCAATTAATAGCAACTAACAATGTTTTAGGTCAAACAATGCCTTTTAGTGGTGATTATGGTATATCGTTAAACCCAGAGTCTTTTGCCAAAGAAAGTTATAGGGCTTATTTTACAGATGCTAAAAACGGTACAGTACTTAGACTGTCAAAAGACGGTATAACTCCTATATCAGACTACGGTATGAAAGATTATTTTATTGATTTACTAAAAAACAACGATGATTTTAAAATAATAGGTAGTTACGATGATAAGAAAAATCTATATAATTTATCTATAAACAGAGATATTTGTAGTAACGATCAAGTTAGTTATGGTTATAGCAACTCAACAGTTAGTTATTCTGAAAAAAATAAAGGTTGGGAAAGTTTTAAAAGTTTTGAACCAGAGCAAGGTGTAAGTCTTTCTGGAGAGTATTATACGTTTAAAAAAGGTATTATATGGAAACATCATTCTGATGCGGTGAATAGAAATACTTATTACAATCAGCCAAATGGTTTCTCTTCAGTGACTTTTATATTTAATGCTTCACCTGGCGTTGTAAAATCTTTTAACACCTTAAACTACGAGGGTACAGAAGCTAAAATTGTTCAAGAAACTGCACATCCAATAGTTCAATCAAATTCAAATAGAGGTTTTTACAATTTAACCGGAAGAGATGGTTGGCTTGTTTCAGATATAAAAACAAACAAACAAGATGGTGATGTTCAAGAGTTTATAGAAAAAGAAGGTAAATGGTTTAATTATATAAAAGGTAAGAAATTATGACAATAACAGCGGGAGATTTAGATTCTAGTGCGTTTAATATACAAGGTATTGGCTTTGCAACAGGATTAGCTGGACCACTAGTTGGTTGTAGAGATTCAGCCGCAGATAATTTTAATATAGACACTGGAGGTGTTTACGGACCTGCTAATGCAGTCGTTGTGTTTAATACACACTCTGATCCAGGCGATCCTAACGAGTGTTTATACACTGGTTGTATGGATCAAAACTCACCATCATTTTTTTCTACAGTATACAATGGTAACACATATTACGCAACTTTACACCAGTATAATACTTTTACGGCAGGTTCTTGTGACTACGAAGGTTGTAACGATCCTTTAGCATATAACTTTAACGTAACTTGTACTGGTTATGATTTAACACCTTTAGGCCTTTCAATAACAATAACAAACAACGCTTGCTGTGTATATCCTCAATCTTGGGAATGCGACGCTGTTAACGGTGGTTGTGCTACAGCATCAGGTGGTACTGGTACTTACGTTGTTTGCCACGATTTTTATGACCCTACAGCACCAGCTAATACTCCTGCTGGTTGTTATGCAACACCTGTAGATGCTATGGCAGCCGCATGTACAAGTGGTAACTGCCCTGCTTGTGGCTCAAGTACAGTTCAAGGTTGTACTGATGACTGTGCTCCAAATTATGATCCATTAGCTACTTGTGATGATGGTTCTTGTGATCCAGTTGTATATGGCTGTATGGACGATGGCAGTATGACTATTGGTCAAGTAAACAGTGATGGTAATTCAATATGGCCATCAAACGCCTGCCT
>Ga0208666_1000646_pt1 | contig 16010 bp, 24 predicted proteins | sample 5B_taG_FD_184078 | JGI IMG/M metagenome (GOLD analysis project Ga0208666, IMG submission 184078) | Marine viral communities from the Subarctic Pacific Ocean - 5B_ETSP_OMZ_AT15132_CsCl metaG (SPAdes) (version 2) | ecosystem: Environmental > Aquatic > Marine > Oceanic | place: Pacific Ocean...
CCAAGAATTAGTGGCGCGACCAGGAAGGCAAACCCGTGGACGCTGTGACCCAGTTGCAGGAGCATCTGGTCGGGATTGTCGAAGGCTCAGAGCCTGCCAGTGAGCTAATCACGTTGGCGGCAGCTCGAAGCCTTGCTGAGGTTCAGGGCGAATGCGAGCAGGTCTGGTGGGACGCTGGGGAACTGCAGAGCCTTGCTGAATTTGTTGGCAAGCTGAAACTTCACGATTCAGGCAACGAAGCGGCGCGGCTATTCCCCTGGCAGTTGCACGTACTGGGTGCCCTGCTTTGCAGGCGGTGGCGGTCGGATGACCTGCCAGCGACCAGAATTCTGGTGCTCGAAATCGGCAAGGGAAACAGCAAGTCAACAATGGCAGCCATGGCCAGCCTTTACCTGATGGCCACAACCCAAAGCAGGATTGAAATATGGGCCCTTGCCACCAAGCGTGACCAGGCTGACCGGATCGTGCAGAACGCAAAGAACTTTGCGGCAGCGGCTGATCTGGTAGAGCCTGCTGGGGTGCTGCGTGAAAAATACATGAAGCTGGAGAACTCAGATACCAGAAGCGTGCTCGGGTCAATAGCCACGCAGGCCCGAACGGCTGATGGTCTGCTGGGGGCTCTTTACATATGCGACGAGACCGGGCGGATGGCCCCCAGTGATGACACCCTGGGCAAGCTCGCAATCGCAACCGCAAAGCCCGGATCAGGTCGCTGCAGCGTGCTTGCGATGACCACCCCAGGCAGCGACCGTTCCAACAGCTACTACCAGAGGCGGGATCAGATTGAGCGTGAACTGCGTGACGGCACCCTGGCAAAGGAATCGGTAGGCATGCTTTATGGGATCGACATCGATGACGACCCCTTTGGCGGGCCGGATGTCTGGGTCAAAGGAAATCCGATGCTTGGGCATGGGGTCATCAAGGCCCGGAATATCGAGGCCCTGGCGCGTGAAGCGCAGATGAGCACCCATGGAATGGCTGAATTCACCCGCGAGATTTGCTGCAGGTTCAGCGATATTGACGCTGCAGCGTTGCCCATTGATATGTTTGACGAGTGCCAGCGCGACTTTGACCCGATAGAAAAAAGCCAAGGGCTTAGGGTCAGCGTGGGCCTTGATTTATCCAAACGCCACGACCTGAGTGCTGCCACCTTTGCGGTACTCGATAACCAGGGCCATACGTGGATCTGGAATCACGCCTGGACGTGCGAATATGAACTTGAACAGCGGGCCAGGTCAGGACGTATGCCATTCATTGAATGGGCAGAACAAGGGCATCTGACCATCACCCCAGGCGACACCATCGATCTGGGGGAGATTGAGCGCCATATTAGGCGGTGGATGGACCTGGTACCGATCTGGAAGGTATGGGTTGATCCGGTTTCAGGGTCCGCTGACACCCTTGCTGAATGGAAGCAGCGGGGCATGCCGATCGTATCACACAAGCAGAACGTCTTCATGATGAGCCCACCACTTCAGAAATTTGCCACTTTGGTACGGTCGATCAGGCGGGAAGATGTCGCTCACCTCTACCATGACGGCAGCCCGGTCCTGCGTGAATGCTTGAAAAACGTGCGGATATCGACCGATTATGCGGACAATCCAGTCGCCGAGAAGCACAGAGCGGCGGGTCGAATAGACCAATTCATATCTGCCTGCATGGCAATGACTGGCATCATGGAGCAAATCAGAGAACCAAAGAGCGCCTACGATTCATCTTCTGCAATCTGACCCCCTTTTTTCAGGGGTTTTGGTAAAATGTAATCGCTGGTGGAGAACTGGGGTTCTCCGTGGGATTGATCAGGAATCTGCAACAGCGTTTCTGGCCCAGGCGGGTGGGGACTGCTGTTTATGTGTGGCCGGAACCGAACCTGGGCATAAGTGAGATTACCCAGCGCAAGGTTGACACCCTGCCCCCAGTCATGCGAGCAATCAACATGGTCAGCGGTGACCTGGCGCGGCTTCCAGCATGCGTTCAGGCTGACACCCCAGCAGGCTATGACAAGGTTCCCTCTGATGTTGCGGAGCTGATCACCAGGGCACCCAATCAATATCAATCAGGATTCGAATGGATGCGCTGCATGGTTCGGGATCTGATGACCTGGGGGAACGCTTGCAGCGTTATCAGGAGAACCGTAGGCGGTGAGATCCTCGAACTGGTGCCCCTGCTCCCCGAATCATTCCAACTGCACTATGAACCTGACGGTTCTGTCAGCTACACCCACACAGAAATGGGAAAGCTGCATCCGGATGAGCTTCTGCACTTCCGCCTGGCAGGGACTAGCAATCCATTGTGGGGAGACAGCCCGGTGGCACGGTGCCGGGCGACCCTTGACCTGATGGCTGAGCAGGAAGAGTGCGGGCGGCAACATTTCAGGACCGGCGGCATTGGCAAGGTTGGATTGACCACTGAAGAGAACATAGGCGAGGAAGCAGTCAAGCGGCTGCAGCAGGGCTTCAGGTCTTCCCATGCAACTGCTGGCAGTATTGCCAGCCCGATCGTCATGCAGGGCGGCATGGAAGCCAAGACGATTGGCCAGAGCCTGCAGCAACAGGAATGGAACACGGCACGCAACTGGTCGGTGAGGCAGGTTGCTCAGATCTGGGGCGTTCCCCCCCAGCTGCTTTATGCAGATGAATCCGGGAACGTGGAACACACATACACCCAGCTGCGGGCATATGTCGACAGTTGCCTGAGCCATTACGCGGCACTGGTTGCGGGTGAGATCGAACGCAAGCTCCTTGCACCTGGCGAACGTTTCTACTTTGATTTTCGCCACCTGCTCAAGGGCTCGACTGATCAGGTGATCACGTCACTCAGGCAGGCGATTGACGCGGGAATCATGACCCAGAATGAGGCGCGTGAAATGCTCGGTCTGCCACAGATCGAGGGTGGCGACGAACTGATATTCAGCAAGAACTACGCACCGGGCGGTCAGACTGATGAAGATTCCGGGGGGTATGAAGATGCGGAAGATTGAACGCCGATACTTGCAGGCACAGGCTGGCACTGGTAACACCCTGGAAGGGGTGGCGGTGCCGTACGGGAACCTGAGCCACGTACTCAATGACCGGGCCAGGCCATACCGTGAACGGTTCCAGCGTGGTGCAATACAATCAGACAATTCAACCCTGCTGCTCTATGGCCATGACATGAACAGCGTGCCCCTCGCACGGGTGGGGGCTGGCACCCTGACCCTGGAAGAGCGGGAAAACGGGCTACACTTTTCTGCTGAGCTCCCAGAATCCAGAGCAGACATCATCGATGCACTGAGGCGGGGTGACCTCGATGGCAGCGTTTCCATAGGGTTCATTGCCAACGACGATACATGGAACAACAAGACTAATCCGGCAGTGCGTACGGTTCGCGCTGCCACTCTCATTGAAGTCAGCATCGTGCCCAGCGGCGCGTACCCTGACGCATCCGGGGATCTAAAGTGAAGATCGACGAACTGCGCGCAAAGCGTGATGAGACTGAGCGTGAAATGCGCCAGATCATCGAACATGACGGTGAAATCAATTCTGAAATGGCTGGGCGATATGAAGAACTGGAAACCGCATCCGCGACCATTTCCAGCGAACTGAAGAGCGAAGAAATCAGGGAACGTCATGCAGCACGTCAGGCCCAACCTGCTCGTGTAGCTGCAGCACCTGGTCAGAAGATTGAAACCACCCAGGGTGGTGATGAGTGGGGCGGATACCTCAGGTGGTGGCGTTCGTGCGGTAAAGAAAACCGAGCCTTGAACACCAGTGACGATTCGGGCGTGGTTCCCACTGTTCTGGCATCTGAAATGCTTCGCCTGTTTGGTGCAGTTCAGGGCGTGCGGCAGGCCGTACAGGTGACCAGTGCCGAGGGCGATACCAAAGTTCCCGTTGTGACCACTCGTGTTGCACTCAGTGATGTCACGGCAGAAGGTACTGCAGCCGATGAAGTTGAACCCGCGTTTGGTCAGGCCGATTTCACGACTGACAAAAACATCTTTGCAACCACTGAGCTGACTGTTCAGGTCATGCAGGATTCAAACCAAGGACTGGTTGAAGAGGTGCAGACCCAGCACGCCGAAGAGATCGGGAGGCTTTGGAGTAGTTATTATTGCAACGGCCTGACGGTTGACAGTACTTTGCAGACTGATGGCATCTTCGCAACCACCCCCAGCGGTATCAACACTAAGACCTTTGCATCAGGTTCCGCAATCACGGCAGAGGAATTGATTGATATTCGGTACGGCCAGCTGCCTGCACAATACTGGTCTGGCATGGGTGACCTGAACTGGATCATGGGCCAGGACACCTTTGCCCACATCATGGGTTTGACTGACGGAAATGACCGACCCATTTTCCAGCCCAACGCCAACAGCACGCTGGCTGCAGGTTTGCAAGGTACTCTTCTTGGTCTGCCGGTTTACATTGATGCAGCGGCTCCAGCCTTCAGCACTGGCAATACAGTGCTGGCGCTGATGGCTCGCAATGCCTATCGAATTGTTGACCGAATGCCGGGAATGGTGACCAACATCAACCCGTGGGCTCAGCAGTCGAGCGGACTGGTTGAAATCAACACCTACCAGCGATCCGTTGGTCGGTGGATGCGGCCTCAGGCTGCAGTTGTTGCAACCATGGGCTGATTGACTTACCACCAGCAAGGGGGGCCCTGACCAGATGCCTGGCAGGGCTCCCCGTTTGGGGTTTTAAATGCTTGAAATCGTCAGCCAGGATGACCACAGTTTCAACCTGACCACCTTGCGCGATCATTGCCGGGTGACAGATACCGAGCATAATCCCGCACTGCAGCGGGCGCTTGACAGTGCAATCATCATGGTTGAGCGGTGGACCAATACATTCACCAGGCCAACGACCTGCGCGGGGTACTTCCGGGGGGCCCCTGGGCCGTATTTGTTTGAATACGGGCCGGTTACCAGCATCACCAGCGTGAGCGATGAAACCAATTCAACGACGGTAAGCACCAGCGGATATGAACTGGATAAGACGCAAGGCTGGCCACAATTGAAGCGGGTGGCAGCCACTTCATGGCTGAGCACGCATGCTTATAAGGTGACATTCGTGGCGGGATACACCACCTGCCCGAAGCCCCTTGAAACGTGTATCTACTCCCTGGCCGCCACGTACTTTGAGAATCGAGAAGGCATGACACCAGGGCGGCTGTTTCAGATTCAGGCAAGCATGGGGTCGATCCTCGGTAACTATCGCATGGGGGCCATGTGATGCAAGGCGGCAAGCTGCGCGAACTTGTGAAGATTCAGAACCCGGTTGAAGCTGTTGCAGCCGATGGTCAGAAAACCTTTACCTATTCAAACAGTGAAGTGGTATGGGCAAGCGTCAGGAACGTCAGCCAACGCCAGACCACTGAAGGTGATATCCAGGGTGCAGGGGCGGAAAATTATCAGGTCAGAATCCGATACCGGTCCGGGGTCAGTTATGACACCAGGATTCTATACGGCAGCAAGGTGCTGCAGGTGGTTGGCATTGAAAACGTGGCAGAGCGTAACCGTGAATTGCGCCTTCAGTGTGAACTGGTTGAACAGTGATGACAAAATCACCCACATTCATTGACCTGGACATCGAATACCGCAAGCTGGAAAAAAAGCTGTCTAATCTTCAGGGCTATGGTGCAGCCAATGCAATGGAAGCGGCAGCCCCTGCAGCCATGTCAGTGATCAGTAAGGAAAACGCCAGACTGGTCAAGACCACCCAATGGCGTACCAAACAGCGGAAAAAGAAAGCATTCAGGAAGCGGGCAGGCCAGAAGGGCGGCTATGTCTACATCGACAAGACCCGAGCGGGCACGGTATCGGCAAAGGCCGGATACAATTACAAGCACCCTGAAATGAGAATCGCCCACTTTGCTGAAGATGGAAACGGCAGCGGATTCAAGGGTTGGAAGCATCGGCGGACCGCGTTTCATAAAAAGAGGAAGCGCGCCCAGTTCCGCATGGTGAAGGCCCTGGCGGCGGCTATTGAAATAGCCAGCAAGCACCCCAAGGGCAAGGTCAGCAAGAAAGCAGTCAAAGACATTGTGGGCCCAGGGTGGGGAAAGAGGCAGCGAGGATGAGTATTGCAAGCGATCTGCGTACGCTTTTGACCGGTTACAGCGGGTTGACCAGTCTGGTCAGTACCAGGGTAAGCCCGTATCTGCGCAATCGAGATGATCCATTTCCCGGCATCACCTTTGAAATTGCCACTGAGGAACTCAATACAGACGCTGCAGGCACCACTACCACCAGTCAGGCGGAAGGTGAAATAACGGTGCATGCCAGGACGTTTACAGAAGCGGAAACAATTGGCGCTCAGGTGCTGGCTGCAATTGCTGCAGACAGTGAGCAGGGTGTCATAAAGCACATACGACCCGTGAGCGTTTCACGGACCTATGAAGACCCATACGATGGATCGAGTGATCTGGTTTATCGATGGGCACTAACTTGCCAGATCAAGGGGTAGAACCATGGCAGCACTTGGAGCATTCAACGGGGCCACCTTGAGTATTGGCGGCACTCCTTACAGCATGACAAACTGGTCAGAATCTTCGGACGATCGCGCAAGCATTGATACCACGATTGCTTCAGCAACCAGAAAGACGGAAACACTCGGTCAGGCTGGTGTAAAGACCTGGAGCATTGAATTGCTCTATGACGTTGACACGTATGACGAACTGCAAGCGCTTCTGATTGCAACGTCAACCACTGCGCTGATTCTTGATATTCCAGGTGAAACAGCAGACGCGAACCCAACTGGTGGGGCAGAAGTCGACGCAAAGCTGAAGAGCCTGACCATCAACGGTGCGATTGATGAAGCCATGACAGTCTCGACCACTTGGAGCGTTGCATGAGTAACTACGCCAAGCTGAGCCAGCCCATTCACCAGATCATCGAAACGCCTAACGGGAAAGTGACCATCAAGCGGTTGAGCGTGCCCGACCTGATCGCAATCGATGACATGGATGAAGACCAGAAGCTAGGGGCAATGATCAGCAAAGCGTGGGTAGGCGAAACGATCACAGCAGAGGAGGCGTCAGCGTTGCCCGATGCAGTGGCTGCACCAATTTTGAAAGCACTGATGCAGGAGCTGAAAACGTTGGAATGACAAAGGCCGACCGATCATTGTTCTGGGTAGCAGAACGCCTGGGCATGACGGTCGGCCAGGTATGCAGAGAAATGACAGCGGCGGAATTTCTGGGATGGTTGAACCTGGATGAGGTCGACAAGAGCCATGAACGGCAAGACAACTTTGCAAAGCTCAAGGCAATGATTCAGGCAAAGGCGAGAAAATGAGCACGACAGTCGGAAACCTATTCGTCAACGTTCGGGCCCGTACCCAGGGGTTCAGCAAGGCTTTGAGCAACGTCCGGCGCAGGCTGCGTACATTCGCAACCAGTGGCATGGGCCTGCTGGCTGGGATGGGTGCGGCGTTTCTAACCTGGCGTACTGGCGTGACGATTTTCGCCAACATGCTGGCACGTTCCAAGGAAATGCGTACAGCGTGGGCAGGGGTAAAAAACACCATCAATGAAATGATCGGTGAATTCGTCGACCGGTTCGGGCCATCAATTGCAAAGGGCCTGAATGATTTCAAGGGGTGGATGAGTTCCAGCGACTACGTGCGGGAAGTGTTCGACGGCATGGTGCTGGGCATTGAATTGATTATCGCGGGGGTAAAGGGACTGATCAAGTGGCTAGATGCAGCGGTTGAAAAGTACACAAAGATATTTGACTTCATTGCAGGAACAACTGGCAAGCGTGAAAAGCTAGGTCAGGGCCTCACCATGGAACAGCTGGTTAAGTTGCGCGGTGGTGAGAAAGGGACTTCAATGGTTGCGGGAACAACCCACGAGGCCGAGCTATACCCTGATGCTCCATGGCGCAGTTGGACCAAGGAACAAACGAAGATCAGGAAGAACACCGGCATAACAGCCAAAGCGGGAACCGTTCAATGACTTGGAAGAGCCATCTGCTTTGCAACGATGACGATCTGGAGCTTTCCAGAACCGGGGCATGTGTCACCAATGGCGTGGCAATTGTTGAATGGACCGGGACCGGAACCAAGACCCCAGCAGACGTAGCCAACGCGCTGGCATCGCAGGATAGCACTGACCTGAAGCTGCGAATAAAAAACGGTCGGTCAGTCGACGCATACATCGGCAGCGCATGGGTCGACACCAACCCCACCATGGTAGGTGGTGGATCAAACAAGAACGATGGAACATTCAAGGCTCGTGATATCACCATTGAACGGGTTGACGATGGCGGGCAGATATTCCGGGTCGAATACACTTGCTCAGCCTATGGGCCGATTGCAGATGGCACTGATTTCCCGCTGACTGATCCGCCGATACAACTGACAACCACAGCCAGAACCAGGAACGTCCCGATCTTCAGGACCGGCGCGCATGTAGCGGCTGATTTCCTGCCCACTGACAGCCTGGCGACCGATTCAACCACTTTGTTCGACGTAACAAACTGGAAAACCGGCGACGATATCAGCGACGCGTCAAACATCACCAACCGCGTCCCGTTCATGGTTGATATTGACAAGCAGGGATTGCCTGGAAAGATCAATCAAACGGTTCTTGATATTTCGTTCGTGGTTCCATTCTTGAATTATGCCTGGACAACCAGCCCCAGCAATAACCGCGACGACGTGAGCGACGGTGGGCCGTTTGGATTGCCTGGGTTGACTGAGTATTGGGTAGGCACCAGAAATTCCGAAGCGTTTCTAGGCTTCCCCATTGGCAGCCTGATGGTTGAGGCAATCAGTATTCAGCCTCTAGAAGAATATGACTATCGGCGCGTAACCATAACTTTGGTATATGACGAGTGGCACCACGCATTCCAGTCACCACTAACGGTCATGGGCATCACGCCAGGGTATGAAGACGAATCCGGGACTGGGCAGAATCATGCCTTAACGGTCCTATGGCATCAACCGTATTTGAAAGCAGCTCCACTTTCCACAGGGTCCATAGACGTTGACGGTACTACATGGACCATTCTGCCCGCATTTGTTCTTAATTATCTGGACGACTTGTTTGGGGCTGGATCATGACTAGGTTCAGCAAGGGTATGGGTAGACTGAATGCTCAGATGCTCAACCACATGGCTGAGGCAGTGCATGAGGTTGACCAGTTTGACCCCAATGCGATCAGGACCGGGCCCAGGGCGGTGGGGCCCATACCCTGCAAAATTACCAGCTCAACCGCAATGAATGCACCAGCAGATGGTCGGTGGATTTATACGGTGGTTGAGGTGCTTTTTACCAGTGATCGAGCAATCGAAGACCTGAGCGGGGCAACGGATCAACCACTGAATAGCTGGAACGTTGTCAACTTACGCGAAATGGGCAACAGCACTACCGTTCACGATGGGGTGACGATTGCCGACCTTCCGGGCACGTTCGCCCTGCAACCAATCCCGAACGGTGCCATGGTCATGGTCTGGCTGAGTGGCAATGGGGCAGCGACCGGGCAGCAGGTGACTGCATTTTTCGAGGCTGGCAGCTATTTCTATGGAGAGTGTTCGTGAGTCATTTTCTGATCATCGGGAAGAATTCAACCAGCACCATTGGGCTGCAGTTCAATGACGCTGATGGCGTGGCTGAAGACCTGAGCAGCAACACAGTCAAGGTGCAGGTAGATAAGCTAAGTATTGACGTGACAGCCTCAGCCAACACTGACGGCTCAGATGGTGCATTTACGGCAACGATTCCGGCTCAGTCTGGGGTGGTTGAAAATCAGTTATATGACGGCAGCATTTTGGTCAGTGGCAACACCCCAATAGAGGTGGGGTGTATCGGTGAAGGTGACGGCGACAGCGGAAGCACCCCGAACAGCTACGTGGTGGTTGGAAGTACCACGAGCATTCAGGCAGCAGTGGGGGGCGGCAGCAGCGTTTCAGAGCTGGATGACCTTTCAGACGTTTCAACATCTGGGGCCACGGATGGCCAGGCACTGGTATATTCAAGCTCAGGCAGCGCGTGGGGGCCGGGTACGGTTTCTGGTGGCAGTTCCACGCAATGGGGGCAGCAGGCGACCAGCTCGACGTGGCATCTTTGGGAAGACTTCATTGGTTCGGAAAGTAGTACGGTTGGTGGTGTCTGGTGGTCTGGTGATGTCAATTCCAGCGGTTCGATGCTTAACAAGGCCAACGCGGACGCGGCGGAAGTATTTGGAAATATGGAAATTGGATCTACTTCGGGTACTGAATCCTGGGGTGTAATCACAACCGGCACGCTCAGCAAGGCATCACCAAGTGACCTTGAAACTGCGATTTTTGAAGCCAACATAAAGCCCGATCTTGACGTATCAGGCGCTGGTGAGGTGTGCATTGTCGTTGGTGGTCTTTGCGTGAATCAGAATTATGAAGACGACGTGTACGGGTTCCTCGAATACGGCGGAGCCACTACCCCGGACAGAGTAGTGCTTGGTTGGCTGGCCGGGCAAGATAATTTCCGGTATGCCTCAGGAAGCGGTCAAAATCTGAGCTTGTCAACAAGCGATACCGGAGTTACGGCGGCGAATAGTTATGTTCGGCTTGCGATCAAATGCACGTATTCAGCAAGTGGGGGCAACTGGATATGGGCTGCTTATATTGATGGCTCAACGGTTGGAGCCGGTAGCCTGTCAAACGCGAACCAACTCTCCGCGCAGGTGTTGACAAGAGGCGCGGGTACTTCGTCAAGTGTCAAAAAGACAAGCTATGTGGACTGGATGCATGCGCAGCTGGAACGCGGCAGCATCACATATGTGACCTAAAAAATGCTTTCAATGTTCAACGATATACAGGGCGTATTGATTGCGGCAGCGATCATCTACAGCGCTAAGGAATTGCGAAGGGTAGCGAATGAAATACATTCTCTTAATCATCGGGTTTCTCTGCTTGAACGCATGTTCGAACGTGCAGGGGTTCAGAGCATCGACAGACGGGACGATGGGCCCGGAGGAAGCGCATCGAGCGGCGATTGTTGCAAGGGCGGAAGCTGACGCTCTTGAACAGATTGCACAGAGCCAGTATGAACAGCGTGGGCGGGTCGTGAACCTGGCAACCGAAGCAAGCAGCAGCCTGGGGGCACCTGAAGTGGTGACAGGCCTGGTGGGTGCATTGGGTGGGTTGTTTCTCCCCAGCCCGATCAAGCGAAAAAAGCAGGCTGAATGAGCCTCCTGATTGACTGCTGTTGTGATGAGAAGACGGCAACACCCTGCACGGGTTTCAATGCAGGTGAAAAGACATATTGCCGAATCGGTTTCACAATGGCTCTGGGTTATTCGGGCACTTACAGCAAGAACAGCCAGGGCGGTGACTTCGATTCAGGCTGCAGCCAGACCCTGAAAAACGGGCTTGACATCAGCATCACGTCAAGCGAGTCATACAGCCTGAGCGCGTCGTTTGTTTTTAGCTTCAAAGTTGACGGCACTACTGGCAGCCCTGCATACGTGACAAGTTTGGGCGGCGGTACGCCTTCAGATATTGCCATTCAATCAACCAGCTACAGCCTGACCGGATCGGCAAGCCATGCCCGTACGCGCATCAATTATGACTCGTTCGCCCAATGCAGCAGCAAATTTGTTGATTCGCATACCGGTTCAATGACCGGCACCGGCATTGACACCAGCAGCATGACCCTGGGGGGGTTTTCTCCTGACGTGTATTTCATTGAAGAATCGGGGGAAACACTTGGCGGGTGCATGCTTGATAAATGCAGAATCAGAATGCTGGTGAACGATGTCCGGCTGAATTACAGCCTGACCGGCAGTGGCTCGATCATTGAATATGGGGGCCAAGGGTGTGATGATGAAGAGGATGAAACGACTGTCAGCCCAGGAAGCAGCACCCAGACCAGTCTGATGGGCGTGACCCTGCACACAGCTGGGGGAAACTCTGACTGCACTGATCAGGTGTCCACGTTTCCCAGCCTGCAGATTGACGCAGGGCACTTCAGAACCACCAGGCTGTTCAGCCCACTAAGCCTGACTTCTAACGGAACGTTCACTCTGGGTGACACCAGTGCAGCGGCCTTGACCGGCTGCGATTACCAGACCCATATGGATGGCGGCAGTTGGGTCAAGACCTATCGAACATCTGAAAGCCTCGATTCCTATGAAACCTGCCCAGGGCCTGCACCCAGGTGGGTTGAGGGTGATGAGGAACTGGTGCAGACCTTCACTGCATCTGCTGGGGTCACATCGGTGACTTTTACGGACTCAGCCCCATGAGTTGCAAGTGGCTCCACAATGGAACCGATTGCATGCTGGGGCACTTTGATGGGTCGCCAGATCATGAAGATTGCCAGAGCTGCAGCAGTTACCAGGGCAGATCACGCGGAGCTGGTGACGTGGTTGCCAGAGCCACCAAGCTGGTCAGAATCAAGCCATGCAAAGGCTGCAAAAAACGCCAGACCCTGCTGAATAGGCTGATCCCATTCAGAAAAAAGCCTAAAGGTTGACACCTTGCTGGGCCGATATTAGGGTTGAACCCAGCTGAAGGCCGATAATCGGTGTTCCGTACACGGTCCGACCGTGTTATACGCACCAAGACGGACGAATTCGTCACGGTCCTCAGCGAACAAATCGAAGAGGAACCAACGATGAAAAGAGAGTTCGTACCGACGTTCAGCCACAATCTACCATGCGGCCATCGTGATGCTGCTGCATTGTCGATTGTCGCACACTACTGGCGCGTGACGAAATCAACCGCCATCAACCAGATTATCACCCAGTATGTCAACGAGCACCCGAAGTTACGGGCAGTGGTTGACAGGCACCTTCCGGAGATTGAATACCGATCAGGCACCCTGAGAACGGTCGGTCCGGTTCGCGGCGGTGAGGGACTTACCCCGCCACCAGTACCGCAGCGGCCCGGAGTTCCATCTGTTTATCAAGACCTTGAACAGTGGGGGGGGTGCTGAATGCAGATTTTTGGAACACCAGCAGAAGATACGTATCGAGGTTGCGGGAACGCATGGGTCGGGATTGATGACAACGCAAGGCCGCTGGTCATTAAATACATGGCTGACCATCCCTATTTCACAGGTTCTTGCAAGGATGTTTTGAAGCGAGCCGATCGCGTGCGGGTGTGCGAGTCAAGCAAGCGGCTTGCATACAAAATGAATGATGAAGCATTCACCGCATGGAGGCTGGAGGCACGCGCAGCCATTGAGCAGACTCCTGGAGTAACTCGGATTATTTCTGGGATGCTTTCAGGCGGCCAACTGATTCCAAACGCAAAGCACGCGGGGGTGCTGGCATGAACAACAACCCTCATACCATCCTCGGCCAGGGCGAATTCCGACGAGCAATCGGCGGGGAACTGACCTTCCACCCGGAGCCAGCCCATCAGATCACCTTGACCCTTGAACAGACCCGGCGGGTGCATGCGATCGCACAGGCAAGGGGCATTGAGCCCCAGCAGGTCATCAGCGGGGCCCTTGACTTCACTGCTGCACTTTTCGAGGTCAGCAGCCATGAATGAACCTCTTTCATCCGGCTCCCTTGACCCTTTAGCGAGGGTCGAGGGGGCTGTTTTTCTGGCTTATGTCACGACCTGCATTCAGAGCGGCATCCATTGGCAGGACTGTATCGCCGGCGGCACGTCAGTTGCCAAAGGTTGCCGGAACACCTTGACCTCCTTTTCCACTCCCCAGCAGGGTAAGAGCGGCGCGGGGGAAGCGCCTGCCCCTGCCCCTGCTGCTCGACTCCCAGAGCAGCAGGGGGGGAATGGGTGGGCGACCTACCAGATACTGGAAATGAGCCACAAGCCCGACCGGGGCAAAGGCCCCATGCTGGGTATCAAGCTTGCAAGCCATGAGGTGACGCTTCCAGCAGATGCTTGGGCCCACGCCTTTGATGATGTCTATATGGGCCTGAGCCAGTGCCAGATTGGTGACACCATTTCAGCAGTCATTGACTGGCAGGTTCCGGGATTCAAAAAAATCGAGCGGGCGATCCTCGCCCAGACTGGAAGCATGGATGCAACCGGGCGAACTATCACGCATAGCCACTTCTGAGGCCATGGGGGATCTGCCCCCAGCAGCCCGTCACGTCCTCCTGAGCCTTGCGTGCGCCACCAACAAGCACGCAGCGGCATATATCGGCATCGGTCGCCTGGCGTCCCGTACGGGTTACTCAGAGCGAACCGTTCGCAACTCCCTTGCCCTGCTTGAACAGGATGGGCTCATTGAAAAAACAATCAGGCCTGGGCGTTCCAGTGCCTTTTTGGTGCTCGCAACCATTCCCTCTTCTGGGCTTGGGTTGTCTGGTTCTGATGCGAGCACCCTGCGCCTGAGCGCTACCCCCAGGGGTGGCGCTCAGGACCGGGGGGGTGCGCCTGGGCGCCAAGGGGGTACTAGCGCTCAGGCGCGACATTCCAAGAACTATTCAAGAACAAAACACAAAACCCGCAAGCCAGTCAGTCAGTCAGTCAGTCAGTCTGAGCCAGTCACTGAGCCACTCAGCCGGGAGGAATGGACCCGAAGCTGGGAGTCACTCAAGGCAGGTCAGTCAGCATGAATCAGAGTCTGAATCAGAGTCTTTCTTGCGGGGGGAGTCGAGTCAGATTGACTGACTGGCTGACTGACTGGGTGGGTCAATGAGAGTGCTTGTTGCCTGTGAATTCTCTGGCGTCGTTCGTGATGCCTTTGCATCATTGGGCCATGATGCGTGGTCCTGTGACATCCTTCCAACCGAGCGGCCTGGGAACCATTTCCAATGCCCTATCGAGGATATTTTTCCAGAGCATCCAGCGGACAACGCATGGGATTTAATGATTGCTTTTCCGCCATGCACCCATTTGGCTGCAAGTGGGGCCAGGTGGTGGCCGGAAAAAATAGCCGATGGCAGGCAAGCAAGGGCGGCGGGTTTTTTCAGGATGTTGGCAGAAGCACCGATCCCAAGTATTTGCATGGAAAACCCGGTTGGGGCCATGTCGAGGCTTTACAGGAAACCTGATCAAATCGTCCACCCATTTTGGTTCGGCGACGAAGCCAGAAAACAGACCTGTTTGTGGCTTAAGGGCTTGCCATGTCTGCAGCCCACTAACATGGTCAACCAAGGTGAGATCCACACCACCAAATCGGGCCGACGTTTGCCCAAGTGGTACAACATTCCGCCAAGCAATCCCGACCGGCAAAAGATCAGGTCAACCACTTTTCAGGGCATAGCCAATGCTATGGCTCAGCAGTGGGGTGGTTCATGCCGTTGATACATGACGTTGACCCGTGGACCGGGGAGCCCATCATGGTGTGGGAACCGCCAGGCCCATATGACGAAGAGCCCTACCAGGGGGAAAGCCATGGCGAACCAACGGCTGAGCGGCTACGAGATACACAAGAAGATCCGGGCGTTTAGGAAAGCCCGGAAATATACCGAGCACATGCGAGCCTATCGCAGGGCACATCCCATCTGCGAGCATTGCGGCTATCGGTTGACCGAACAGGTGCACCATCGGATCGGCATGTGGGAGATCGTTAGCAGCGGTCGGCTGAGCCTCGTTTACGACCAAGCGAATTTACAGGGGGTGTGCAGGCCATGTCACAAGGCAATCCATCAGGACGGTCAGCAGATCGAAAACCTGATAGCGGTGGTGGGGCCACCAGCAGGGGGGAAGAGCACGTACGTGAAGGAACACGCCAAGCCGGTTGACCTGGTGTTTGATTGGGATGAAGTGCTATGGGAAATGGCTGGTCATCGGTCACGCCTATCGTGTGAACGTGAGGAATACCAGGGCAAGGTGCTGGTGATGCGAGATCAGTTTGTGCATCACGTACGGGATACGCCAGGCAAGGTTGGCTGGCTGGTCATCACCAGCCCAGTCAAGGCTCAGCACTACACCAACGAACTGATATGGTGCGTGCCACCCATGCACGTCATCCAACGGCGGCTGCTTGAACGCTATGAAACGGGCGAATACGACGCAACTGAATACGCAAGGGTCAAGGCAACCGTCAAACGATGGTTCAAACGGCACCAGTGCCCCCCCCCATCAACCCCTAATCAGGGGGGGGATGATGGAC
>Ga0208666_1000659_pt1 | contig 15856 bp, 21 predicted proteins | sample 5B_taG_FD_184078 | JGI IMG/M metagenome (GOLD analysis project Ga0208666, IMG submission 184078) | Marine viral communities from the Subarctic Pacific Ocean - 5B_ETSP_OMZ_AT15132_CsCl metaG (SPAdes) (version 2) | ecosystem: Environmental > Aquatic > Marine > Oceanic | place: Pacific Ocean...
ACAACTTGATTATCTATTGATGCAGGTAATCTTGATCTTAATTCATTGTAAGATAAATCTTGTACTTGATCGTCATCTGTTTTTGCAAGATCAGGCATCATAGCAGGTCCACCCATTTGACGTCCTACTCGACCACCATCAGAGTTTAATTCTGAATCATCATACAATAAATCAGCTAGTGCAGGATATTTTTCTGCAACTTTTGCAGGATCAAATATATCGTTTTTAACACCAGCAATAATAATATCTTTAACAAATGCATCTTCTGACATTTCACCTCGTACAATAGATATATAACTATTTTCTCTGTCTTTTTTTAATTGTTCTATTTGAGACTGTATAGCTCCTCTTTCAGGAGCACTGACATTTTCTAATAACTGTTCTTGTTTTTTTATTTGTTGATCATAAAATGCGTTTGATAAGTTAGCTCTTGTAACTCTTTCAAATTCTGCAGATCCTTTTCCCTTATTCTTTTCTTTTTGTTCTGCTAAACTATATTCTGATGCAAGTGCAGTTGTAAATAAATCTTCAGCTGATCTTCTGTCGTCATCTCTTTGAGCTAATTTAGCTGCCTGAAATGTTTTAAAAGGATCTTGTGCTGCTATAGCTGCTGTTTGAAATATGTTTCCTGTTGGAACTTGTGATGTTAGATTTAAACCAAACTGTGTCAAGAATCCTGGTAAAGTTCCAGGAGCCATAGGACCTCTACTGCCAGTCAAACCTTTTAATGCTTCTTGAGCCTTGATCGTTGTATCTAAAGCACTTTGAACCATATTACCTTCTTTATATTGTTGTCTTGGTTTATCTAACCCAGATGTAATGCCAGTTCCTGCCGAACCACCTATTCTAAACATTGGTCTGTTTAAAGTTCTATTCATTAGTCTTTTCTTCCTAAATATAGTCCCGCAAGTGTTGTTCCAATACCAAGAGCTGATTGTAATGGTGTTGGGTTAGGTACATTAGTTGTTGCTACCTGACCTGGATAACCACCCATGATCCCTGCTACTTGTGCACCGAATCTATCTAATTGCTCTTGTGGTTGGAATGCTGCTTGTCTTGTTGCTTCTCTTTGTGCATCAAGCTGAGCTTGTTGTTGTGCTTGGTTTATTGCGCCCAATGAACCTAAACGTCCTATATTAGTTCCTAAAATTCCTTCTGTTTGTGCACCTAGTGCTGCCTGTTGTCCAGCTAATCCAGATTGAAATTGTCCTAAACCTTGTGTTGCTCCAGCAAGTCCTGCTTGTGCTTGACCCAAACCAAATCTATTTTGTATGTCTTGTTGTCTGGCTCCTTGTGCTTGTTGAAAACCTTGTTGCAAGAGACCGGCTTGTAATAACGCTCGTTCTCTCGCAGCCCCTGTGCCAAACTCTGCGAGTTGCACTCCCGCTCGACCACTGCCGAGCGCACCCAAAGCTGCCTGTTGATCTCGTATACTTTGTTCTTGTATAGATTTGTTACGATCAAATTCTGCTAATGATGCATCAATCACTTGTGATTGATATGGGGACATAAATTGAGATACGTCTTGTTGAAAAGCTTGTGCTCCTAATGGAACACCACCTAATGTTGCTCCTGCTGTTCCTAATTGTCCAAGAGCCTGTGTTCCTAATCCAGAGGCTAATGTTGCTTGTTGTTGTGCTTGATTTAAAAATGGTTGAAAAGAACCTATACCAGATTGTCCTGCTGCAGTAGTTGCTAACGTTTGTGCTTGTTGTTGTAATGCATCTTGACCCGCTACTTGTGGTGCAAGTCCTGCTAAACTTTGTTTTCTAACATCAAATGCTTGAGCTGCTTTTTGTCTTGCAGCAAATAATTTTGGATCTTCTCCAGCTACTTGTGAAATACTTCCTAACCCACCTGTTACTATAGGTACACCTTGTTGCGCTAGTACATTTTCTGCTAAGTTTGTACCTAATTTTTCTACAAATGGTGCTGGTCGAGTTATCTGAGTTTCTGTTGCCATTATAATACTTCCTCTAGTCTTTGTGATGTTTGAAACATTTCTCTAGCGCCTTCTAATCCTTGCGATTCTTCAGATACTTCACCTCCGGATTCGAGGTTTTTCATCATGTTATACATGACTTCTGCGCCTTTGTCTACACTGCCATCACCAGCATTTCTTACAGCATCGGCTGTAAATACGAATTCATTCTTAGATAGTCTAGCGGGTACATCGTCAGCTCTTTCCATTCTACCCATATCTACAAAACCACCTGTCTCTCTGTAGTCTTTTTCTTTACCATCCATATCTATCAATGGCATAGTCTTCTTAGCTACAGGTTCTGCATCTCCACCTTCTTGATAATCAGCTCTCATCATACCACCATCAGCCATGTTTCTTATATTAAGAAACTGAGGATAGTTTGCCATGATAAATTTTGGATCTGCTATATCCGCTCCTTTATACATTTGACTTTGATTAGTGTCATCTTCGTCATTTGCTAAAAACGGAGCTAATGTAAGTAAACCAGCACCAAACAATTTACCTCTGTCTGTTATACCTTTTAAAAATGAACCTTTACCAGCTTCAAATAAACCAAAATCAATAGCTTTATTTTTTAAAAAACTACCAATTCCTGGACCAAATTGCAATGCCGCAAGACCTAACGCAGCTTTACCTATTGGTGATTTTACAAGTTTCTTAATACCTCTTGTTGCTTTTTTAACTAACTTACCTAAGAAATACATTTGTCTTCCTGTTTCAAGGTCCATGATCCCACCTTCGTAAGGCATGCCACCTCCTGCGAGTCCTGCTCTACCACCATCAGCTGCTGCAAATATAGGTCCTTCAATATCTCTAATAACTTCTTTTACATCTATTTTAGGATTTAGTTGTAACTCTTGTATTTGTGTATCGCTATAACCTGTATTTTTTAATTTATTATAATCATTTAAACTAACTCCAAATTTACCTTCATTAGGAGTTGTTAAGGCGTCTGCAAACAACATATTATTATTTTCTTGTGTATCAGCTTCACTAATTAATTTATCTAACAATATTTTAGATCCAACGTTTTTCATAATTCCATAGGGATTTAAATTTATAAGATTTTTTAAAAACATACCTTCACCAATAGTATCAACAGCTCTTTTTAAAGGTTTAGGTAGTTTAATAGGGGGCTCGTTGTTTCCTCCACCTTCTGCAGTAGATCCTGGTGGTGGATTTCCAAATCCCATAGACGGTGGGGCTTTAGCTGTAGTGGTTGGTGATTTAAAATCAGGTTTAGAAGCATCCATACCACCACCTTGAAAACTAGCACGACCACCATCAGCTAATAATCTAAGATTAGGTTTAAATTCTTCTTCTATAACTTCTTCATTTTTAGGTTTAGCAGCTAAAATACCTTGTAATGGTAATAGACTATCACTGTAATCTCCTTGATCCTCTCCAAAACCTATTTTTGGATCACCGAAAGCAAGTATCTCTCCTCCAAGTCTAGCACGGTCATAAGCTTTGTATGCTTGTTCTAATTCACCTTTTGTCATCTTCTCAAGATCAAACATATCTAATTTACCATATTTCTCTCCTAACTCACCTGGAAGTTGAAATCTTCCGCCTTCAATAACTCTACCAAAAAAAGGTCTGTTTTTTGATGCTAAAAAATCCATGCCTGCTTGTCCAAGTTTACCACCTGACAATGCATCAAAAATACCAAATGAAAATTTTGCTTCAGGTCTTCTATTTATAAAATTTCTTAATAGTCGTCTTCTTCGTTCCTCATTCCTATTTAATTTTATATCAACTTCTGGATCAGGTACATCACCTGGAAGTAAATCAAAATCCTCTGAAACAAATCTATTTTGATTTCTTAATCTAGTAATCTCTCCTAAATCAGATGACTCTCTAATTCTTCTGTTAAGATCTTCGGTTCTTTTGTTCTCTTGTTGTATCTCTCTCATAGTAGGAGCTCTTCTACCTTGAGTTCTTGCTACACTAGCTTGTTCTCTACGATCAGCAGCTCTTTCTCTGGCTCTTTCTCTGGCTCTGTCTTCATTTGGATTACTATAACCTGGTCTTTTGCCATCCGTAGATGGTTTTACCAACATACCTCCGTCTTGTAACATCTGTTTTGCTTGTTGTGCTCTAGTTATAGCCATTGTACTATTCTATTTTGTTTTTCCAAATAAATCAAGACTAGGCATTAAGAGAGTTACATCTCTTCTAATGTCATTTGGAGAGACTCCTTTGTCTTTCCATTCTTTATCATTCTTATATTGTTCCCCTGTTTTCTTATTAGTTATCTTCTCTATTATCTTATCTGGTTGTATTTCTATCATTATGTTACTACCTCTCTTGGCTGTATTTCTAATATAGAGGCTATGACGTGCAGCTCATTCGCGTCAGCAGCTTGTACTTTCAATATTTCACCCTCTTCCATAACAAGAGGTTGGGTTAAAAGTTCTGTTGTTGTCTTTGATCCTATGGCTTTATCTTTAAATAAATTAAATATAGCACTACTTGAATTAACTAATGTAACTGTTATCGTGGTCCCTGATCCAGCGTCCTCGGATACTAGCAATGATTTAACAACAGCTGTTTTAAATGACGGAACTGTATACAGTGTAGTTAGATCTGTTGTCGTTAAATCTGCTTTTTTATTTATAAAACTATTAGCCATTAATTTAAAAAGAAGTTAAATGCTTCTACCTCATCCTTTAATTCTTCTTGAAACGTTGTATTTAATTTTTCTACAATCGAATCAAGATCTCTTACCTGTGATTCCGCTATTGTAAAGTCATATTCTTTACTAGCTCTTGTTAATACTTGCGCTATCTTTGCCATTATCTACGTCCATCTGGTTGTATATCTAATCTAAATGTACCAAGTTTCCAACTTTGACTAGCAGCAGTGTTTTCTATTTTCATGGCCACAGCTCTTGCTCTTGCACGAGTGTCTACTTTATCAGTGCTTGAAGTAATATCAAATGGTCCAAGCGGTGAACTAGATTGTGTGCTGTTTGGATAATTTTTTAATTGTATTGTAACTCTAGTCGTTCCTGTTTGAGATATAAAATCAGGAACAAATCTTCTTATCTTCATTATAAATTCACCGTCTCCTCTAAATGTTGCAACACCTGTTGATTGTCCTGTAGCAGATGCTCTTGCTTGTGTAATATCATAATCTCCAGAAGATATGTTTGCAGTTACCGCAGTGATAGTTCCATTTTTATTTTGGTCAGTTCCTGTTTCGTGTTCATAGTATGTTGTTATGCCCTCTGTGTTTCCAACAACATCAAAAGAAGTGTCTGTATCTGCATCATAAAAAGCAGCATGTGGTTTTCCAAATACTGCAGAGTCTCTCCAAACAGTTCTAGCTAATGTTCCATTTGTCCATACAGGTCTTTGTGGTGATGAGTCAAAGTAATTATATGCAACCATTCTGTTTACAACAGATGATGTAGCTGTTGGATAAAACCATATGACTTCACCAAACAAATTATTTAATCCAGCTGATATCATTTGATTACCAGAAGTAAGATTTATATCATCGTAAACAAAGTCTTCTACCAAACAAGGTAAAGATTCTAACTTACCAGCATATCTAAAGAAACCATTTTCTGACATCCAATATGCAGCACCATCAACTTCTACACATGCATTTTTTCCAATCAACCCGCAGTTAGTTCCAACTTGTGCGAACGCAAAAGTAAATGGTTGACCAACAAAACGTTGTGTAAATAACGCTGTGTCTGTCCAAACATAAATTGCATCACGACCTCTAATCGCTCCTATAATCTTTGATCCGTCGGCCAGTCTCTGTGTACCAGCTGTATTGGTTGCTGTAGGTGTGTATGTGTTTATATCTTCTTGATCTGAGAATCTAATAAACATTTCATCCTGTGTATTAGCATCACCTATTGTAGTTTCTGTGCCAAAGAATACTAAGTGACGATCAGGTGTAGATACAACCATATGTCTTGATGATGTTGGTGCACCAGATATGATTGTTGCTCTTGTTGTAGTTGCATTTGATAAAGATGAGTCCCATTCAAAACATGCATTGTTTGCAATTAAACAAATTGCTTTGTCACCAAAATTGTCTAGTGACCACATACCAGGTTCAATAATTAAGTCACCTGATGCTGCTTCACCCCATGCAACAAAATCTGATGTATTTGTAACTGTTGCCCCATCGCTATGAGATGCTGCAGTGGTATTTCTTACACCTCTAGTTACACCAGTTAAAGTATTTGTAGAAATACCTGTGTAAGACATTTCTTCAGTTCCTATTTTAATAAAATTAGTTCCAGAGTCAGGAAACAAAGACGCATCAGATAATACTATTGTAGTTGTAGAATCATTGATTGCACCATTTAAAGTTGTAGTCGTAGCTCCAGGTTCTTCACCACCCCAAGAACCTAGTCCCCAACCAAAACCTTTTGCCTGAACTGCTGGTCCTACAGGATAGTAATGTTGAACTCTAATGCCACCCGATGTTGTTGCACCAGCTCCTTCTTCATTAGAAGGCATTGTAATTGTAAGAGTGGTAGTGGTTGGCACAGATGTTACCATAAATTTTTTATCATCAAAATCTGATGCACTAAAATCAGATCCTGTTATTGCAGTAAAATTATCCAACAATAAAATCTCACCTGCAGCAATATTGTGAGCACTAGGAAAAGTTATTGTTACAACTGGTGATTCGTTAGTTGTGCTAAATGCATTTGTAAGTGTAGTTGTCGTTTTAATTGGATGGATGTCATAGTATACACCACCAGAATATGCATATAAAATTCTGTTTGTTCCTATAATTGCATATTTTCTACCTAGACTATTTACGTAATGATGCAGTCCTCTAGCAGCTCCCGTTAAATCATTGGTTCCTAATTGTTTCCAACCACCTATTTTTTCAGGTGTGCCATATCTAAATCTAACATTGTCACAATCTATCCACTGCCCTTCGGCTGTGGTTTCTGAAATCTGTTTGTTGATACCTGGTTGAAACCCTATTTTTTGTAGCATATTTTAACTCACTAATATTCAATTTTGCCATGTTCTTTAGCATCACCATATTGCTTTACTGCATCCGAAGCTAGTTTCATTAAAACAGTCGAATGTTTATAACTATCAAATCTATTCATAAGAATACATCCTTTTAGAAAAATCATAAAACGTTCTTTCCAAGAAAGCTTTATTTCTAGCTCCTCTTCTTTAAAAATATATTGCATTTTTTAATCCTACCATTTAATTTTTACAAAATCAACTTTGTAATGACGGATGTAGCAAAGGTTTCATTTTGTCATATTTCCATTCAGCATATGGTCCATTTTGATCTACATAATGTAAAAATGCTTGCGCATGCCAGTCGCCTGTAAAATTTTTTCTAAAATGTGGGACTTCACAACCCATATAAATACAAGCATCTCCTTCACTCATTTCTATAGGATTGTCATTCATATATATAGGCCAAGGTGTTTTATCACTACCGAACATTACTGTTACAGAAATTTCACAAGAAGGTCTATCCGTGTGTTTTTTTAAAATTGCATTATAGGTATATAATCTAGTAAATGAATATGTAGGAAATAATTTAAGACCAGTTTCTTTTTCTACCAAAGATAATTTATTAAAAAGTAATGCCTCAGAAAAAAAATCTTTAAAAAAATGGGTATCTCCATTATTCGTTCCATTTTTAACAGAATCAAAAGACGTTGTGTTTTCTCTATGTTTCATTAAAAGATATTTTTTAGCTAAATTACTTTCTTCTGAAGTAAGAAAGTTTTTTATAAGTTTATATTTTATATCTTTTATAGTGCCCATGATACTATTGAATACCTTGTTCCTTTTGTTACTGGTTTTACAGTGTGTGGATACATAAAATTACTAGGAAATAATACTGCTCTATTTTTTTTTACTTCTACAGTGTGTATGTCTGTTTGTAAATCTATCGATTTAAAAATTAATTCACCCCCTTCATAATCATCATTTAATAAAAAAATAATTGATAAAGTTCTATGATGATTTATACAATCATCCACGTGTGGTTTGTAATGACCTTGGTTTTCATATCTTAAAATATTTATTTCATTAAATCTAGATATATTAAGAGAAACTCCTTTTAATACATCACGTTCATAGTTTATAATTAAATCATGTATTTTTCTACCTACATAATTAAACCAATGAACATTTGTTTGAGATTCAGAACTTAAATTTAAATTAAATTCACTTACTTTTCTAATTGAAGTATCAAGCACATCTACGTCAATTCCATTAGTTACTCTAGCATCAAAAAATTTTTTATCATTAATGTTAATCCATTTTAAGAAAGAACTTAAAATTTTATTTTCAAAAACTTCATCATAAACATATATAAAATTTCCTACTTCCATGATTTTTTTGTCCAAAACATGTTTTTGTATCTGTCCATAAAACTTGAAAAATAACTATAAAAAACACTTGTATCAGTTTTCATTTTATCAATATTCATTTTCCAAGAATCTCTTTTAAACGGAATAACTTGAACATAAGGTAATCCTTTTGAAAAAGTTTTTTCAAAGGTAGGGTACTTATCTGTATTTATTACAATTGGAAAATTAATCCAAAAATCAAATTTATCTGTATCAACAATACCTGTAATTATATCAAAATAATCATTTTCATTATAATAAGGAGAAGTAAACAAACACGAATAACCTGGAGGAGTTTTTATTTTCCAAGGATTTAAAATTTTTAAAAATTTAAATCCTCCATTTTTCTTAGTCATAAAAGAATTTTCACCACCAAGTTGACCTGTTGAGTGAGTTTGGGGCACGCTTGAATTTAAATTATATTCATGTATTTTCTTTGAATCAATTGTTCCGTCTAAACCATATCTAAAAAAACAATCATTCTCTTTTAATTCTTCGTTGTAATAATTCCATTTTACATGAAAATCTTGAGGAAGGGGTAACACATAACCTGCTGTTATTGAGTCTAAAAAAGGCATGCAGCTTTTTATAGTTAAACCTTTTGTGTGATTATTTTTTGGAACTTTTTTATACCAATCTGGTAAACAATGTTTTGTTGGTATAGGCTGTATTTCTTTTACATTTACAAGATCAGAATGAATTGTAAACTCTATATTCTTTCTTAAAAACATGAAATCTGTTTAACAGAAAATTAAGGTAATTGAAAGATATTTTTAGTAGGGTATCCCGATTGAGAGTTAAACCATTGTTGAAAAGAGTTATTAGATACAGGAAAGGATATTGATTCTACATTAATATTTTTTAATTTAGAAAAATAATCTTGCCAAATAGATAAATCAGAATGTGTTGGATTACTACTAATAAAAGCCTCTACTTTACTTATTTGCAATACTATTTCTTCTTGAAAATCTTTTTTTTGCTCTTCTGCTGTTTCATCTGCAAGAGATACTTCTCTTGCTGTTTCTGTTATTGAATCACCATCTAATGATATAAATTTTTGAAAATTTGCAACATCTTCAAATAATTGATCCGAAATTTCTTTTGTAAGATGAGTAGGATAAGAATACGCAATAAGAGAATCTTTTTCAGAATCAGATTCTGCTAGATGTAAAAAACTTCCAGATTGATTAAATATTGCGTGTTTAGCCATTAGTCTTTGTTCTCCACTATAACTAAATCTCCAGCTACATTTAAATCATAGCCACCAAAATCTTGTGGTGAATTACCTGCAGGTCGAGCATGTCCACTTTGAAAAGGAACCATATATCTTGCACTTTCATTACTATTTAAGTTATTACCTGCAGCAGAAAAAGTTGCAGAAACTGGAGAGTTTGAAACTGAACCAGCACTACCGTTACTACCAAAACCATTATTATTAGCGCCATTACCAGCACCACCACCATTGATATTAAAGACATCAGTTAAAGAAGTTGTTCCACCTGAACCTCCTGGATTTCCACCTGATCCAGACGTTCCAGAATTTCCTTTTGCACCTACAGCGTAAGCTTTTGAAAAAGGAGCAGAAATAGGATGTGAATAAATTGCAAAAGCTCCAGAACCGCCTCTTCCTCCTGATCTTTGTGCTTGAGTAGCGTTTCCTCCTCTACCTCCTCCACCAGAAGCTGCGTAAATTACAATTCTATTTGAATTAGCATCAGCTGTAAAAGTTCCTGAAGCCGGACCTTGAGCTACTAAAGTAGGTTGAAATCCTTCGCTACCTGCTGATCCGCTTTCTGCAGTTACAACTCTTCCTTGAGAATCAACAGAAATTGTTGCTGCTGTAAAATCTCCCTTTGCTACTGGTTTAATTATTTTTGGCATTTAATACTCCTAGTCTACCATTTCTACATAAGAAACATGAAACGTTAAGTCGTTAGCAGCACCAGCTGTAACAGCTATAAGATCTGTTTCATCTAAGTAGATAGGTCTTGAAATTAAATCTAATGTAGAATCTGCAGGCACAGAAATTGTGCTTGCGATTTTATAATAAGTTGAACCATTGTCGTTACTAATTTCTACTGTTGCATCAACAGCATTAGTTCCATCAATGTTAGCTAATAATATTGTGTCAATTCTTACTGCAGTTTCTGCAGGGACATCGATCATAGTAGTTCTGTTCGTATCAGATAAACTACCCATAGCATTCTTAGGTGTGATCGTTGCTATATTTACAAGATTCGGTGTTGCCATTTTTTATTCTCCTTTTGTATTAATACCCGAAAACCATGGAGAAGACAAGACCTTTTCCATCAGTAGTTGCTATTTGTGTTGAGCTTGATGTTGCGTTAGTTATTTTTACTCTACCAGTGCCATCTGGAGCCATAGTCATATCTCCATTTGCGCCATCTGCAAGTGTTACTGTACCCGCATTTGTACCATTATTTGTGTTTAATATTAAATCTCCAGTTCCTTGTGTTGTAAGAGTAGCGTTAGCATTGTTGTCTCCTATTTGAACTGTGTCTGCGCCAAGATTAACATCACCTGTTCCGTTAGGAATAATATCGATATCAGCGTTTGATGTAGAAACAATGTCATTTCCATTGACATCTAAATCTCCACCTAGTTGAGGAGAGGTATCATCAACAACATCACCACCAAATTCTACTGAAGTAATATTTGGATTTGTACCATCATCTGCTTTTGCATAAGCAATAATTGTTTTACCAGCTGCAACAGCCGCACTTGTTCCTGTTCCTGAAACATATTTAAATGTTACAGTTTGAGATCCAGACGTTCCATTTTTTAAAATATAAAATTGTTGTACATCAATTGGAATTGTTACGTTTCTTCCAGCTGTTAGTGTTCCTGTAAATTCAATAATTTTATGTGCAAGAGTTGCACCAGTTGCTCCATCTGATACAGATAAATCAGTATCACCAGAATCAGATACAGCTTGAGCGGTATAACCACCAGCAATTTGTTCAAAAATTTGAAGATTAGTATTTGTTTTTGTACCCCATGTACCCGCGTTTTCACCGGTTGCTTGAAGCTCTACTCCTAAAGGTGTGTATGTTGATGCCATATTTTATCTCCTATGCAACGTCACTATAACTCGTATTTGATCCAGTTGCAACATCTGTATACGATGTATTTGAGCCCGTGTCAATATTTTGATATGCTTGAATAAATAATTCTCCAACAGAAACAGTCGCAGAAATACCTGTTAATCCCATCACAACAGGTGGACTTAAAGAACCAACAGAAACCGTTGCAGAAACTCCGGTTAATCCCATAACATCTGCAGGTGATATTGATCCTATTGATAAAGTTGCAGATTGACCCGTAGGAATTATAATAGGACTTGAATTAATTTCAATACTACCAACTGATGCTGTAGCAGAAACTCCTGTTAATCCCATGACATCTGCAGGAGTTATTGATCCTACAGAAGCTGTAGCAGAAACTCCTGATGGAGTTACAATCGGACTACTATTAATTTCAGGAGAACCTACACTAGCTGTAGCAGAAACTCCTGTTAAATCAAAAGCAACACTACCTATTATTGTAGGAGATCCAACATTGAAAGTTGAAGATACTCCTGTTAATCCCATCACATCTGCAGGACTAATTGATCCTACTTCTGATGTTATTTGTGATCCTAAAGCAAGAACTACAACTTTGTTAACAGAGTCTCCATAAGGTTCTTCACTCCAACCATTTCTACCCCAACCTACAAGTGTTCCAACATTTGCTAATTCTCCTATCGCGGAAGTTATTGATAAACCTGATACACCAACTACATCAGCACCTGTTGCTGCTCCAACAGAAACTGTTGCAGAGATTCCTGTTAATGAAACTAATGTTATTGGTGTTCCTGTTGCAGTTCCTTGTGAAGAAGTGATAGATAAACCTGTAGGCTCAACAGAATACTCAACTCCCCAACCAGAGTTATTCCATTGTTGTCTGCCCCACCCCTCAACGTTAAAAGATTGTGGTGTTCCTAATGCTGTTGTTGCTCCAGGTGAAGATAAGGAAACGGTGACAACATCATCTTGCCACTCGTTAGAGCCCCAAGTATTTGTGCCCCAGGTTGATGCCATAAGGAAGACCTCCTTATGCTAATCTTATGATTGCGTTAGTTGCGTCTGCTGTTGGAAATTGAATAGTGAAAGTTCCACTTGTTACAGTTTTGTCACTACCAAAAGCTATTGCACAAACAGCTTTGTCAGATTGATCATCGTTATAAATCAAAGCACCATTTGCTGTAAAAGATGCAGAAGTGTAACTTACGTCTGCAAAATCACAAAGTGCAGTTGTTCCAGAAGTCGTTGGCGTTACACTTGTTAATGTTGCCCCACCTGCAGTATATGCAGTTCCAGATGAGTTTGTGATTTCGTTTGAAGTTGAATAAGCTGTTGTTGAAGCTCCTAAAGTTGCAGAGCTTGTATATAAAGCTATTTTAAAAGTGTCTCCACTTGTAGCTGTAAAGTTGTGTGTACCAACTAAAAGTTCTTGTTTAAAACTTGTACAAATTGCCGATGTTATTGCCATAATTTTTCTCCTATGGGTTTGCCGAGGTTACTGGAATACGAACAGCGCCATCAGTGTAGTCGTCTCTTCGTCTTCTACCAACTTGCTCATTAGCAAACTTCTGTACCTCTTGTTTATATTTATTTTCATATAATGTCAACATATCTATCGGACCTTTTAAAAATCCATATGCCTCTGATAGACAGCAATATAACAGTCCATTTGGAAAGTTAAGACTGATGTAATTAGTATCATTATTCTCCAATAATGCAGGGGCTGCATTATAATGAACTCTAAATTTGTAAGTTGTGTCAGGAACTGGAGCAAACATCATTCTTCCTGATGTAGTATCAGATTCTCCTGTAGCACCACCAAACATAGCGTAATATTTAGGCTGTCCTCTTTTACCTGATGCAGTTGAGGATACATATTCTTGTAAATAAGTTACGTCTTTTTTCTCTAACCATACGTTAGGTCCAGTCACAGCTGATGTTGAATCATACACTTGTATTCCTCTAATAAATACTGCTCCTGCTGGAGCATTGATTGTTTCTTGACCTGTAACTAAATTACCAGATTGTTGTTTTCTATCTGCATCAATTGGAAGATCTCTAAATATTCTATATTGTGCATTTAAAATAATATTTTCTAAAACAGAATCTGATAATACAGTTGAGTCTGTTTCAGTATAACTTTTAATTTGAGTTTTTAATCCTGATGCACTTAATCCAGCCATTATTTCACTCCTGCTAATTCTCTACATTTAGGACAACGATGTTTATATTTACTGTGTTCATCACAGTAACCTTTTACCTCTTCATATAAAGTAAGATGAGGATCTTGTTTTTCAGGTTTAAATATATTTTTTATCCAATTCCAAATTTTATTCATCATGCTTCTATCGTTACGGGTCCAACAGAACAACCATAACCTCCTCCATTTATATTACCACTTGTAGCAGTATCTGTGTCAACTGTAAAATGAAAATAATTAGATGTAGAATAATCTGTTGTTACCACAGCATCATTTTTATATAACCCAGTTGTAATTGAGTATCCTGTCGATTTTGCTATATTAGAGCCGGTAATACCGTCAAAACTTTCTGGATCTGAATACGTAAAAGAACTACCAGAGGATGTAGTAGGTGCTCCTCTAAATCTGTAAGTTGTTCCACTAGTTAATCCATGTCCAGGTGAAAATACATTTATAATACGAGATCCAGCTTCATATGTCTCAAAACCATTATCTGGTATTCTAACAGTTGTTGCTGGCTCTACTCTATCTGTTCTTGTATTTAATAATGCAATCGCATCAGCACCGTTTGGTTTTGGTTCTAATTGAGGTTGTTTGGGTTCGTATTCTGTAAAATGAACAAAAGAACCATTCCATTCTCTTACCATTTCTTTATATGGAAACTCTTGACCACTTCTATCTGAAATTGCTTTTGCGTATTTACCTGTTGCGTATTTTCCCATTATGTTCCTGGATAGTAAGTTTTAGGGGTTATGTAAGTGCTAGATGCAGAACCATCTTCTGCTAGCGCTCTTGCTAGTTCATCCTCGTAATACAATTTCATAGCTTGCACCATTTGTGGTTGATATTTTTGTGCAAGATAAAATGCAAGACCTGATACCATACAAGGTACAAATCTAAAAGGTACGTCTGTTGCATTTGTATAATCACCAATATCTTGAATTCTTTTTATGTAATAAAAATGCATATCTTTAGATGCATTAGTTGAATCTGGTGTTGGATAAATACTAATACTAACATGATCAATAAATCTTTGAACCCAATATTGATTAGGAGTTCCTTTTGAAAGTTTGTTTGAAAAACCTGCATAAGTAGATCTATCTACTTTAGTCATAGGACTATCTGATTGAGTTGTTTGAGTTCTATTGTTTCTTAATTGTGCTTCAAGGACATCGGATATTCCATATACGTCTGCAGGTGTAGAAGTAGCACTTGTTCCATCTCCACTTGATCTAAAAAATTTATATTCTGCTTGTCCTTCAATCAAATCAAGATTAAGTTCTCCTATTTCCCAATAGTGAATACCTCTATTACCCCATTCTTGAAATAAGATATTAAGAGATCTTCTGGCTGACTTCATTTGATAGCCAGCCACAGAATTTAATCCAATACGTTCAAAAGATTCTTCTATTATCTCGTCAATAGAAAAAGTTTTGTCGAACGTTGTTGTTCCCGAAGTAGTATTAGCCATTTAAACTCCTACGATTCGTAAACTTTAATCCATTCACAAACAATTGTACCTGTGTCTCCACTTGTGCAAGCTGGTAAAACTACGTTTACATCTCCAGTGTAATTTGTTGCTTTAGTGTTTTTTAATCCACCAAAAGATGAGTAGTCATATTCCATTTCACCCGCTAAAGTTTGAAATACTACATCTGTGTCAGCATCCCATTGCATTCTGATTGCATCTGCTGGTGCTGTTACAGAAACATTAAAACTAACTTTATTTAGTCTTACAGTTTTGCAAGTTTTACCATTGTTTGAACTTAAACCAGATACATCAACTATTTTAGTTGTGCTTCCTGTTGAATCAGAAACTACATTGTAGTGAGTGATTAGTTTTTTTGCTCCGTCAAATACAGTCGTGTTTAATACTGTGTCTGCCATGTGTTGTCCTCCTTTTAAAGAGCGCCTGCATCACCAGGCGCTCCGAGTTTATTATTTATTAACTATCTGCAAAAGGTGTTGCTTCAGTACCTGTACCGATCAACACAGCTTCTACTAAATATACATTGTCTTCAAGTGCAGTAATAGTAATTGTACTACCTTTGTCTCCACCTGTAGTTCCACCGTTCATGCTGATAACATCGTTTGATGCTCCTGGTGCAAATGTATTGTTTGTACCGTCTGCAACATTAACAACAGTTGCGTGACCAACAAATTTGTCAGTTCCGTCTGTTTTAATATCACAATCTGTACAATCTGTGCCTACAAAAAATTTG
>Ga0208666_1000666_pt1 | contig 15715 bp, 14 predicted proteins | sample 5B_taG_FD_184078 | JGI IMG/M metagenome (GOLD analysis project Ga0208666, IMG submission 184078) | Marine viral communities from the Subarctic Pacific Ocean - 5B_ETSP_OMZ_AT15132_CsCl metaG (SPAdes) (version 2) | ecosystem: Environmental > Aquatic > Marine > Oceanic | place: Pacific Ocean...
GTTATACTCCTTACGAATAAGGGGCTTGTTCATGAGTTTATTAGCTGCTTGCCTGGGAGAAGTATATCCGGCTTTGTAGGCACACTCTACAAGAGATAATCTCGGATTATTGACCGAGATCCAAATAAAGTTGCGTTGTCGTCTGTTAAGGGAGTTATCAAGATTGCAATATTCTATGGGAGCTTCTTCTTCAGCAGATATTATAGGTTCATATTCTAAGTTATTTTTTCTATATCCCATGTTTGCATATTAGAGTAGAGGTAGATTTTAATAATACCTACCCCCACTTTACCCTAAAGTGTATTGTGAGGATACTTGATGATCGTATATTCAGTCAAGTAGTTTCTCATATATTTAGTAAGTTTTTCTCATTCTCCTGTGACAAAAATGAAAAAAATACAATATTCGTCAAAAGCCCATTCTTATCATGTTTTTAACTGTCATGACATTATGACAATAATTGACATTAATCTATTTATCAGCAGTTTTGTCAATATATTGCGATAAAACCTCATCAACTAACTTGCGAACTTCCTTATCCTGGAACTCTAAACTAAGCTGTGCCAGGCAAAAACTAACAGTGGCCAGTGAAATGTTGATCCTATCTTCGCCTCTATATACCATGTTATCAAACATAGTATCTAAGCGTTTAATAACTTCTTGTAGTGTGGGTTTCCCCATCTTGTCTTTAATCTCTACAATTTTAAGCATACCGCATGATAACACGATATTTTTAACAATGGCTATAGTTTGAGTCTTGCTGGTATAACCTGGTTCCAATTACAGTCATCACAACAACGTCCTACCTTTACAGGATAAGCATTGTTGCCTTGATCCCAAACTACCTTGCCTTTGTTATCTTTTAAGGGTTTGATGTATCCATTGCAGATACAACACCTTACTCTATCTAGTTCAGTTATCTTCATGATCCATATTCTCAAAGATATGCTTAATAACCTCTACAGTCCAACCATTACCCAACATCTTATATCTTTGTGTGTTTGATACGTGATCCGTGTAGTTATCTGGGACTGTTTGCAGTCTTTCGCACTCTAAAGGCGTTAGTTTACGCCAATGTAGTTCGTCAACACTATCCCATTCATGTCTATCGTATGATCTTCTACCACCGGCTCTAACTGTTTTAGACTTCTCTCTTATTGGAGATACAACTAGGCTATCCTTATTGACTGTAGTTATAGCATTTGACTTATCATCTTTGCGTAATTCAAGCATCTGTGTTGTTTGATTGGCAACAGAACTACCATCACGATCCTTTCTTTTACCATCTTTATCATAGGCTCTACCACGAAATGCACCACCAGTTACTACCTTTGGCTCACGATTACCACCTTGACAAGTATTTACTGTAGGAGACTTACCATCTGGACTATAGACTCTTTTAAGTATGTCATGTCCATTGATATCAACTGCAACACCAACTTGCTTGGGTGTAGTCTCTATATATTGCTCAGTATTACTTGCTGTGATTGTCGGAGATTTACCATCTTCGCTATAAACTCTTTGTTTTGTTTCGTAAACACCATCTCTGTATTCAAACTCCATAACCTCTTTATCAAAGACATCTGTTTTAATACCCAATACTTCCTTAAGTTTTAGCCATACATTGTCCCCAGGTATTGAAAAGCTACTATCAGTTCTAAACCAATGCTCTACTTTGGTCACTGGCATATTAGTTTCTTCAGCTATCTGCTTGTTTGTCTTACCAGACTCTTTCTTCATTTCTCTTAATAGATGTTGTAGCCCAGATATGTTGACTTCATGCTTTCTAACCTTTACCTCTTCGACATTCATGCCTACTTTAATTGGTTTATTCACCAACTGTCTTCGGTGTTTCTTTTTATATTGTTCAACACTTGCACCTTTAAAATAGTTTGCATCTATACAATGTGATTTATCCCTTTCACTATCAAAGTTATCCTCTAATATGTCTCTTAAAACTATGCCTTTATCTTCTGGTTGCTTAATTCCTGGTATGTTAGTCCAATAATATCTTTGCCTTGATTGAGCACTTAGTAGCGAACTATTTATAAAAATGGGTTCTATTCCGAAAGGGATCTCTGGATAACACTCTGATACTTGTTCAGATATAACTTGTAAGAACTCTTTTTTCATTCTTACGTTTTCTAACAAGAAGTATTTTGGCTTTATTTCTTTTAATAATCTTATGAACTCAAAGAACAATGCAGATCTAGGATCATCAAAAGCAAGTTGTTTACCAGCAAAACTAAATCCTTGGCAAGGAGATCCAGCTAGTATAAGATTTATGTCTTTGTAATCTTTCGGATCTAGGTTGCAGATATCTCCCACTTGCTCTATATCTGGATAGTTAGCCTGGCTAACTTGGATAGCATACTTATCTATCTCACTTGCATAATACTTTTCTACTGGTATGCCCAGTTGATCTAATGCAATACGACCACAAGACATACCATCAAATAGACTTAATACTTTCATAGCATAGCTTCCTGTCTATTATCGTCATCATAGAAATTAATTATTTCACCCTGGGGATCACAAGCTTCCATACCAACATTAATAATATGGTATTTTTTGTATGCTGATAGAACCGAATCAACTTTTTTATCGTTGTAATCATCTACAGCTTGTTCATAGGAAAGTCTCATCATTGTATAAAGATTGTTTGATTTACTCATTATTTTACCTCTCTTAGTTTCTTTATGTAATTTACTTTGTTACGCATAGTAGACATTATACATAAAATATTATAATATACAAAGTATACACATAGAGGAGTAAATTATGAGTAAAAAAGAAGTAAACGTAACTGATATCTTAGATGAAGTTATCGGTATTACAAATCCATCTAAGGAAGACTTAGAAAAACAAATAGAGCAAGATAAAATTAATTACCTTGTTTGGCAATGTGGTGTTGCTATTAAAGAACTGCAATCAGCAGTAGATGATATTACTAAATCTAAGGAGGCATCATGAAAGTACCAGATATGTTAGAGGACTATCCTCACAAACAGATTGGAGATGCTATTTACTTTCCAAACTTAGATAACCAAGCCTATCATAACGGTCCTGGTATATCTTCATCTAATATAAGAAGGTTTAGTCAGAGTCAGCTTCATGCACTTGAAGAGGTTATTGAACCAACTTCAGCCATGAACTTTGGATCTGCTGCTCATTCATTAATTGTAGAGGGAGAGGGTGCATTTTTTACTGATGTTGTCTGTATAAGTGGATCTCCTTATACCAATGCAAATAAATTATTAAAACAAGAAAGTCTTGCTAAAGGTTTGACTGTTATTAATGAAAAAGACAAAGATACTATATATAGTATGAAAGGTAGCTTAGTACCTGAATCAAGTGCTTATCTAAATCCAGATAAAGACTTTCCCCAGGTTTTAGATTCACCCTATGAGGTATCACTATATTGGTATGAACAAGGTTTGCTTTGTAAAACTAGAGCAGATGTTGTTTTAAATCCTTTTGATATGCCACAAGCAAACAACTCCGTAGTGCTTGTAGATTATAAGACTACTAGCGATTGTTCTGTCAGAGGCTTCACAAACTCTGTTAGACGATATTCTTATGATCTTCAAGCAGCATGGTATAAACGTGGCTTTGAAGCTGCAGGATTCCAGGTGCATGACTTTGTATTTGTAGCACAGGAAAAGAAAGTACCCTTTGCAAACAAAGTATTTAAGATGAACCATACCGACATGGAAGTAGGTTGGAACTATCTAAGTGATTACTTAGAAGAGTACAACAAGGTATTAAATGGTCAACCAGCAACGATATATAACAGTCCTAATGTTGTAGATCTTGATACTGGTAATTTTTATAGAGAGGAATAATATGAGGTTTTGGAGAAAATTAGATAGATTTCTTGATAGAAAATGGAGAGAGGTTTCTTCTTATCTTTATTATTTAGCAGATAAAAAAGTAGAAGAGGAAGATATAGATTGGTTAAACATGCATAACAACATGATGGAGGATAAAAAAAATGACAGATAATGTAAACCACCCGGCACACTACCGAACAGGATCCGTGGAATGTATAGATGCAATTAAGGCCGCTTTGTCTAGAGAAGAGTTTAAAGGCTACCTAAAAGCTGCAGCAATTAAGTACATTTGGAGAGAAGATCATAAAGGTAGGAACATAGAGGATCTTAAAAAGTCTGTATGGTATCTCAATCGTTTAATTAAAGAATTAGAGGAGAGGTAATGGATATGAGCCTCTATGCCGTATTAGGCATTCTTCTACTTATGATTTATGCCTTTATGCAAAACAAATAAAAAAGGGGCATAAAGCCCCTTTATTTTATCCCTTAGATTAAAAAGGAGGGATCATTTCCTTTGGTGGACTCATTTCAGAATCAGCTTCTGGCAGATACAATCGGATCTTAGTCTTCTTAGTATTCACCACTCCATTGTCGCCCTGAAACTGATCTTCAATCTGTTCAGTCTTTAACACCAGTCTCTTACCAACAAAGTCGCTATGGTTCTCTGGATACTTCTTAAAGCCAACAGCTTTCGTAAGCCTGGTAAATATCTCCGTGCTTATTCTTTTGTTGTCTTCGTTAGTAGCCCAAAGGTTATACCATTCATTATGATCACGATACTTACCGCCATCTAATTGAAATGTAACCTTTAGCGTATGATTACCTGCTTTAGACTTGTATTTGTCTGTAGCAATAACCTTTGCGTTATGTTCTCCATCCGGAGCAAGAGGGACACCACCACCTGATGATAGTTCCTCCAAGTTATCAAAAAATTCTACATCACCGAAATCAGACATTTGCTTCTCCTATATTGTCGTTAGTTAATGTAAACCCTAACTTTTCAATTAAGGCAGTTATGTTTGGCTTCTCAAAAGCCTCCAGCTTTCCACTACGATCTTTAGCTTTATAGCCTTGACCATACGTAGTTTGTAGCCATCTCGTTTGGACATTTTTACCGTCCTCATCTTGATCTTCAATGATGCGAAGTGCAAGAACTTCATCAAAGAAGTATGTAATTGATTCGCCTAATTTAGTACCGACCATTTTAGGTGCGTGTCTTAATACGCCATCATCATTAACCACATCTTCTTTACAAAGAAATAATACATGCATATTTAGATCTCTAAATGCACGCATTAAATTTGTTACAGATTCCTGGACATTACCGTATGCCATACGTGGATCTTTACTACGAGACTTCTCCCATGTAAGTAAGATCTCACTTATTTCCGATACTGAATCTAAGCATACTGTATCGTATTGTAATGCTCCAGACTTCAAAGCATTGTGAAGTTCCATAACTTCTGATGCTTCTTTTACTTCAATAGCCTCAACATTGTTTGCATCTTTAATAGATAACAAACCAGCTTCAGCACTTATAACAAGTACCTTACCTGGTGCGGTTTTAGCTAATGTAGTTTTCCCTGCTCCAGCCATACCATATACCAAGATTTTTGCACCTTGGTTTTGTACTAACTTTTGCGGAGACACTATTCTATTTTGTATTTCCATATCTACTTCTCCTGTAGTAATAAATTTAACTTGCATATTATATAACACATAGATACAATATGTAAAATATTATTTTTACATTATGTTGAAAAGGAGAAGTAAATGGACAACATCAATAAAGAAGACCTGACATGGCAAGCGAATTATTATTTTAGGACAAAGACATTAGCAACTAGAAAACTTAAGGAATTTGATACTATGGGAATTAAACCAAACCACACCGACAGGAAGGTAAAGAAGTATTCACTTAGAGATTACATTGAGTTTTTAGGACAAAAAGAAGCTGCAATAAAGTTTGGTTGTTCTGAAGCATCATGTAAGTCTTGGAGATACGGATATAGACAACCTACTATTAATCAAGCAAAACAAATCATACGAGCAACTGAAGGTCGTTTAGATTATGAGTCTATTTATGGACCTGTATCTGAAATACTAGACACAGAAGCTTAAAGTGTTTCAGCTTAATATAACTGAGGACGACACATCCTTAGAGCAAGCACTTGCCTATTACGATGAAGGCTATAATGTTGTACCTCTACAAAGATCCAACAAAAAGCCACCATCTTTTCTAGGTAGTTGGGAGCAATACAAACAGTCAAGACCTGAAAGAAGCCTTGTAGAATCATGGTTTAAGGGCAGAGACAACTTACAAGTTGCACTTGTCTGTGGTAAGTTTGTGGTCGTTGATGCTGACTCTCCAGAGGCTATGGACTGGGTAGAAAAGAATATGCCTGCTTGTCCATTTAAAGTTATTACTGGTAAGGGTATGCATTACTATTACAACAACCCAGAAAACTACACTACCTTTGCCACAAGAAGAACTAACGACACTCCTATTGAAAGACTTATAGATATAAGAGGAGTTGGTGGATTAATAATTGCACCATGGAATAGACATGCTAATGGTCAAGTATATAAACCTGTTACCTTCCCGGACTGGAAGATCTATGACCACAATGATTTACCAGACTTCACAGAAGTTGAGTTTCAAAAGATAACTGGCGTACCAAAGACAGATACAGGAGTTCAAACTGCACCCTTCTCATTAGATGGTGTATTAGAAGGATCCAGGAATGATGGAGCTGCAAGAATTGCAGGCTACTTGATATCTAAAAGTGTCAACATAGAATTTGTAAAGATCTTTCTACAAAACTGGAACAAAAATAACAATCCACCCTTACCACAAACAGAGATAGATGGCGTAGTAGAGAGCGTCAAAAGTACACACGATAGAAAAAACAAGATAGCACCATTATTTATACAAGCCACAGAAACCATACAAAAACCAAAAGATCTATTCAATCCTCCTGGCCTTCTTAAAGACATGTTTAAGTTCTGTGAAGAGATAGCACAAGTACCACAACCAGAACTATCACTTGTTGGTGCATTAGCATTAACCAGTGTTACCTGTGGTCGTATCTATAGAACCAACATGAATAACTTTTCATCTATGTATTTCATGGGTATAGCTAAGTCAGGTCAGGGTAAAGAGAATATAAAAACATTTGTAGAGTCAGTCTTAAATGCTTCAGACCATGAAAAGCTTGTTGTAGGAGATGGTTATACATCTAGTGGTGCTGTGCATTCGGTATTAAAGATGCGACCAACACAGATAACTATAATGGATGAGTTCGGTAAAAGATTAGAAGCCATAAGTAATTCAGGTAATACCAATAAAGAAGATGGCATACAAACACTTATGGAAGCCTGGGGTCGTTGTCATGGTACTTTGCGACCAGATAACTATTCACTTATGAATGTCCAAGAACAATACAAAGAACAGATGATGAGCCGTGTGACCCACAAACCAGCAATAACATTGGTTGGCTTATCAGTACCTAAGAATTTTTACAGTGCGTTAAATGGTGGCAGGATTGCAGACGGGTTCCTAAACCGTTTTGTAGTCGTTGAATCTACAGAGCCAAGGAGAGTGGGTGAACTCAAAAGATTCAAATCGCCACCAACCTCTATTGTCAACTGGGTAAACTATGTTAGAAGACAAAGAGGAACTATGAGTGATCTATCTAGGGATAATGCAGAGTTAGATCTTGATCAGATAGTATTGAACTTTGACAGGGAATCAGAAGAGATCCTACAAGACTTTGCTAGAGAGATAGTTAAACGACAAGATATACTTGAAAAAGATAACCTAGAACCTCTTCTAAGCCGTTCTAAAGAGAAAGCTATGCGTATGGCGTTGTTATGTACTCTGGCAACTAATGCTGATGCTATGACCATTACAGGAGATGTAACACGCTGGGCTGTAGATTTTATTAGATACTATGACTTATTGTTTATAGAAGCTTGTAGAGATAAGGTGGCTAGTAGTGCAACCGAGTCTAAGATTAAACAGGTACTATCGTTTATCAGATCCAGGAATGGCGAGGGTATATCTAAACGAGAGGTAGATAGACACGAACTATTTAGAAGTATGAAGTCTTATGAAGTAAAAGAGATTATTGAAAGGCTTAAAAACGCAGGGGAGATACAAGAGGTTGAGATCAAAGTCGGTGGTAAAGGCAGACCAGCTAAAAGGTTTGTAGCTGTAGATCCTACCTTCTTTGAAGATAACTAAAGTACAGGTCTGCCAGCTACCTGTTCTGCAAAGTCTAATCTTTCTTGCGACATTGGATCTGTTGGTGTCTGCGTAGGCTGAACATTTGGGAGTTGTGGTAATTGTTTAATTGGTGCAGTAACTTGATTTCTAAGTTGTTGGAACATGTTTAGACCTTGATTAGCTTGTCCCTGAACATCATCACCAGTAATACCGATAGCTGTTGCACCAGTTCCTAAACTTTTTTCTAGCAAAGTATTTGCACCTTCGGCAAATGGAACAAGCTCACCATCTACATACCTTAATCCAGCTTGTCTAGCGGCTGTGTTAAATAATTTAATAGCCTGTGCAATAGATCCTTGATCTGTTTTTGCCATTAAACTTACAAAAGTTCTATTAGTAAATAAAAATCTGACTAAAGCTAAACTTGTTAAAACAGGTAATGTTGCTAATGGAGCAAAAACAATACTAGCAGCAATACCAGCCGCTATAAGTCCACCAGCTCCACCGCTTCTACCAGATTCACCAATCGTTAATACATCTACTTCTTTTTGGAAGTTTCTTAGACCTTTGGCTATATCTCTGCCAAACATAGCTTCTAGTGTTTCATCACCATAAGTATCTAATGCTGTTTTAAGGTTTTGATGTTTAAATAAATCAGTAATCTTACCTTTGCCATTAAAATCTATAGATTTAGCTAAGAGCTTTTGCATACTAGCTTGTTGAATACTGTTAAATACTTCTGGAGTATCTTTTAGTGTTTCTTTCAGTAATCTAATGTTTTCAGCAGAGCCAGGTCTAAATATTTTATTTACTGTTTCTTCCACACCCGCTTGTGGTAGTTGTGATATAGCCCTGTTTGCTTCAAATCTAGCTCTTTCTTCTGAAGCTTTTGCCAAATCTTCAAGACCAGCAATAAAAGCTCTACCCTGTGCTTCAGCGTTAAGGCCTTGACTTGCATTTTTTACAGTAAAGTTATTTACTAAATTTTTAAGTGCTTGAGGTTTTAAATTAGGTTTAATCATATTTAATTGATTAATAGTCTGTAATACACGTGTGCCTGATTGCTGTCCTGTTGCTGAGTTGGTAAATAAAGAGTCAAATTTACCTGCATTTTCCATATCAAATTTCAACATTGATCTTGCAAACTGTGTAAAATCTACATCTGTCAAACCATCTTTTGTTGCACTTTGAAAGGCATCTGCAAATAATCTGTTTTTTAGTTGTGCTTTTAATGAATTTTCGGTGGTAATCTTTTCACCAGCCTCATTTAACTTAGTCTTACCAGTTTTTTCTAGATACTCATCATACTCACGCAAACCTTTAAATATGTTGTTTAGTTGCGTATTACTGCCTTTTAGTATTGCTTCTGAATAAACCTTATCTGCATTTATAGATCCCTTTCTAGCATTAGAAATAAGTTTATCCATTTCTATACTGTCAAATGGTTGCATTCTTTCAAAGTGTAGTTTGTTAGCTTCTCTTAAGTCGTCTACTGCTCTTTTTATTACTTTGACATCTTTAGGCATTAATCTATAACCAGAATTTGCTAATGCTTGAGATATCACTTTATTACCATCTTGTGCAAGTTCAGTAAGTATGCTGTCACCATTATTAAGACTTACACCATTTTTCATGTTGTAGTCATCAAGAGTTCTCATAACATCTGTAAGTAATTTTCTTTCGTGTGATGATCCAATAACCTCTGTGGTGAAGTCTCTTATGTTGCTAATATCATTTCTTATTTCTTGTAGATTAATACCAGGAGCATCACCGTCAACAGCTTCCTTAGCTCTCCTAGACATATTTGCTAATATCCCATCTAATTGTTCTACAAGACCACCAGATATTTCTTGTCCTGGTTGTTTTAATTTCCAAAAATTACCACTGTCTTTGTAAGAGGCAACAAGATCTTGTGCAACTCTAACATGTTTAAGAATTACTCCATTGATAGCTTTATTTATAATTCTTGCCTTGTTGGCTTCTGTTTCTGTTTTAGGACCTGTAAATACTGGATTGCCACGATTATCTATTGTTACATTATCTGGGCTTGCTATGTCTAAAAACTTTTGATCAACAGCTCTGTATCTTTCTCCACTAGCCCTTGTGACTGCCCCTCTTGCAGAACTTAAGGTATCTTTGAGTGTCTCACCAAAAGCAAACCTGGAAGGTACATTGCCATAGTTACTAACCTCTAATACATCAGCACCTATGTCTTTTAATAATTTTTGTAAAGCAGTAGTAACATCTTGCTCATCAAGTCTTAGTTTTTGTAGTGCAGCATTTACTGATTCATCTAAGCCTTCTTTTGATGATTCGGACATATATGAATTAAGTGCAGCTCTTTCTTTTTTTATACCAGATAAAATATAGTCTAATTCAGCTCTCAATGCCGCTGCATTTGCAACATCCCTGTTGTTACCTATAACCTGCTCAGCAAATTGTTGATATTTACCTGGTAACATTTTTCCTAATGTTGTCTGAGATGGTATTGCACCACGTGAATACTTGTAATCAAATTTTTTAACCCTACCATCTTTCATGGCTTTTTTAATTTCTTTTTCGGTTGCATCTCTGCCAAGACTTTCATCAAGTTTTTGCACATCATCCCAACTTCTATTTTTTGATAATTGATATACAATTCTTTGATCTTCTATAGGTGCTCTTTTACCCAAAAACATTCTGTAAACTTTTGCTGGTAGTTCGCCAAAAACACCTTGACCTACAGAACCAATTATAAATTCTTCTTGCAGTAAATCTGTAACTTCATCACGATCTTGTAACTGAAATCCCTCTAAAGTATCTAAATATTCTTCACCACCTTTTCCTATAGCAGATGCGCCACCAGCCACAAAAGTATTAGCTAATGGTTTTCTTCCACCAAATAAAGAAGTAAATGCTTTTAATATTTTAGTTTGTGGCATAAATGCTAGTACGGTTGAAGCTACTGGCCCAGCTATTCCACTTAAATCAGCCGCATCCCCTGTTTTAAGGTTAAAGCTATTTTCATCAATAATAGTGTTTAGATTAATAGTTGAGCCATCTTGCAATCTTCTTTGTTGAACAGGTTGTCCTAATAACTCTAAACCATAAGGTGTCAAAGCAATTTGACCTTTAGTATTTCTGACATAACCAGCAGTACCAACTGTATTTTCCATTATGTCTTCTTGTTCAGAAGGTGATTTTGATTTTTTTACTTTGGTAAAAAGCTGATCTAAGACTTCATTTTCTTCCGTCATTTTTTCAGCTCTACCAAGTTTTTGTCGTAAATCTTGTAAGTTGACACCAGTTTCATAGTCAAAGAAAAGCTCATCATAAAATGGTGATACAGCACCTTTGGCTATTTCTGCTTTTACTTTTTTTCTTGCTTCGTCTTCTGTCTGTGCGTCCATTATTTGCGACACACCTGGAGCTATGTTGACTCTATATCTTGGCATTATGTACCAGGCTTACGAAGATTAATATCAGTAATTGATTTTGATCCAGCTCCGATTGGTTGACCTCCAAAAGTAGCTCTTGCAGATGCTGATTGAGAAGCATAGGGATCAATTCCTAGTATAGATTTTAAACTTGGCAACATATCTGTGTAGAAACGCTGTCCATAAGTTCCTTGTGCAAATAAAAAGTCACTATTTGTTTGTATGTTGCTATATCTTTCAGCATTATTTGCAGCTAAACCACGTCTTGATTCTTTTAGTTTACCTAAAACTGAACTTACACTTTCAAACACAGATAAGTCACCAAACACTCTTTCTATTATTTCTCTATCCTTGTCTGATATTGTTCTACCCGATTCACCTAAGATAGCTTGTAGATTCTTTTGTTTTACAACTTTAGTTAATTCTGCAACCTTAGAGTCTGCTGATAGACTGTCAAAGTCTTTACCCATACCAGCAAAAGCAAATCCTTTATCGACTAAACTGGCTATAAATCCACCGAATCCACCAACAGGTTTGCCAGTTGCTTCTGCATCTTCAATAATTTCTATTGCATAATCAACAAAACCAACACCAGCTAGTCCACCTTGAAAATCAGTTATGTCTCTTTTAACATTGTTATTAAGCTCTAGTATTTTTTCTGGTTTCATAATATCTGGAATATTGTCTCCAGCAGATTTTGCTTTTTCTACAGCTACTGCAAGTGCTAAATCTCTTTCGTATTTTTTCTTCTCTTGTTCTTCCATTAAGTCTCTAGCTGCTCTTTCTTCACCAGCTTTAGCTGCACCAAGTGCAAGACCTTCTCCCATTTGTCCAGTTCTTGCTAGTTCACCACCAACATTTCTAATAAAGTCTAGGAATCTATCAGAACCAAATAGCCCAGTTGTCTCTTTTGGTACTACAGGTGCTTTGGCTGTATTAAATTCTTCCTCTGTTACTGTTGTATCAACTTTGTCTAATTCTATTTTTGGTATATCAAACTTACCATCAAACTTATCTTGTGTTTCTAATAAGCTATCTGCTTCTGTTTTATTTATATCAACCAAGGATTCTATCGGAGTTAGTTCTTCTAAAGCTTTAGCAATGGTTGGGTCTTGTAGCAATCTACCTTCTGGTAAAGGATCACCAAATTCGTCTTTGCCAATCATTGCTTTTTCATAAGCAAGTCTTCTTTGTGTTGATTCTAAAGGACTCATAACGCCCAATGTTTCACTCTCTGTAACAGGACCTAGTGTTGGTAATTCTTCAATAACGGTTGGTTGATCTAAAACATCTTTTGTTTCTACAGCTTCAACTACAGGTTGTTCTATAGCTTCAATGTCTTTTGTAAAGTCTTGTATATCACCAGATTTTCTAATTATTCCCTCTAACTCTTCTGTAGTTCTACCAGCTCTATCTGCGACAAGTTTAAATCCTGCTGCACCTTCACCATAAAAAGGAGAATCATATTGAGCAATACTTTGTGCTAACGGCATTTTTTCTAATTGTTCTTCAGAAAATATTTGTCTAGTTAAACCACTTGCAATCGGTCCTAAAACACCTTTAGCAACTCTTCCATAATCTTGAAATGTTGAGCTCATGCTTGCTGGCTTCATACCAATATTTTGTGTAAATGGCATAGCCTTTCTTTGCGTAGCTTGATCTAATATAGATTTTAATTCTGGAGAAAATACTATTTGACCTGCATCAGCACTATTTTTTAAAGCAAATAAATCGTTGTCAGGTAAGTTATTTATTTTTTGCTGAAATGTATTTACATCAAAGGTTTGTGTTTTACCATCTGCATAGGTGACAGAGCCACCAGCTTGGAACATTTTACGATTCATAAAGTTCATTAGCCTTGTCCTTGTCTTGGGGCTAAAGCACCATAGGCACTAAATGCCGCACCTAGTCCTGCTGCTGAAGGATCTGTTGGCATACCATATCCAGAGTCAATCTGTGTTTGTGATGCTTGATAACCAGGTAGCATAGAACCAATTTGTCCTAATACATTTAATGGTCTTTGCTGTTGTCCTAGTTGTTGCTGATAGATTCTACCTAGACCAGTCTCAGCAATACCTCTACCAATACCGCCATATCCAGATAGTTCGCCTCTTTGTCCTGCTCTTAGACCTTCTTGAGTTGAACCTATACCACCAATCTGGCTTCCGTATCCAGCTAATTGTGATCCTAGTTGTGACGCAGCACTTCCTCTGCCAATGCCTATACCCATAAGCCCTTCAGCTCCGGTTCTTTTAGCTGCTTGCTGTCTTGCAAACTCACCCAATCCAGTTGCTTGTGCACTTTGGAAGCCTTGTGATCTTATGTTGCCTAATGCTTGTGCTAAACCTTCTCCTAGAGACTCTCTACGTTCTTCAGCACCTAGTCTTGCTCTACTACCACCAAAGGCACCAGAACTAATTTCACGAGCTCTTGAGGCTATATCTTGCTTATCTCCAGCTTCCATTACATCTTGTATGGTTTTTTGTACCACTGCATCCTCGTAAGGATTATAGAACTGCTGAGTCATGCTTGGGTCATAAGCACCCATAGTATCTTTGTATATTTCTTCAGCTTGTGTGTAATAAGGATCTTGTAGCTCTTCAGCCCTTCTTGATTGTGATATAGCCTGATTTACTAAATCTCTATTTTGTTGTAGGAATGGTTCAAAACCACCAAGACCAGCAACAGCTTGTTGTCTTGCTAGTAATTCTAATGGAGATAAACCTGCTGTTTGTTGTAATGGTACATCACTGCCGATAAGGTTAGATCCAGCTTGTTGTAGTTGCTGATAGAAACCTGGTGAATCTTGAGTACCAAAGTATAAAGATCTAATTAATGGGTCTGTTAGTTTTTCAGATGTCTGTTGTTGTAACAACACAGGATCTATTGCACCCATAGGCATTTGTGTTTGTGTAGGGTCTGCTCCAGCCGTAGGTGCCACTGCAGCTGGCTCGGTAGGAGCAGGTTGAACTGGTGGTGTAGCTGAAGTTATCCCAGGAGGAGGTGTAAGTTCTCCTGTTGTAGTTGGTGCTGGGACTGGAAGATTAGGTAGATAGTTACGTAATCCATTATCAGGCATTTCAAGATTTCCACCTGGGCCGTAGCTACCAAATCCTATTGGAATACTTGGGCCTGGGTTCTTCCTTAACTCTTCGAGAGCGTCTAACGTAGCTTGTGAAGGCATTTTGCCTGTACTAGGTGCTGGGTTTGCATTAAGAGGCACTTCACCAAATTGTCTATCTAAACCATAATTACCAATTCTAGTATTAGGGTCAAGCATACCTATGTCTGGTGGTGTTGTAGGTGAATCAAATCTAGGATCTGGCAATCCACCTCCAGGTCCACCGATTGACATGAAATCATCACGCTTGGGTGGTAGCAAGTCTGGTCTTATTGATATAGGACCACCTGGTCTTTGTGGTCGTCCGTTACTTTGATATCCAGGATCTCCTGGTTGTAATGCGTAATCATCTGCAAATCTAACAGTTGTTCCTCTAGGACCTGTTTCTAACTTCATGTTGTCTGGTAAGTTATTAGGATCTACCATATTACCGTATGGATCTCTTACCAAGCCATTGTTTTGCATAGGTGGTACATTACCACTACCAGGAACTAATGGTTGAGCCATAATTGGTTCTACTGTAGGTATTGAAGGTTGAGGTGCTTGTCTTTGTGATAGCTCATCAATTCTTTTTTGCATGTCTGCAAATCTAGTATCAAAAGCAGATAAGTCTGGTGCTTGAGGTATATTAATTCCACCTCTGATGTCCTCTATTAGTTTTTCTCTGTCAAAGGAAGGTATGTTAATTCCACCTCTAATATCTTCAATCAAAGCATCTCTATCAAAAGAAGGTGGTTTGGGTATATCAATACCGCTTCTAATATCTCTTATCAGTGCATCTCTATCAAATATAGGAGCTTCAGGAACCTTTATACTTCCTGTTATATCTTTAAATAATTCATCTCTTAAAGCATTTCTATCAAAAGATGGTATGTCTTCTTTTCTAGCAAAACCACTTAAATCAGGTGCCTTGTATTCAGGCATTTCTATACCTTCTCTAGCTATCGATAAAAAGTCATCTCTATAATCTTTAGGATTAAATTTAGGCAAGTCATCTATTCTTGCAAAGCCAGACAAGTCTGGTGCTTTGTATTCTGGTATATTTAAGTTATCTAATCTGTTTGTTAATCCAGCAATACCACTTTGTAAGTTAGACGGATCAAACTGAGGTAAATTA
>Ga0208666_1000667_pt1 | contig 15714 bp, 25 predicted proteins | sample 5B_taG_FD_184078 | JGI IMG/M metagenome (GOLD analysis project Ga0208666, IMG submission 184078) | Marine viral communities from the Subarctic Pacific Ocean - 5B_ETSP_OMZ_AT15132_CsCl metaG (SPAdes) (version 2) | ecosystem: Environmental > Aquatic > Marine > Oceanic | place: Pacific Ocean...
GTATTTGTTGTTTCAATTTCAACGCCTCCTTTTTTATAACCGTCTTTGTCAACAAACATTTGATGATCAATCGGTCTTTTACTCATACTCTTCATAATCTTTAGCTCCTTTGTTATTTTTTTTTCAAACCTGCTTCGCTTAGTGCGATAGCTATGGCCTGTTTGCGAGATTTTACCTTTTTTTTCGACTTTCCGATAGGTAATTTTTTGTTTTTGAATTCTCGCATGACTTTTGCAATTTTTTTATTTTGTTTTTTTGTCTGTTTAGGCATTAATTGTTAGTCATTACCTTCATTTTTGACACACCTGCTTTTGCTAGGGAGACTCCAGCACGTAAACCAGCTAAATCTTCATTTTGTTCCATTTTTTCATCGTGTGTTACTTGATCTTGAACTAATTTTGCACGTTCTATCTCTAATTTTTGCTCACCTTCGTCTTTTTTACGTTCATTCTCCATGGCACGAAGGTCTATTTCTCTACCTTTTAGTTTAACAAGTGGGTCAACATCCTCTGCAGAGTTAATTTTACGTTCTTCTTCCATAAAGTCTTTGGTCATTTCTGCAATAAGTTTAGATTTTCTAGATTCTATACCGATTTGTAGTTGTTCCATCATAGGATTTGGTTGTGCAGGCATACCTGTCATGGCTTGTTGCTGCATTTGAGCTTGCATTTGTTGTAGTTGTACTAATTCTTCTGCAAATTCTAATTGAATCTGCTCTTGAGCCATTAAAGATATATGTTCAAGTATATTTTTTTGTACTAAAGACATAATCGTAGGATTATTTCTTACTGTGCTTGTACCCATAAAATTTAAATGAGCATCTATGTGTGCTTTGTGGTCTTGTTTAGGAAAAGCTTGAAATTTTTTACCTGCCATAGACTGTATATGTTCCATACTAGGGTCCATTGGTTGTGGTGGTTGTGGAGGAGGTAGAATTAAGTCGACGTTTTTAATTCCTATTGCTTCATACATACTACGATAAGCTTGATATAGATTATGTATTTTAGGATTTGTTTGAGCTAATTGTAATTGTGTTTGAGCTAAACTAATTCTTTGTGTTTGTGAAAAGATATTAGGATCTGCTATTGGTAGAATATCAACTTTATCATCAAAGTCTGTTTGTTTAATCATACGTTGACCACCCACCACGTCGTACGGATATTCAGGTGGTAAATAAAGTGAGAAGATTCTTACTAGTTGTTTGAATTCACCTTTTAGAGAATTGTATAATCTTTTATGTATGGCTGACATGACACGAGAGCCACGTTCTAATAATGCAACAGTTGTACCTACAGCAGCACCTTGATTGCCATCACCTACTTGCATATCTGCAATAGAAGCAAATCTTTGTCCCGCCTGCACCACTATGCCCATGAGCTGCAATAGTGTTGCAGACGGCTCTTTAAAAGGAAGGGGCATAAATGATTCACGGAGATTACCTCCTGGAGCGTCTACATCTCTAAACTCTCCTGGTTGTATTGACTGTGCTTCATCTCGTACTCTGATGCCTCTCGTTTTAAAACCCGAGGGTAGATTAGAAAGAGTCCCTGCATCCAAAAGCTGTCGTAGGGCCGCTGTTGCAGTTCTTGATAATCCACCAATCATGTGAATTAAACCAAAGCCATAAAAACCTAGACCTGGTAAAAACTTAAAATGTGTAAAATAATTAATTCTTTTTTTCTTAGGATCTTGTGCTTCGTAATTTCTACGAATTGATAAAACTTCTCTACTACCTTCTTCGATAGTAACAATGTAAGGTAATTTAATTTCTGTCGCTTCACCTGTCTCAGGATTACTGTCTTCAAATCCTTCTAAATCTAAATCAACATGACACTCCAACAATGTATACATATCTGATTTTTCAGATTTACGAATACCTTCTAGCTCTCTTTCTTTAGCTGCGATGTCATCATCTTCGTTTGATGATTCTGATACTTCTATATCTCGATAGAAGCCACCCACTTGTTGTTTACGTAAATCGTTTTCAGAAATATTTATTTTATGAATAATACTATCAGCATCTTCTAAACTAGTTGCAGAATAAGGTACTAACAAATCATCTGCGGGTACAAACTTTGAAACGGCTCGACCTAATAATTCATCGTAGTACACTTTTTTAAATGTCGAGCCTGAGAGAGGAAGATAGAAAAGCATTTGATCAAACTCTTGTTCATACTCTTTCATCTCTGACATAAGTTGATAGTTCATGAACTCTTTGACACGTTCGCTTTGTTGTTCTTTAGCAGTGCTAGGTGCACCGATAATTTGTGTTCTAACAGGGCCGTCGGCCGGTAGTAATTCTTTGTAAGCTAGAGATTGAAATTGTGTGACTGCTTCTGCGAGGACAGGGTGTGTTGCACCACTTGCTCCTTGAAAAGGTTCACCTCTCTCTTCATATTTAAAACCTAATAAATCTAATCCTTGTGTGTAAGATTGCTCCCAATCTTTTCTAGAAGATTTGTAATCTAGAAACATGTCTTTAAGTTCATTACCTAAAGGTCCTAAGACATCGTCTTCTAAGTATTCAGCTAAATTTGCAAAATGATTTTCACTACCTTCCGCCATAGCTTTAGAAGGGTCAAAAGAAATTTCTGCTCCACCTTCTTCTGTTTCAATAACTTCTACTTCTTCTGGAGCTTGTTGCTCTTTGTTTAATTCTTGAACAACAACTTCTTCTAGATCATCTTTACTTGGAAGATCTATTGTTGTTCTTTTAGTATTAGGTAGTGCTTTATCTATTTCCATTTACTATCCTTACTTGTTTTTGAATAAAGAAGCAACACCCGCGGACATCGGCCCTTCTTGAGGTGCTACGGTTTTAGTTAGTCCGCCGTCTTTATACCCGTACGCCGATAACACCTTTGTTTGTTTTAGTGCTTCTTCTGGAGAAACTCCTTGTTCAATTAAATTATTATAATACGTTTCTAAAGCAGGAGTGAAACCTGAACCGCGGTCACCAGGAACATTGAATACTCCCATCTCGGGACCGACACCTAAAAGATTAGAACCTGTTTCATAAATCCCTTGATCTGTTATTTCATTTAAAAGTTGATTCGATTGATCTAGTTTTTCTAAATCAATTCCTGCACCTCCCATCGCATCTGCTGCACTAGAGAAACGATCATTTAAATTAGCTACGGCGGGTCTTGTAGCATCTGCTCCACTAGAAAATAGATCAACATTAGGATCACCAATAGTTCGAATGAACTGATCGATTTCATCACCTGTTGTACCTGCTAAATTTCTTTGTGTTCTTATATCACCTAAGTTTATTGCTGCAGCTCCACCCATCGCATCTGCTGCACTAGAGAAAGTATCTTCTTCCTCTTCTTCAGGGAATAAAAAGTTTTTTCCTTTGCCAAATAAATCTTGAATAATATTTAAAGCTAGACCACCGATACCTCCTGTATTAAGTAAAGCAGGAATAATACCCTCACTTCTTTGTGGGTCGGGTACCATGTTTGCAAAGTCCATGTTAGGAGTTCCTGGTCTTGATGTGGGTAGTGTAAAAACTTGTTTGTCTGCAGTGCCACCAAAGAGAGCTCTACCGGCATCTCCTGCAAGTTCTCCTAGTGTTGGAGGGCTTGCTGTAATTCTTCCAGTATAATCTGCAGCGGTCGCTCCTGTTCTAAAAACAGGCTTACCACCTTTTTGTGTTAATCCTTTAACTGTAGGAGAGCCTTCAATAAACTGTATACCTCTGCCTCTATTGGCAGCTGCTTGTAATTCTGCTTCTCTCTTTTTAGAAATTTCACCACCTGTCATGATGTTTTGCATTAACTCAGCAGTGTTCGCTTGTCTTTGTGCGTTTCTTGATGCTGTTGCTGTTTTACTTCCCATTAGTAATATACTCTCCGTTGTTGTGGTAAGGGTGTATCATCTTCATCGTCTGGATGATTAATAAACCCTCCCTGTCTAAACCTCATGACTGCTTGTGTCATGCTATCCACCAAGTCGTCATGATCACCATACGGAAAAGCAGCACATTCTTCAATCACTTCTTCTGTGAATTTATCGTCGGTTGCCCATATCTGCCCTGACTCAAATAACGGCGCCACGGCATTGACACGAGCGTGCTTATCGTTTCCACGACTCGGTGTATAATTTATAACGGGTATTCCTTGTTTACGCAACTCAAAAGTCAAGGGCATCCCAGAAGCTTTTCCCTCCACAACAACACTCTCTGGTTTCCAATAGTTATACTGTTCGAGGGCCACGCGCCGTAGCTCGGGGAACTCGAAACGATCTTTGACAACATCTAAAAGAATGAGATTCGGTCCGCTGTCCTCGGTTGGATAAAAGACTCCCCACGTTGTGATAGCCGAATAATCTGCAGTTTCTTTTTTCAAAAAAGCAGTATCATAGGATTGTATCACGTGATAAAGCGGGGGGAGGTCCTTCTCCCATAGGTTCCACCATTCTCGTTTAATGATACTTCCTTCTTCTGCTGTTGGGTTTTGTTGGTACTGTGCATTCCACTTACCAATCGCTAATGAAGCTTTGACCGATTCTAATTCTTCTAACTTCCAATACTCTGGCCATACCGGTTTGTTGTTCGGTAAGATAGCTGGAAACTCAATGACCTCCCATTGATCCGCTTTGGTTTCTTTTTGAGCATTGATTAATCTTCCTGTTAAATCTTTCATGTTCCAACGAGTCATGACCACAACAATAATACCCCCTGGCTGTAAACGCTGACGAGGACCGGACGTGTACCATTCCCAAGTCCTCTCCAACGCATTCACGTTCAGCGCGTCTTGTTCCGAGTGGGGATCATCAATGATTAATAAATCCGCACCACGGCCCGTGATACTTCCGCCGACACCCGCAGCGAAATATTCGCCGCCCTCGTTTGTCTCCCAACGGCCCGCGGCCTTTGAGTCCTCTCTCAGTTTTGTTGGGAAAATTTTTTGATATTCTTCTGAGTCAATTAAATGTTTCGCTTTTCGTCCAAAGCGGACCGCGAGCTCTGTGGTGTGAGTCGCTTGAATAATTTTTAGTTTTGGATTTTTTCCTATCATCCACGATGGAAGGAGGTAGGATGAAAATTCTGATTTTGTATGTCGGGGGGCCATATTGATAATGACTCGTTTTAATTGGCCCGTGGCTACTTTGTTAAACTTCTCTGACATTATTTTGTGGTGGGACCCCTCTATAAAATCAGGCCACACATACTTAACGAATGACATGAAATCGTTCTTGATTGCAGATTCTTTTCTTTTTTCTTCTAATTTTATTTTATAACGTAAGAACTCTTTCCTTGCTTCCGCAGGTAATTTATTGATGTCTATATCTATTCCTTCTAATTGCATCGTTTCAAAATGAATTTAATACCATTAAGTATACAAAATCAACATATACATACAAATATATAGTTACATCTTCTACCAAAAAAAGGGGGAGGGGGGTCTGCAGTTTTTTCGATTTTGCTGACGGCTTGGTACCTCTATTGGGTGGGTGGGCCCGAAGTTCACAAGAATTTTTCAGGGGTGGGTGGGCCCACAGTTCGCAAGCCTGTGGATAACTTGTAATAAAATATGACCATTTTTTTCTTTACATGATATCCCATAAAATGGTAGATTATACGTATGGTAAACGAACCCATTAAACAATACGCAGTTATACAGTGTCATAAGTTTGATACTATTCAGAATGGTTATTATCATTCTAAAGTATTTCATGCTCGTGCAGATGCTCTTGAGTATCTCAACGCATTGAACACTGCGTCTCAATACGAGGACAAGGATGTAGAGTATTTACTCTATGTCTTGGTCCTCGAAGATTAATTTAGAGACGGGGGCTTTTGCCCCCGTCGCTTCTCAAAGAAAGGATATAAAATGGGAAAAGTAAAACAATGGGCGGTTGAACAGGCGGAAGCTGACTATAGTAAGATCGCTACAAGTTCAATCAAGAACTACGATAACTTTGACGCCTGGAATGCTCACATGCAAACTAAGCATCATCTGTTCACGATCTTATATGAAGATGGTCAAGCTCTTGAAGAAGTGAACCGCGAACAGTGGGACGAGTTCCAGGACTTGCACAAAGATTAACAAGATTTCTCTTGGGGGTGCTTATGCTCCCCCAGGTCTTTTTAGAAAGGATAAAAAATGGAAGAACTAAAAACCAAATACCCAGAACTTGACAAGCAGTTGTCTAAGATTTGGGATGCAAACTCAGAAGCACAACAAAAGCTTCAAGAGATGAAGGACCTTTACCAGGACCTAGACGATGACGAAGACGATCAACTGTATCAAGCCTTCGAAACAATAGAAGAAACAATCGACATGATCGAAGGATTAGACACACCTAGAGAAAAGATCAAAGAGGTCCTGGGACTGGAAGAAAGCGAATGAAAACACTAGGCAAGTTACCGATAAAAGAGTTTAACAATGATCCTGAAATCATGAAAACTTTTATAGTCGGTGAGATGGTTTTCGAAGAGGATAATAATGGGCACGTTCATAACGTGCCCAGATATTTCAAAGAACCTATCTCGCAAGAAGAATACGAAAAAGTTAGAAACAAAATAACTTCACATTTATAAATCAAGAAGGGGCGCTTATGCGCCCCTTTCTACTGCAGCTCTAAGGCTGTATTTTTTTTTTATTTAATTGGGTGGGTGGGCCCACAGGCCACAAGCTAGTAATAATTTATGACTATTATTTTATTGTATATTATCCCACATAATGCTACTTATATATTATTAATGGGTACCATTAACAGTGGAGGCTTGGACGCCACGTGAAAGCCAAAGTACAAGGTGAGTATCAAAACGCAACGCAAAGAACCTTAGACCTTGGGGGGTTGGTTTCCTCCCAAGGTTGACGAAACGAAAGGATAAACAATGAAAAGCAAAAAAAGCATCACTTACAACGGCAAAGAAATCAAATTGCCGTTTGATGATATTAAAGATGATCAGAGAATGATCGAAACAATAAACGAATGGAGTGGGGAAAAAGTTTTCATTCCTAAATTTGCAAAAGATATTTTTGATAAAATCAAAAGCGCAGAAATAATTCAAGATTACAAAACCATGCGCAAAGGTCTTGATTGGTTTCAAAGATATTTTATCAATGAGTATTATACTCTGTTAGACTAGGGGATAAAATGGATTTAAGAAAAGATCTTAAAAAAAATTTCATGGTGATTGGTGGTAAAAATTATTATGAGATTTCTAAATTTGATCGTGGTTATGAGGGTATTGAATACTGTAATCTTGGAGGCGGATTTGTTAAAAGAATTAAAATCAATGAAGCTTTTATGGATGATTACGAAAGCGGGAAAATTAAATTTACAAACACTATTCCCTCAAACTACATTTACGGCAAGATATCTTGTGAGGGTATGGACCTCAAATTTGTCAAAGGATATTATAACCCTATCATTCGTTGGAATGGTTGGATCAATCCTTACTTTACATGGGAAACTTGCAAACAAATAAACAATGCTTGCACCGACGAAAACTTATTATTTAGATTTTATGATGAGGAAGTAAACGGAAAGCAAGTTAAGACTTTAGAATATTGTAATCAATATGATTGCGAAACGCCTTATGTAATACCAAGTCAAAAAATAAACGGTATTGAAGTTTATGATTGTGGACTAGGTATCTGTTGGGAATTATTTCAAGCTTAGTTCATAGCCCCCTAGGGGGCTATGAACTGCGTTTGTTTGTGTTGCTTTTTCAACGCAGTTCTGGGGAAATTTTAAAAATTTCCCCAAGGCCTCAAGCTGCAAGCCTTGGGAGGGTGGGCCCACAAGCTACAAGCTCACCTTGACACAATCCCATAAAATGCGCTATAAAAGAACATGGTTAATGCAGGCGTTATATCCTAGTTAAAGCTTGCGTTAGTCAGCCCCTGAAAGATTACTAGAGGCATCGAGTTGGGGCACACAAAGGAGAAAGAAGATGAATAAAACATGCAAGCAAAGAGTTAAAGAAGAATGGAAAGATCGCCAGCAGGACCTTGCAGATCCTGAGTTTGAAGGCCTGTGCTTTGATTATGTTGACCCGCATACGTGGGACGATCAGCCTGAAGGGTACTGGCGTTGGCAGTTTTCTTGGGGTGGCCCAGGAGACGAGCTGCGAGGTTATGTGAACGAGAGCAAAGAACTCCATCGGCTCGAATACTGGTTCTTGGATTGGTTTGACGGGGCCTCGGTGCTCGTCCAGCCAGGCAGCATGCCGTGGAATCAGATGCAAGACATGATTCCCCATTAGAACTAAGATAGCCTTAGTTCTCTATCCCCTTTAGGGGATAGAGAACTACCTTTTATTTTTTTTTTTGGGTGGGTGGGCCCGCAAGCCACAGGGTGGGTGGGCCCATAATTTACAAGCAGCAAGCAGGGGTGGGTGGGCCCATAATTCACAAGCGAGTTATCCACAGGTTATCCACAGAAAAGATATTTAAGAGCTTTACTTATGGGATTTAGTGTGAAAAAATGGGAGCATGAAAAAAGCAAAAACTATTGTTCATGTGAACCAACACATGCTCAAATACAACCAGAAAAACCGCACGGAGTTTCCGGTTCTCACTGTGAAGCACAGAGGCAAAACCTACTATGCTCACGAAGTGATTTATCACGATCACTCAATCACGAAATACCGTCCAAACAGCCCTCTCAGCTGCGGTGCTGTTTGTTGGGTCGAGACAGAGGGAGACGTAACTCTCTTCGATTGGACCGCGGTTCACCAGGAGAAGCATCGATCCATCAAGTCAGAGCGCAAGACGATCCGTCGGATTGGATCTCTACATTGGATCAACTCGGAAACATCCGAGTTGGTCAAGGAAGCCGATGCCAAATTCGATGTCGAGTTGAGCCACACTATCGATCACGAAACTTCAAAAGCTGCCCAGGACTAGGGCAGCTTTTTTCTGACCAGGTCCATCCGGACCTGGAAAAATCTCATAATCTAAAAATCCGCAAGCTCACAAGCCACGGGCGGGTGGGCCCACAAGCTGCAAGCGACAAGCGTCCCAACCTTCCGCTAATGGTGGGTGGGTGGGCCCAAAATTCACAAGCTCTTTGATTGCGGACCCTGGATAAAGTTTCACTGATCGTGGAGCGTGGGTCTTGACTAAGATATAACTATCTTTGGGGTGCTTAAAATGAAACGCTATTTGGTGGGGTGAGAAGCGTATTTTTTTACTAGTTGTTACTTTTAACTCTATGGTGAAAAATCCACGATTATCACTGTAACCAAGTATGTCAGGTATCCCTGCAGATGCCCAACTTTCTAGCCTTATAAGGGAAAATCCGTTAAGTTTTTCTTTCGTTTCTAGCCAAAAGGCTGACTCCGGTTTCAAAGTAATTACTCCACTAAGATTAGCATGCGATATTTTTCTTTTGCACCTATAAGTTGGTTCTCAACTAACTTAATTTCTTTGATGTTGAACTCTCTTTGTAGAGGATTTCTACCCTGTGGTAATACCATTTGAACTCTTGCATGACTACCGACAGGACTTTCACAGAACTTCTCTAAGACCTGCATTAAAGCCTTGGTTGTGTATGATGACATTCTTAATGTATTGTTTGTCGGTTTATACCAGTGAGGTGTTCAAATATTTCTAGCTGCTCTGGTGTCATAGATTGTAGTATTGGCAAAATGTGTTCTGATTTAAAGAAATGTACATCTTGTTGTTGAAGGATCTCCATTGCTTCTTGCAATTGTTTCTTAAACTCTTCTTCATCCTTTTTGTTTTTAAAGTTCATTGTATTCATATTATATCTTATACCTCTTCTTTCAAGTGTGAAGTGAGGGCCGAAAGGACTAGTTAGTAATTCAGGAGGAACACATAACGATTCTATGAAAAAAGAATACATTCAATACCCTCACCTCAAGTAAATCGGTAACACAATTTACTTGCTTTTACAATATATATTTTCTATAAGAAGTTATGGGATTACCAAAAGTATTGACAGAACAGCAAATGAAATTTGCTACATTATTAGTTACAAACCAGGGTAGAAAAACTCCAACAGAATGTGCGATTGAAGCAGGATATGCTGAAAGTTCAGCTCATGTAAGAGCTTCTGAATTACGTAACCCTAGACGATTTCCTTTGGTTGTTAAATATATTGATGAAATTAGAAGTGAGTTAAATGAAAAATATAAAGTGGATTATGGTTCACATATTACAGAACTTGCAAAACTAAGAGAAGAAGCTAGAGAAAAGGGTGCCTGGTCTGCAGCTATCAATGCAGAAGTAGCTAGGGGTAAGGCTGCTGGATTATATATAGAACAAAAAATTATCAAACATGGTAAGTTAGAAGACTTGACAGAAAAAGAATTAGAAGCTAGATTATCCCATATAATAGATGAAAATAAACTTCTATTAGAACATGAAGATGTAGAAACTTTAAAAGATAAAGTTAAACATCCAAGAGAAATGAGAAAGGTAAATGAAAATGAAACAGAGGAAGAAACTTCAACATCTTGATTTATTCAGTGGTATCGGTGGCTTCTCTTTAGGATTGGAGTCTGCCGGACTTGCAAAAACTGTAGCCTTTTGTGACACAGATAATTTTTGTCAAGAGGTTTTAAAAAAACATTGGCCTAAAGTGCCAATCTTCTCAGACGTAAAGGAGCTGACTTATGAAAAACTCAAAACAAATGGAATTAATAAAATCGACATCATCACAGGGGGATACCCTTGTCAACCTTTCTCCGTCGCAGGTAGAAAAAAAGGTGAAGAAGATCCGAGACATGTCTGGCCTGAGTATTTTAGACTTATCAAAGAACTCCGACCAACTTGGGTTATTGGAGAAAATGTTGGTGGACACATTAAACTCGGTCTCGACTCCGTACTCTCGGACTTGGAGAGTGAAGGTTACTCCACAAGGACGTTTAGTATTTCAGCTTCTAGCATCGGTGCCAACCACAAAAGAGAAAGAGTCTGGATTTTGGCCAACTCCAAGAGCTGCAATAGGAATGAATATGAGACTGACAGAGAACATGGCAAAATTGAGACACAAAAAATATTTGGAAACGGAAATGGCTTATCAGGAGTCAGCTCCAGGTGGGAAATTGAACCCGACGTGGGTAGAGTGGCTCATGGGATACCCAACACAATGGACAGACTTAAATCTTTAGGAAACTCTGTTGTACCACAAATACCTTATTTGATTGCAGATTGTATAAGACGAATAGAGGGCCTCTAGGCCCTCTTTATGCTTTTAATACAGCCTCTAGGAAATACATTTCTATCTCCAAAAGTATATCCTTCCTCCTCGTTGTAATAGTATGTTGCAAAAGTAATAACTCTATCGTTGTCTTCATAAAAAAGATATCCTTCTGTTGTAGCTACCTGTGGTTCCATTTTTCTTGTAGTTTCTTCAGAACCCCAACCTGTTTCCCCAGATATATCCAACCACTGAACTCTGTATTTTTTCCAAGGGAATTTTCTAAACATGATCTCACTATAAGGGAGAATTTAGGTAAATCAAATTTCAAAATAGAAAAACAAAAAACCTCTTCGCGCCAAGCTAGGAGATTGAAAAAGCTTGATAAATATAGACTTTTGAAAATCTACTCTACCACGTCTACCACGGCCGTGGTAGACCAAAATCGTGCTATTATTGTTGAAATATATAGTGTTTTCTTACTCTACCACCACTACCGGGGGTTGCGACCATATTTTTTTTTTTAAAAAAACTTTTACCCAAATCTCCCCTTATAGGGTACGGCGGTGGAAATCGGGCAGCGTTCCGCTTTGCTTGAACTGCGCATAAGCTGCTTGCCAGTCATGCTTATATTCCGCCTGCAACCAATGTCTGATAGCTTTATCTGAGTCATGCTCTAAAGTGAAAAAATTACTTAGTGTTTTTAGTATCTTGTCCATATCTATTTCCTTTCATGAAAAGTTTTTAAACAAGAATAAAGAAAAAAGAACTGTTATTTCAAGACAACAGCTATGCAAATTAAAAAAAGGGAGTGTTTTAATCCTCCCTTTTTTGGGGTGATACTATGATATAGTACCTCCATAAGTTTTGCTTTTCAGCAAGTCTCTTAGTCACTGTTGAGATTAGTTTAATATCCCATAAAGTCAAATAAAAAATTAATAAAAATCTTCTAATAGTCCGGCCTGAACACAGGTAAATTGTAATTTTAAGTCCTCAACATCGGACATCTCTTCACGAACCACGTTGAAATAGTCATTACAGCTCTCATAGCTATCGTGAACAACAGAAGAAGCCATACGTACACACTTCTGTTCAACTCCTTGACCTAAGCAAATCCACCCTACTAAAAAAAATTTTAACAATCATCATCTCCCGTAAAATTGATCAACACGACGTAAAAACTCATGCTTATAATGTTTTAATTGAGAACCAGAAATAATCCATTCTTGGTAATAATTATCTACACTACACATCATGATCATTGCTTTGTCAATAGAGGTCCCATAAATATAATCATGTGCCATGGCATAAGCGGATAGCTGCAGGAAATAATCCTCGATCCACTCTTCACGTTTGGGTTTATTCGTCTGTTTGAAGTCAATGACAGTGATCTCACCATCATGCTTAGCTATCAAATCTGCACTACCGGCGTACAATCCAGGGTAATACATCAGGGCCTCGATACCGTAATACCCCTCTAGGCGGTCCTTTAAACCGTTTTTTATTACCTGTGTTGCCATGCTATGAGCATTCTGACCAATAGGAGTCAAATCTAAGTGCTCTTGACCACTAATCCAACCTTCAATGATATTGTGCATCGACGTTCCACGTTTCGCGGCGTCCGATACAATCTTCTTGGCCTTTTCCTCGCCAACTCTTTTTCGCCATTCTTTCAAAAACGATTTGTCTTTTGTCTCACCAAGTATGGTCGTGACACTAGCCAAAGCCACCTGGTCCTTAATATCATAAGTCCTACCCTTACCTTCTGTATCGCTTCGAATAAACGACGTCGGGTAGTAAAATTCATTAATCTTCTTCATCAATATCCTTCCAGGGAATATACCGGAGGCGTACTCCCATTTCTTTTTGTTCATCTGTTAACGCACGATAGATACGTCCACCCTCATCATGTGTTCCAGATTTTGTTTTACGTGTGCTTTCTGTTTTAACGTCAACTAAAAAACTATTACCTTTGTCATCAGTCACTACAAGATCAAAAGGACATAAAGGATCTAATGATAAAGAAACATAAAATCCATTCTTAGTATACTCAGCAGCAGCTATCAGCTCTGAAGTAATACCTTTGATAGATTTTAAGTTAGTGGCCACACTTCAATCCTTATGATAAGTAAGGCGGTAATCATCGCCAACGATACTCTCATGTAATACAGGTCGTTCAACTTTAATGTATCCTTTCCCATTACAACGAGAGCATTTTAATACAACGCTCTCGTTCTTATTCCTTCTTGTTTCTATGTAGCCTAGTCCTTGGCATTCACTACATTTAAACTTAGCTTTTGCCATTCTTCTTTTTAGCTTCTTTCCTCGCTAAATATTCTATTGTCTTTGATATCGTCAACGGCGCTTCAAATATTTCTTTGCTCAAATCTACTAACATCTTGTAAGTAGCATTCGGCACAGATACCGATTTATATTTTTGTGTATCAGGCATTTTCTTCCTCCTGTTGCATCTGCTCTTCTTCTAATAATAATCTATAATACTCGTTTGTTTTTGACATTCTTTTTCTCCTTCATTAATGATAAAATCATATTGCCTGCTTCTTGTTCTGTATTGGCAAAACTAAAATCACCAATCTCATGTTTAACCACGACGTTTAAAAACTCAGCAAGAACCTTGCCTTTCATTTCTGCTACTCGCTCCAACTTTTTGTCTATTACGTACATCTTGTACCTTCTTTCTATTTATTAATATATGGGATAATATACTACAAAATCGAGTGTTGACAAAGAAAAAAATTTAAGCAAAAATGAAAAATCTTCTTCACTTTTTGTTGCTCGTCCTATCATTCGATAGGACGGGCCCTCTTACTCACCACACTGACATCTATCGTTCTTATCTAGATTAACTTCCATATCTTGTTGTAAGGTATGTATCTCTAGGGCTATTCTATTAAGATCATCTATAACAGGTTTAATAGTTCTGCTAGCATCTCCTTGATATTTTTTTCTCACGTTTTTAACAACGCGATGTAAAACTTTTAATTGACGTAGGTATAATTCTTCTCTCATTATTTGTTCTCTTTCAGATTATAAAAATAGTTAGTGTCGTCTCCAGCGGTCCACTTACTCTCTGTTTCTACATTGTATTCTACCGTAGATACTTTAAAATCCGGCACTTTCAATTCTGCAGGAGTGAGTGATTTATCAAAAAACAAACAACGATTATTTGGTTGAGCTGCAAAATGTTTATTGTCTAATCCTAATATGTTAAATGATTTATGTTCTTCTGGCATTTCTGAGTATCCACTATTCATTGTGTTGACATCAGAATGACAATTATCAACTGTAAATAAATATTCACCTGTATACCAGGATTTCGATGGTGCTAAGTATTTAGCCTTACAACCCGCGATGCTTGATTTTGTAATCACAGTCATGTGATAACTAAAAGCATCCCACAATTCTAATTCTTCTAGAGGTAAATCTAAGTCAGTGGGTTCTGACACAAAAGCAGAAATAGGAAGCTTGTCATACAGCGCTCCATACTCCGGTAGATACGTTTCAAAATATAAAGCTCTACCTTCTATTGATTTACATGTCACCCAAACACCCTCTACAAATTCACCATGACCTTTTTGTAAGTCATAGAGATATTGTTTCTTAACAAATACTTTAGTGGGTGGTACGTTTGCTACTAGAAAACTCATTTAATCTCTCCCCAATTGGCTCCTTTTTCATAATCTACTTTATTTGGAACTTCTAATTTAACAGCTTGCTCCATAACCTCAATAATTTTTTCTGCTTGTTTAGGATCTTCTACAGAAACGTCCAATTCATCGTGTATTTGTATGTGTGGTACAATGCCCTCTTTGTATAAATTAACCATAGAAATCTTTGTCATATCAGCAGCACTGCCTTGTATCAATCTGTTCAAAGCTTTGTAAGTGAAAGCTCTCTTGATCCCCGGTCCATGTTCAGCTAAAGCATCGGCATGAGGCAACGGTTTATGTATACCAAAGCTAGCCGGTTCCCATAAATCAAAATGACAAATGCGACCACCAATGGTTCTGATACGTCCACGTTCCTGGGCCCTACGTGATACAGCATCGATGAGTTGTTTCACAAAGGGAGCTCTCTCATGATACTTCTTCAAAAGTTTTTCAGCTTGCTCGACTAGTAATCCTAGTTCAGCCATGAGTTTATTTTTACCCATGCCATACATCAAACCTAAATTAATTGTCTTGGCATCTTTTCTATCAATGTCTGCCATCTCTGCTACCGCTTGGTGAAAGTCTGCGTCTCCTTGATTGTATTCATCCACGATCCGCGATACACCCTGCAACTGTGATAGAGCTGCGTAATGTACAACGAGTCTTGGTTCTTGTTGTGAGTAATCAAATGTACCCCAAACACAATCCTGTTCTGGTAAAAAGAGACTTCGAATTAACGGACCAATCTTCTTGCTTCGAGCGGGGATTTGCTGAAGATTCGGATTAGAATAAGAAAATCGGCCCGTTACTGTTCCACCGTCATCAGATCGTATTTGATTGATGTCTGCGTGAATTCTTCCTTTATGCTCATGTTCTAAAATAGTATCAATAAAAGTTGTATGCGCTTTGTTTATTT
>Ga0208666_1000671_pt1 | contig 15668 bp, 15 predicted proteins | sample 5B_taG_FD_184078 | JGI IMG/M metagenome (GOLD analysis project Ga0208666, IMG submission 184078) | Marine viral communities from the Subarctic Pacific Ocean - 5B_ETSP_OMZ_AT15132_CsCl metaG (SPAdes) (version 2) | ecosystem: Environmental > Aquatic > Marine > Oceanic | place: Pacific Ocean...
AAATGAGTCTTGATCGTAGACCAGAAAGTATTGATGAATTATTAAAATTTTTTAGAGAAAGAAAATTAAATAAAAAAATAACAAAGACAAGAACAACAGCTTAATAAATGCCAACTACTGATCTTATATCACCATTTGTAGTGAGTTGTGCAGGAGGCTTAACACTCAATAAAGATGTGTTTTCAATGCAACCTGGAGAAGCTCTTATACTACAAAACTTTGAACCTGATATTAAAGGTGGATATAGACGTGTTAGTGGAACAGCACAATATAATACAACAATTATACCTGAAGGATCTAGTAATTCTAGTTTAACAGTAGATTGTTCAATAATATTTAATGGACAAATAATTGTAGCAAGAGGTGGTGATATACACAGAGGTACAACTTCAGGTAGTTTTACAAGTTTAACAACTGGACTTGGTACATCTAGTAGAGCATATGATTTTGAAAAATTTAATTTTAATGGTACAGATAAATTAGTTATTGCAACTGGACATTCAGCTGCACAGATAATTAATACAAGTTTTGCAGTTGATGTAGTAAATGCAACAGGTGGTGGTACAGCTCCAAGCAATCCTAAATTTGTAAAAGCATTTCAAAACCATATGTTTTATGCTGGTGCAACTAACTCACAAGAAGTTATATTTAGTGTACCATTTGAAGAAGATAACTTTACAACTGCCAGTGGTGCAGGATCATTTAAAGTTGACTCAACTGTTGTTGGATTAAAAGTATTTAGAAATGAATTAATTATATTTTGTGAAGATAGAATATATAAATTAACAGGAACATCATCTAGCACTTTTGCAGTACAAGAAGTTACAAGAAATATTGGATGTAGAGATGGTGGTAGTATTCAAGAGATTGGTGGTGATGTTATATTTTTAGCACCAGATGGTTTAAGAACTATTGCTGGTACGGCAAGAATTGGTGACGTTGAACTAGGATCTATTTCTAGACAAATACAATCTAGAATTGATGATGTAACATTAGATAGAATATCTTCTATAGTTATTAGAGGTAAATCACAATATAGATTATTTTATCCAGTAGATGCCACAGGACAATTATCATCTAAAGGAATTATAGGTGTGTTAAAAAATAATCCTAATACAGGATCTATTGGATTTGAGTATGCAGATATGGTAGGTATTAAACCAGCTTGTACAGATTCAGATTTTATTAGTAATGTAGAAACACAAGTATTTGGTGGTTATGATGGTTTTATATATAAAATGGAATCAGGAAATACATTTGCAACAGGTTCAACTACAACTACTATTCAAGCAGTATATAGATCACCAGATATGGTAATGGGTGATCCAGGTCTAAGAAAATATATGCAAAGAGTTAATTTAAACTATGAAGGTGAAGGTACATCTATTGATGCAAACTTAGCTCTTAGATATGATTATGATGATCAAAATACACCACAACCAACAAAAATAGCATTACCTAGTGTAGGTGGTGCTGGACAATATGGGGCAGCTAAATATGGTAGTTCATTATATGATGCATCAGGTGTTCCATTAGTAAGACAATCAGTAGAAGGTTCAGGATTTGCAGTAGCACTACAGATAGACGATCAAAATAGTGCAGACTCATTTTCAGTAAAAGGCTTTCAACTAGAATTTACCCCAGGAGGAAGAAGATAATGGCAGGCTATTCAGCACGACAATCCAGCTTTACAACAGGTGATACTATCACGGCTGCTCACAGCAATGATGAGTTTAACCAGGTATTAGCTGCATTTAATGCAACAACAGGACACACGCATGATGGAACTGCGGGTGAAGGTGGACCTATTGGTTCTATTAGAGATGCTGATGCTTTAAATAAAGTATTAGTTGATTCTACAAATAATCATTTAGAATTTTATGTTGAAGTATCATCTTCAGCAGTACAGCAATTAAGAATACAAGATGGTGCTATTGTACCTATTACAGATAATGATATAGACTTAGGAACTTCCTCTCTTGAGTTTAAAGATTTATATATAGATGGTACAGCACATGTTGATGCTATTAATTTTAATGGTACAGCTATTGCTTCAACAGCAGCAGAATTAAATATAGTTGATGGTGATACATCTGCTACATCTACTACAGTTGCTGATGCAGATAGAGTTGTACTAAATGATAATGGATCAATGGTACAAGTTGCAGTTACAGATTTAGCTGCATACTTTGATGATGAAATTACAGCAATGCCTAATCTTACATCAGTAGGTACACTTACAACTTTAACAGTTGATAATGTACTTATTAATGGTTCTAATATTGGGCATACAGGTGATACAGATTTATTAACAGTTGCTAGTGGTATATTAACAGTAGCTGGAGAAGTTTCAATGACTACTCTAGATATTGGTGGTACAAATGTAACATCAACTGCTACAGAATTAAATTTACTTGATGGTATTACAGCAGGTACAGTTTCTGCTTCATTAGCAGTTATAGCTGATTCAAATAAAGATATATCAGGATTTAGAAATGTAACTTTAACTGGAGAATTAGATGCAGGATCTTTAGATGTATCTGGTGATGCAGATATTGATGGAACATTAGAAGCAGATGCTATTACAGTTAATGGTGCTACTTTAACAGAATTTATAACAGATGCTGTTGGTGGTATGGTATCTTCTAATACTGAAACAGGTATTACAGTTACATTTGAAGATGGTGATAATACATTAGATTTTGCTTTAGGATCTTCTCAAACTACAATATCATCATTAACAAATACAAGTTTAGTTATTGGTAGAGATGCTGATAATGACATAGATTTTGCAACAGATAATAATATTATATTTAGAGCTGCAGGTGCAGATCAAATTAAATTAGTAGATGGTGCTTTAGCCCCAGTAACAAATAATGATATTGATTTAGGTACAGCTAGTTTAGAATTTAAAGATGCATTTTTTGATGGTACAGTAACGGCTGATGCTTTTGCAGGACCTTTAACAGGTGATGTAACAGGAAATGTATCAGGAACAGCAGCTACAGTAACTGGTTCTGCACAATCAAATATTACTTCATTAGGAACACTTACTACTTTAACTGTTGATAATGTAATTGTAAATGGCACAACGATAGGTCATACTGATGATACAGATTTAATTACATTAGCTGATGGTATTGCTACAGTTGCAGGAGAAGTTTCTTTAACAACTTTAGATATAGGTGGAACTAATGTAACAGCTACAGCAACAGAACTTAATTTATTAGATGGTGGAACATCAGTAGGTAGTTCATTAACATTAGCAGATTCTGATGGTATTATAATGAATGATGGTGGTACTATGAAAAGTATGCCAGCATCAGATATTAAAACTTATGTTGGTGCATCAGCTGGTGGTTTTTCTATAGCTAATTTAGATATTGATGGTGGTACAGATATTGGAGAAGCTATTGTAGATGCAGATTTATTTATAGTAGATAATGGAGCAGGAGGCACTAATAGAAAAGTTGCTGCTTCAAGATTAGTAACATATATTGATGCAAATTCTAGTGCTGCATCAGTAGGAAAAGCAATTGCAATGGCAATTGTATTTGGTTAAAATTAAAGAGGAGATAATATGGCTACACCAAACATCGTAAACGTAGCAACTATTAACGCTAAAAATGCAACTGCTTTACTAGATGGCACATCTAGAACTACAGCGGTTGATGTTTCAGCAGATAAAGTTGCTAAAATAAATACAATTCTTGTTGCAAACGTAGATGGTGCAAATGCTGCTGATATTACAATTGAAGTTAGTGTAGATAATGGATCTAACTATGTTAAGATTGCTAATACAATATCAGTACCAGCAGATGCTACTTTAAGTTTTTTAGAGAATCCAATTTATTTAGATGAAACAGATATATTAGCTTTTACAGCATCAGCTGCAAATGACTTAACTTATTTTGTTTCTTACGAAGAATTAGATGATGCATAATAGATAGAATTACAGGAGGCAACATAATTCATGGCTAATGGCGGAATCATAGGACCTGTAAAAGTAGTATGTACATCATCTAGTAAAACTCATACTTTTACTTCATCAGGAACATTTCAAAAGAAAAACTGCACATCAACAATACCTGAAATAATGGTTGTTGCTGGAGGTGGAGCTGGAGGTGGAGACGCTTCTGGTAATTGTAGTTCAGCTGGTGGTGGAGGTGCAGGAGGTTATAGAACTGGTACTTGTGTTACAATGCCAGGCTCATTACTAACAGTAACTGTTGGAGCTGGAGGAGCACAAGGTGCTAATCCAGGAACAGGAAAACCAACAGGTCAAAGCGGTAGTAACTCACTTATTTCTGGTGTCATGACATCAACAGGTGGTGGAGGTGGTGGTTTTTCACCTGGAGCAGGAGGAAGTGGCGGTTCTGGTGGCGGAGGATCTTCAACACCAGGGTCAGGAGGATCAGGTAATACACCTCCAACAAGTCCGTCACAAGGAAATAATGGTGGAACTGGAAGAACATCTGGAACTAATGACAGTGGTGGTGGTGGAGGTGGATCTAGTGGCACTGGAGGAAATGCAGCTGCACCTGCTGGTGGAGCTGGTGGAAATGGAACGGCAAATGATATTACAGGAAGTTGTGTAACTTACGCAGGTGGTGGCGGAGGTGGAGCAAGAACTGCAACTGTTGGTTCAGCAGGACCTGGTGGTGGAGGAGCTGGAGGTGGTCCAGGATCAACTGCAGCGGGAGCAGGATCAGCTAACACTGGTGGTGGTGGTGGCGGTGGTAATAGAGCCTGTGCTGTTGGAGCAGCTGGTGGTTCAGGAATCGTAGTTATAAAAGAAATAACTCCAAAATGTGCATCAGGTAGATGGACAATAAATGAACATTTCGATCAAGTAAAGAATTCAGAGTGGATAAGTAGACCAGGATCATCAGTAGATTACATGGTAGTCGGTGGTGGTGGAGGTGGTGGACAAGCTGTTCACCCAGGTTCTGCTGGAACTCAAGGCGGTGGTGGAGGTGGTGCAGGAGGTTATCGTGCATCAGGTTTTGGACCTAGCCCATTACGAGGAACAACATTAACTTTAGATTTAGGAAGTTATCCAATAACAATTGGAGCAGGTGGGGCTGGTGGAACAGGAGCTACATGTTCACCAGGAAATTTAGGAACAACAGGAAGTAATTCAGTTTTTTCAACTATAACATCTAATGGTGGTGGTGGCGGATCTGGTATAGATGCCGCTGGTGCTGCTGGAGCTTCAGGTGGTGGTGCTGGTACTGGTGGAACAGGAGGATCTGGAGGATCAGGTAATACACCTCCCGTAAGTCCTCCTCAAGGAAATTCTGGTGGAGCTAACCCAGGAAGTTCAGGTTTTCATGCTGGAGGTGGTGGTGGAGCTACAGCTTCAGGACTTGCTGGTGGAGGTAGTGACGGAGATGGAGGTGCAGGAGCACCAAATAATATTTTAGGTTTAACATCTGCTACAACATATGCTGGTGGTGGAGGTGGTGGACCTCATCCAGGTAATCCAGGACCAGGAGCTGGTGGAGCTGGTGGTGGAGGTGCAGCTGGTGCACCAGGAGCTAATCCTGGAAGTGCAGGAACTACTAATACTGGTGGTGGAGGTGGAGGAAACTCTATTCAAGGTGGAGCAGGACCAACACAAACTACTGGTGGAGCTGGTGGTTCAGGTATTGTTATTGCAAGAACACCAGGATTAGGAGTATTTTTAACAACATGTAGTACATGTGCACCTGTTATATCAACTGATGGTATAAATAGTATTGCACAAATTAAAGCATCTACAAATTTAAATATTAATGATAAATCACTAGGTTTTGATTATTTAGTTGTTGCTGGTGGTGGAGCAGGCGGACAACAAAGAGGAGGTGGTGGTGGAGCTGGTGGTTATAGATCATCTTTTCCAGGTGGAGAAAAATTATTTTTAAATCCAGGACCAAATACAATTACTATTGGTGGTGGCGGAACAGCAACACCAAGTGCACCTGCAACAAGAGCAAATGGAACTTCTGGTAATGATAGTAGTGTAGGATATATTCATGCAACAGGTGGTGGTAAAGGTGGATTTCAAGATAATCATCCAGGATTAACAGGTGGTTCAGGTGGTGGTGCAGAAGGTAGATTTGCTACTTGTGGAGCTGCAGGAAATGATCCCCCATTAAGTTCTCCAATAGCACCTGCACAAGGATTTCCAGGTGGAAATGCTTCAGGAGCTCAATCTTCTCCAGATGGATTTGCAGCTGGTGGAGGTGGAGGTGCTGGTGAAGCAGGTTCTCCAAATCCAAGTGCTACACAAGCAGGAGCTGGTGGAGATGGTTTAACAAATACAATTACAGGATCACCAGTAACTTATGCTGGTGGTGGAGGTGGTGGAGCTGGATCACAACAAAATACTCAAGGAGCTGGTGGAGCAGGAGGTTCTGGTGGTGGCGGAGAAGGTGGTGATGGCCCTAGCGTTAATGGAGTAGCAGGAACAGTTAATACTGGTGGTGGAGGAGGAGGTGGTGGAACATCTCCAGCTGCACCTTCAGCGACAGGAATAGGAGCATCTGGTGGATCAGGAATTGTAGTATTAAGAATAGCAACAGCTTGCAAACCTGCAAGTTTTGCAGCAGCACCTGGTTGTGTATCTTGTGTGTCAACTACAGGAAGCTGTACAGTTGTTAAATTTACAGGATCAGGAACATTAACTTTATAACAAAATTTTTTATAACGGAGGAAAATAAATATGGCACATTTTGCAGAGTTAGAATCAAAAACCGACCCAACTGGTTTTACATCTGATACACATCAGATTGTAAAAAGAGTTGTAGTTGTAGGTAATGATATTCCTGCTAATGGCGGAACTTTAGAAGATAATGATATGCACGTTGATGGTGAAACATGGTGTGCAAATTTCTTTAAAGGTGGAAGCTGGAAGCAGACATCATATAATAATAAATTTAGAAAAATGTATGCAGGTATTGGAATGAGATATGATGCATCAAAAAATAAATTTATTAACCAACAACCTTATGCATCTTGGTCTTTAGATAGTAGTGATGATTGGAAAGCACCTATAACTTACCCATCAACTACATCTGGATCTGGTTTTAATTACATAATTAAATGGAATGAAACTAAATATCAAGCTGACAATAATACAGGTTGGGAAGCAACTAAATCTAACGACACAGCAGAAACACCTACAGTTTACGATTGGAACGGATCAGCTTGGACATCTTAATAGGAGACTAATAAATGCCTAGAACTAATGGTGGAATCATTGGTAAAAGAAATTTAACTTCTTTTGGGAAGAATACTCAAACTGTTAAAACTTCTTCAGGAAATGTATGTACACAACCAGGAACTAGACTTGCACAAGTTCTAGTTGTTGCTGGTGGTGGAGGTGCAGGTAATGATACATCAGGTGGTGGAGGTGCAGGAGGTGCTAGAAATTTAGAAATACCTATGGCAGGTAATACTGCTGTTCCTATAACAATAGGTGGAGGTGGAACTGGTAGAGCACAAGGTGATGAAGGTGGTGATGGTTCTTTATCAAGAATTATATCACAATGTGTAACATATCAATCCACAGGTGGAGGAGGAGGTGGTGGTAATACACTAGCTCCAAGAGGACACACTACTTCTGGAAGATCTGGAGGTTCAGGTGGTGGTGGAAATAGATCTTTTTGTCAACCTGTAGGTGTTGGTGAAGGTGGATCAGGTAATGCAGGTAGTTTTAGTCCACCAGAAGGAAATCCAGGTGGTGATGGATCAGGAAGTGCACCTAGTATACCAGCTTTAGCAGGAGGTGGTGGTGGAGGTCATGCTGCTGCTGGAGGAGATGGTAGTACTTCAGGTGGTGGTGCAGGTGGAGCAGGAACAGATTTTTCTCCAATTTTTCCAGGAGCTCCTAATTCAGGAGTTTATGCTGGAGGTGGTGGTGGAGCCTCACACAATAATACAGATGGTAGTGGTGGAACTGGTGGTGGAGGTGATGCTAAATCAGGATCTACTAATGGTGATGCTGGTACAGCTAACACTGGCGGTGGTGGTGGCGGAACTAGTTGTGGCACAGGTGGAGCAGGTGGTTCAGGAATTGTATTAGTAAAAGAATTAAACAAAGCAAGTGGTGTATGGAATTTAAGAACACAAAAAGCTAAATTAGAACAAGGATTGTGGCCTAAATTTTTTCATTCAATAGATTATTTAGTAGTAGCAGGCGGTGGAGGTGGAGCAGCTTGTAAAGGTGGCGGAGGTGGAGCTGGTGGATATAGAGCTTCAGGTTTTGGGCCTTCTCCTTTACAAGGATCTTCATTAGAATTAGGCACAGGATCTTTTGCAATAACAGTTGGAGGTGGTGCAGCAGGACGTGGAACACCTCCTGGAGGTGCAGGTAATTGTGGATCTGATTCATCTTTTTCAACAATAACATCTGCAGGTGGCGGAGGTGGTGGAAATTCACCATGTGCTGATGCAGGTAAATCAAAAGCTGGAGGTTCTGGAGGTGGAAACGGAGGCGGTGGCTGTGGTGGTAATGGAGCTGCTGGAAACACACCTCCTGTAGATCCTCCTCAAGGTAATTCAGGCGGTAATGGTGTTGGTGGTGGAGCTGCTGGTGGTGGAGGCGGTGGTGGAGCTACTGCTGCTGGTGCTAATGCTGGTCCCCCAGGTGGTGGTAATGGAGGTGCTGGTGCACCAAATACAATTTTAGGTCCAGCCACAACATATGCTGGTGGTGGTGGAGGTGGTCATGAAAGTGGATCACAAGGTTCAGGCGGAGCTGGCGGTGGTGGAGCTGGTGTAGGTCCTAGTCCGTCAACTGCTACTAGTGGTACAGCTAATACTGGTGGTGGCGGTGGTGGTAATGGTAGATCAGGTGGATCAGGAAATGCTGGTGCTGGGGGTTCAGGTATAGTCGTAGTTAGAGGTCCAAGTTCAGCTACGTTTGCAGTATCACCTTGTACAAATACAACAGCAACTCATCCTGGTGGAGATAAACTAGCTACATTTACAGTTTCTGGAACCTTAACTATTTCTTAAAATTAATACCCCTTGACAATTTAAAATAATAACAGTATAATATAAGGGATATGAATTTAATAAATTATTATTGGTATTTTCAAAAAGCAATACCAGAAAGAATATGTGATGAAATAGTAAAATATGGTAAATCTATTTCTGATCAAATGGCAGTTACAGGTGGCTATGGTGGTGGCAAAAAACTAAATCAGTCACAGATAAAAGATTTAAAAAAGAAAAGAAATTCAAATATTGTTTGGATGAATGATAGGTGGATATATAAAGAAATACAACCATATATTCATCAAGCAAATACTAGTGCTGGTTGGAATTTTGAATGGGATTATTCGGAATCTTGTCAATTTACAAAATATACAAAAGGTCAATTTTATGATTGGCATTGTGATAGTTGGGACAGACCTTATATAAGAGATAATGTTAATGCTATTGATCATGGAAAAATTAGAAAACTATCTGTAACAGTAACTTTATCCGACCCTAAAGAATATAAAGGTGGTGAACTAGAATTTGATTTTAGAAATCTTGATCCAGATAAAAAACCTAATATTAAAAAATGCACAGAAATTTTACCTAAAGGAAGTTTAGTAGTATTTCCCTCATTTGTATGGCATCGAGTATGTCCAGTAAAAAAAGGCTCAAGATATAGTTTAGTTATATGGAATCTTGGATGGCCATTTAGATAAGGAGAATATGAAAAAGAAAAAAACTAAAAAGTTAAAAACAGAATTACAATTTCCAAAACAATTATTTAGAGAAGATTATTTTAAATGTCCTATATGGTATGGTGATGAACCAGGATTTGTTAATGAATTAAATAATGCATCAGATCCTTATATTGAAGTATCTAAAAAAAATTTAAAAGAGTCTATAAATAAACGAAATAAAAAGTTTGGTAACAAAGGAGACATGGGTCATGTATTTCATTCAACATCGTTGATAGGTGACTCTAAGTTTAAAAAGTTACAAAATTATGTAGGTGCAACAGCACATAATTTGTTAATTGAAATGGGATTTAATTTAGCAGATTTTACAGTATTTATTACAGAAATGTGGGTGCAAGAATTTGCTAAAAAAGGTGGAGGACATCATACATTACATACACATTGGAATGGACATATTTCTGGTTTTTATTTTTTAAAAGCAAGTGAAGCTACATCAATGCCATTGTTTGAAGATCCAAGACCAGGTAATATTATGAATCTTTTACCAGAAAAAGATAAAACAAAAGTAACATATGCATCATCACAAATTAATTATACAGTTCAACCAGGAAGAACTATGTTTTTTCCTTCATACATGCCACATCAATATATTGTAGACATGGGGTATGAGCCATTTAGATTTATACATTGGAACTGCCAAGCAATACCTAATAGTGTTTTAAATGTCAAAACCTAATGATAATATGAAAAAAGCTGTAATACAAGCTACCCTCGAAACTAATACAGTAAAAAATAAACCAGACTATATTAAAAATTTTATACAATCAAATAGAAAACTAAAAGGGAAAAATATTATTAAAAATGTCGTTTCAAAAAAATAAATATACAGTAATTAAAAAAGCAATATCAAAAGAATTAGCAAATTTTGTTTACAAATATTTTTGCAATAAAAGAAATGTAGCAAGATTTTTATTTGATCAAAGATATATATCACCATTTACAGAATACTTTGGTGTATGGAATGATGAACAAGTACCTAATACTTATTCACATTATGGAGATATTGCAATGGAAACTCTATTACAAGAAGTAAAACCTGTAATGGAAAAACATACAAAATTAAAATTAAGTGAAACGTATTCTTATGCTAGAATATATAAAAAAGGAGATATACTAGCAAGACATAAAGATAGATACTCTTGTGAAATATCTACAACTTTAAATCTTGGAGGTGATCCTTGGCCAATATATTTAGATCCAACTGGTAAATTAGGACAAGCGGGTGTTAAAGTAGATTTAGAACCAGGTGATATGTTAGTTTATTCTGGATGTGAGTTAGAGCATTGGCGAGAAGAATTTAAAGGAAAAGATTGTGGTCAAGTATTTTTGCATTATAATAAAGCAAAATCAAAAACTGCAAAAGAAAATCAATTTGATAAAAGACCTTTTATAGGTTTACCAGCTTGGTATAAAGGTGTTAAAATAGTTAATGGCTAAAAAGTTTAAAGCATTTGAGGAAAGACCTAAACCTAAGAAACGACCAAGAGTACATAAGAAAAATAAAAATAAATCAGAAAAAAGAATGTTTAAAAAATATAATCGACAGGGGAGATAATGGCGACACCAAGTAATATACAACTACAGAAAGGTGCAATAACACCTGCTCAAACAGAACAAACAGGAACTAAAAAGTCTGTTAGTTTAATTGATAGTTTATTAACACAACCTAGTTTACCTCAGGGTACTAGTATATCACCACAAGCACAAAATGTGCAGACTAATGAATTATTAGCAACACCAGGTGTAACAGGAACTTTAAGTGCACAAGCTGCACAAGCAACAGCACCAGCAGCTGCAATGGGAACAGCTGCAACAAGTCAACAAGTTGGGGCAGTGACACCACAAACAGCATCACAGTTTACAGCTGCAACTATTGGTACAGCACCTACTATGACTGCAGCACAGGGAACAGTTACAAATCCTATGATTGCTGCACAACAATCATTAGCTAATATAGATTCAAGAGCTACGGTACAAGGACAGTTAGAAAATATCTCTCAAGACATTCAAACATCTCTATCACAGGGTACGCCATTACCTGCATTTGCTAGAGGTGCTGCTGAAGCTGCTAAAGCTACTATGCAAGCTAGAGGTTTAGGTGCTTCTACAATGTTAGCTGAAGCATTAGCTGAAGGTATTTTAAAATCATCTGTACCAATAGCACAACAAGATGCGGATACTTATAAACAAGTTATATTTCAAAACTTAGCTAATAACCAACAAGCTGCTGTAATAAATGCACAAGCATATCTACAAATGGATATGGCTAATTTATCTAATCAGCAACAATCTAATTTACAAAATTTACAAGCAAGACAACAAACTTTATTAACTGATAATGCTGCTAGAAATGCTGCATTACAATTTAATGCTACAAGTCAAAATCAAGTTAATCAATTTTATGACACTCTTAGCACTAACATACAAACTCAAAATGCACAAAGAGCAGATGCTATTGGACAGTTTAATTTAGCAGAAGAAAATAAAGTAAAAGCATTAAATGCAAAAAATGCTACAGCAGTAGCTGATGCAAATGCACAGAGAGAAACTGCTATTGCACAATACAATAAAACTTTATCAGATGCAAGAGAAAGATTTAATGTAGAGAATCAAAGAATTATAGATCAATCTAATGCAACTTGGAGAAGATCAATTAACACTGCAAATACACAAGCAGTCAATGCAGCTAATGAAGCTAATGCTGCAAACTTATTAAACCTATCTAATTTTGGAATGTCAGCACTATGGCAACAGTGGAGAGATGAGGCATCTTGGGTAAACACAGCTTCACAAAATGATTTAAATAGAAACCATAACTTAGCTATAGCAGCACTAGAAAGAACTACTGCATTTGATTTACAGAATGAAGCACAGAAGGCTGCACTCTATGGATTATTAGGTCAGTTTGGTATGGAAATTTTTTCAGAATTTGGTAATTAGGAGATATAAATGAGTAAATCAAAAAAAATGAGTCTAACTACATTGTTTAATAATGCTGCGTTAAATAATTTAGGATTTGTTAATGATGCGGTTAATACAAACTTTGATGTAGGTAAAGTTATTGAAAGAGTAACTGGGTATCCTGGATCAGGTTCTAAGGCTGATAAACGAGCAGAATATAGACAGAAACAATATTCAAACTATTTACAAACTATTGATAGATTAAATATGTCTAAAAAAACATTACCAGGTAGAGTTAGGGGTGGTTTATTTACAAGAACAGAGTCTCCTACAGGAGCTATTGCAAGAGTGGGATCAAATGTTGCAAATACAGCCACAACTTTAAATTCAATTTTATCTAAATATCAAGACAGATTTTTAAAACTAGCACAAGCTAAATACTATCAAAGAACTACTAAGGCATAATATGAAAAATAAAAATAACTTAACAGAAGTAGAATATAGCCCGTTTGATACACCAATACCAGGACAGTCATTAACTGATGAGCCAGGTAATTATCCTTGGGAACATCCACCACAATACTCAGATGTAGATGAGGTATTAGATAGAATGTACGATACATTAACTAAACCTACAGTTGCAACACAATTAATAGCTATGTTAGATGCAGGTGTACCTGTTGAAGCAGTTGTTAGAGTAATTACATTTGGTGGTTTTATGGAAGGTAAATTTAATCCAGATGTAGGTTTTACAATTATAGAACCTTTAATGAATTTAGTATCTGCAATAGGTATTAGAGCTGGAGTTACAAACTTAAGATTATCTTTAGAAGATTTAGGTAGTGATGACTTTATTAAAGATATGGCTGACCTACAAGCGGCTGGAGAAGAAATAAAACAAATCAGTAAAAATGTTGCTGATACAGCACCTAGTGAAGAAAAACCACAAGGTTTATTAGCAAGACCAGAGGAGGAAACTACAGATGGCAATTAATCCATTACTTCCAATTTTAATTGGTGCAATGCAAACTAGAAATGTAATTAAAGATCAGAATGAAGCTGAGTATGATGAAGTTACTGGTGCATTTATAGACGCAGCAGCTACAGAATTTTTTGCAGATAAAGCAACTCAAAAGAAAAGAATTGAAAATAACGAAAAATTTTATAAAGCAACTGAAAATAGATATGGTACAAATGTTGCAGAGTTTTCTGCTAAAAGTAATTTGTTTGATGGTTATACTAGTCCTTTAGAATTTTTAAGAGCAATTGAAGAAGGGCAAGCAATGCCAATTGAATTTAGAAATAAATTAAGAGGAACAACAAAAGATGGTAAGATAGATGATACGTTCTTTAAATCTCAAGGATTTAAAACTACATTTGCAGAAGATACAAATTTAGCTAGACAACAACTAGAGGATAAAACTTTATTTGCAGCTAAAAATTTAAATAAAGGTGCAATATCTAATTTAGCAGATTTATATTTAGGAGATAGTACACAAAAACAATCACCACTTAAAACATTTTTATTTGGTCAGAAAACACCTAATGTAACTAAAATGGCAGCTGGATTTGAGGCAGGACTAGATGCTACAGCAGAAAAATCAGTTGTAAAACCAGAAGAAACAACTTTACCAGAAGAAACAACTTCAGTAGCTGATGCATCCTCATTAGCAGCAGATACAAATCTAATAGATCAAAAATTAGGTTTTGAAAAAAATATAAGTATTGGGTCTGTTAGAGAAGTTGATTCAGCAATTGCTTCTATATTTGATATAACAGGCAACGTAGAGCTTACTTCTGATGGTGTAGTTTTTCCAACAGCATATAAATTTAGAGCATTAGCTATTAAAGATATAGCTGCAAATTTTGCACAAAGCGGAAAATATGAGGGAGATACTTCAAAATTAATAAGTGATGCAGCTAATTATATAGAGCAAGAATATTTTAGTACATTACCTAAAGCATTTGGAATGTATGAAATGAAAAGTCAGATAAATGAACCTGTGTTTGCAACAGCTACATTTGCAATAGATCAAGAAACTAACACAACAATGTTAGGTGATTCATTTAAATTAATATTTAACCAATATGCTGATAATCCAGAAACAGATAAAATAGAAGAACTTTTACCAAAAGATTTAGTATTAAAAAGAAGAGTAACTGAAATGACAACAAAAAGAGGCGTAGAGCAGACTGCTAGATCAGAAGATCTAATGATGACAGAAGCTGCATATCAAGCTATAAAAAATTTTATTCAAGATATGGAAAGCACTTCTTTACAAAAAGCATATATACAATATTTACCTAAAAATTTAGCAATAGATGTAGGTGGAAATGTTGTACCCATATCAAATAGATTAGATGCTACTTTTGGATTTACAAGATTTTAATTAAATGACAACTAATGGTAATTTAGTAGTTAATGATTCAGCTAATTTTAAATTAGCTAAATTAACTAAAGAAGAAATAGAAAAAAATGAAAAGTTGTTTGATACTATGGTGGTGCAATCGCCAGAGTATAAACCAACAAATGCAAAAGCTATTGTTGCAATGGCTAAAAATGATGATGGTTCTATTAAATGGACTTTTGATAATATATATCAAAATAAAGATTTAGCTTCAGTTGCAAAAGATTATTATGGCACAAGAGATAATGAAACTCTTACAAACAAAGAAGCTATTGACAAATTTATAAGTGATAGAACTTGGAAACAATCTAATACTTTATCAATAGCAAAAGAGTATAAATATATTACAGGTAATGCTGGTGCTGATCAAAAAGCAAGACTTGCATATTTAACTAGAACTTGGAATGAATTACCTAATTTTTATGAAGAAGGTGGTAGAGGTTTTGTAGATGGTCTTGTAAAAAATTTAGGTGTTGCATTAGTAGATCCTTTAAATATTGTAGGCGGTGGTATAGGTGGACTTGTAGGTAAAGGAGTTGTTAAAAAAGCTGCTGGTGCAGCTATAGGACAAGCTACAAAAAAACAAGTAGGTAAAGAGGCAACTGAAAAAGCTACAAAAGATATTTTAGCAGAT